>OHVB01000489.1_pt1 | contig 14443 bp, 12 predicted proteins | sample 1579331 | NCBI WGS metagenome assembly OHVB01 (sample SAMEA3882503, study PRJEB24775) | human gut metagenome | biome: human-associated habitat; feature: intestine environment; material: feces | place: Netherlands | collected 2009/2010
TGCGAAATCGCATTGGTATTTTTCAGATCACGAATTGGGATAATTTCGGGAATAAGCTCAGCTCCTTTCGTGGCTTTATTATGCCACAAAAAGGGCTGCACTGATAACATGTAAAACTGTAAAACAAAAAAGCTACATCCAAATTGAATGTAGCTTTTCTGTGTCTCGATGTGACAAAAAAGATACCAGACTTCATGCGTTGACAAAATTTGAAGCAGAAAAAATTTCCTTACAAATGGCAATGTCAATCATCTGGTGCAGATAAGGTCGGTGGCCATTGGAGCATCCACTCAAGATAGTCCGACGACGTGATTCGACCGTTCTCGAATGCTGTCCTATGAATCTGCCAATCTGCTAAAAGAGCCTTTACGGCAGGATGACTGCACGAGAGCCGAATGCGTAATAAGAAACATTGCGTACTATCTCCAAAGTCTTGAAAAGGCAAACTATGCTCCCAATCGTACCATATCAACATGCGAATGAGATCGACTATGGTATCGTTTGGCATATAGAATGTTTCTTCCCGAACATTTAGAACTTTAGCGATTTTCTCTACAATTTCGGCTTTAGGTGTGCGGTACCCGGTTTCGTACTGTGCAATGCGGTTCGCTGCCCCGTTTTTAATATCAATCAATATACCCAACTGCTGCTGTGTAAGACCGCGATGGCGGCGCACGAGTTTGATTTTATCTCCGATGTTCATAGTGTGGCTGTCTCCATTCTTACGCAAAAATAAAAACTGCCCGTCCGCGTAAAGTTGCTACGCAGATGGGCAGTTTTGGCTGTGTACCTTTATTGCAGTGAAATCTGTTGCGTATAACCTCCGATAAAAATAATTTCTAAATCTTGCCGTGATTTAACGATGATTTTTTCTATGATTCTCGCTGTAAGCATATCGTCGTATTCTGTAATCAAAAGGTCCTTTGCGGTTATCGGATTTGTAGGGGTGGATGGCGTTTGGCTATTGACTGAACTTTGTGTGATGGCAGTTTTTAGCTGTTTGATTTTATCGCTGAGCCTTTTCAGCTTGTCATCAAGGAATGGGGTGTTTTCATCAAAGTCCAGCGACATTTCCAGTAGGTGGTCAAATTCCTGTTGGTTTTGCTCTAACTGTGCTTGCAGCTGTGGTGTCAGACTTTCGCCGACTTCTATCTGATGGAGAATCCCATTAAGCTGGTCAGCAACCTCGCCGGTAAACTTGGCAGCTAAATTCTGCACGGCCTTCAAAATTGCTTGATGCAACTCTGTTTCGGGGATAGAGGGTGAGTTGCTGCAAAACTTCGTTCCGTATTCAAGTCGGTTGACGCATCGCCAGACGATTTGCTTTCTGCCGTGGATGCTCCAAGTGACTCGCTTGTAGGAGCTGCCGCAGTCACCACAGACCAATCGTTCGGATAAGGCATATTTGCTGTTGTAGCGACCTCGATGTCGCTTGCGATGGTTGGTGGCCGACTTGCTGTTGCGGCGGGCAATTTCAGCTTGTGCCTCTCGGAATGTCTGCTTCGTGACGATTCCCTCGTGGTTATTCTCTATGTAATATTGCGGCAGTTGGCCGGTATTTTTCTTGGATACGCCTGTCAGTACATCCTCGATAAATGTCTTTTGCAGCAGCACATCACCGCAGTATTTCTCGTTCTGGAGAATCCGCTGGACGCTCTCGGACGACCACTTCTTGTTGCCACGTGCAGTGAGTACGCCGTCAGCCTCTAATCGCTTTTTGATCGTCTGTAAACTGGCGCCTTGCAGATAGCTGTTGAATATCATACGAATCACTTCGGCTTCTTCGGGAATGATTTCCGGCTTGCCGTCCGAACCCTTTCTGTATCCGAGAATTTGTCTGTAAGGAAACGGAAATTTTCCTTGTCGGAATCCCATTCGCTTACCGCGCGCGACATTCTGTGAAATTGACTCGCTTTCCGCCTGTGCAAAAGCGCTCAGCACGGTAAGAATCATCTCGGAGTTCATGGTTGATGTATTAATATTTTCTTTTTCAAAAATAACTGCGATGCCAAGTGCTTTCAGCATTCGGACGTATTGGATACTGTCCAGTGTGTTGCGGGCAAAACGCGAAATAGATTTAGTAAGGATTAAATCAATTTTCCGTTTCTTACAGTCCTGAATCATCTGATTAAAGCCGTCGCGTTTTTTAGTGTGTACACCGGAAATGCCATCGTCTGCGTAGATGCCGGCAATCTCCCATTCGGGAGTGGAAGTGATTTTTTCGGTATAATACAACTTCTGTGTTTCAAAGCTGCTTTGCTGTTCTTCTTCCTCGGTGCTGACGCGACAGTAGGCAGCCACGCGTAGTTTTCGGATGGCATGATTTTTTCCTTTGCCTGTCTGCATTGTGGCAGGTATTTCGATGATTCTTGTGTTGCTCATTTTGATTTTCCTTGTTACAGTATTTGTCCGTTTCGCAGTTTTATTTCAATGTGCGTGTCGCGATACAGGATGACATTGCTGACGATTTCTGCGTATAATTTCAGTGGGAAAGTGTCAGTCGGTTCAAGCTCGTTACAGGCACGCTTGATTTGCAGAGTTGCTGGGTCTGCATCACCTGCGGAGCAACAGGTAAATTGTAACTCTGCGCGGTGCAGGATTTTGCGAACAATAGACTCGCCATCTGGCTCCGGGGAAGCAAGCAGGGTATTTATTTCATGGCTCAACCGGGAAGATTCGATGGAGTGGATATTGCTTGCGCCCTGTGGAGAGCAGATTCTTTCATTATGCCGACAAATCCAGAATAACTTTTCACGAAGTTGCTGAGAGAGTTCTTCTGGGCGAATTCGATTCGACCACATTCCACAGTGACGACAGTACCATTGATGCGTTTTGGGATACCAATACAGGCGCTCTCCACAACAACATTGCATATCATCACGGAACGACTGCAGAACGCTGGAGTAGGATACAGACTTTTCATTGCGAAGTTGCTGTACTTGGAAATACAGTTCTTTTGTGATAATGGCGGGATAGGTTGCTGTACCGCAGTAAATGTCGCAGGAAAGCAATCGGGCAATGATATTTTTATTCCAGCGGTTGTCTGAAGAACGGTAAGGTGGCCCGCATGAACTCATGTGTGTGGCAATCTGCTGGAGACTGTCACCATTGCTGTAAGCATCAAAAATATACTCGACGGCGGCGCCTTCTTGTTGAACAATACAGAACTCACCATTTTGAATTTGATAGCCGAATAAGATGTAACGCTTTTTCATAGCGAACTCCGTTTTTCAGATAGTGTCATGCCATTCATAAACTTGAATTCTATTGTGGTAGGGCTGACCTGTACGCGGTTTACCAATTTGGTAAAAATGGTGCCATCAAATGTTTCCAGTGGGGGAGAAGATCCCAATTGCTGTTGTATGCTACGGGTTTGGAAAAGGACTCTTTCAAAACTATTGTCAGTGGTGCGTTTGGAAAGGAATTTTTTCTTTTCCCGTAGTTGTTGATCAAGGGCTATACTACGTTCAAGAAACTGGGCGTTGTCGATGTATCCCAGTGTGTGGATTCGTGTAAGGTTGTGCCGCTGTTTTGCAAGGCGCTGTACATCATCACGCGCTGTTTGCCTCGCAGAATTTGCTTGTTCTTGCAGAAACCTAAGCTGTAAAAGCGTGTCTATGATGGGCTGCAAAATATAGCTTTGGTTCGCCTGCAATTTATTGTAAACGGATAAAAATGCTTGCTGAATTTCAGTTTCCGAAACAGGCTTTAATGGGCAAAGGGCGGCAGATTGTAAATGCGTTCTACAGCACCATACAAAAGTTTGGGACTTTCGGACTTTTCTTGAGCAAACATGACCGCATAGGGCGCAGAATACAACCTTGGATAAAATGCAGGCTCGACTATTCGTGCTATTGATATTCTTTTGTGTAAGAAGCGACTGAACTCTTTCGAATTCATCTTTTGAAATAATACCGGGATGTGTTCCCTCAACGTAGTATTTTGGAAGCTGTCCAGTATTGCAGCAACTTTTTAGTGGAATGGTATCAGGAGTATAGTTCTTTTGGAATAAGCTGTCGCCAATGTATTTTTCATTTCGTAGGATAAACCGTACAGAAGCAGAACGCCATATCACATCTGGCTTAGGGTGATTGGTATTTAGATGGTTCGCAATTTCCGCCGTGCTGAAACCATTCAAAAACAGATTAAAAATTTCTTTGACGGTTGCTGCTTCTTTTTCATCGGGAAACAGTTGACGGTCAATCTTTTTATAGCCGAACGGTGTCAAGCTGGTTATATAAGTGCCGTCATGCATTTTCTTCCGGATGCCCCACTTTGTATTCTGTGATATGGACAGGGACTCTTCCTGTGCTGCAGCGCAAATCATACTCAGAATCATTTCGCCGTTGGCAGTTTCGGTGTCAAAGCCTTCTTTTTCAAAAACAACCGTTACGCCAAGACTTTTCATTTCGCGCACCGATGCCAGCGCATCTGCCGTGTTGCGGGCGAAGCGGGATGCAGACTTGACCAGCACACGGTCAATCAGTCCTGCGCGGCAGTCATCCAGCAAACGGTTGAACTGTTCACGGTGTTTGGTGCTGGTGCCGGTAATGCCTTCATCGGCATAGATTCCGGCGAAATCCCAGTTTGGATTTTCCTGTATCAGATGCGTATAATAGTCCACCTGCACGGACAGCGAGTTTAGCTGATCGGTTGAATCACTGCTGACGCGGGCATAGGCCGCCACGCGAAGGCGCTTCGGCTGTTGCTGTATCGGCTGGATGACTTGGACTTGCGGCATGATGTCACCTCTGGATTTGACGCTGTGACACTCTTTTTGTCACATACAACATACCCGAAAGGCAGGTCAAAAGCTATTCACGAGAACCACTAAACATCGCGGCACAAAACGCTGCATTTCCGGGCATAACCAACATTGGCGCGCTGGCAGATGTCCCTAGGCAATCTTCCGCTTGCGGCAGCGGATACCAGCGCGGCATAGGCCAGTGCGTATTTCAGCTCCTGTTCCAGCCTTACGGGAAACGGGTCAATCTGCATGCCGTGATGGCCCAACTGACCACACCGTCGAACACGGATTTGAGTTTGAGGGAACTTGTCTATGAGAACGCGGCTCAACTGTATACGGGCGCGCAGGACTTGGAAACGACGGTGGCCAACATCCTGCAGCGAACGGACTTGTACTATGCAGAGCAACAGTAACCGGGGCCGCAACTGCTGTACGGCCACCCAACGGGAAACTCGTGCGGCCTGGTTGTTCCTGCTGCCCAGCTTGACTGGCGTTGTTCTGTTTGTTTTGCTGCCCTTTGCTGAGACGGTACGGCGCAGTCTGTTTGACACGATGGGAACTGCCTGGGTCGGCTTGAGCAATTACCGCTCTGTCATACAGAACGGTGCCTTCCAATTGGCCGTACACAATACGGCGCGCTTTTTGGGGATTTGCCTGCCGATTCTTCTTTCAGGCAGCCTGGTACTGGCGCTCGTGCTCCACAGCCGTCCGCTGCGGCAAACACGGGCTGCCCGCATCTTCAAAACCACCTTTTTGCTGCCTATTGCGATTCCTGTGGCCAGCATTGTGCTGTTGTGGCAAACCTTGTTTGCCCGGCAGGGGTTGTGCAACGGTTGGTTGACCTGCCTGGGGGTGCAGCCTATAGATTTTATGGGGACAGGTACAGCGTTCTGGGTTTTGACCGGCACCTATCTGTGGAAAAATTGCGGGTATACAAGCATTCTTTGGACGGCCGGGCTGGAAGCGATTCCGGTCGATCAGTATGAAGCAGCCCGCGTCGATGGTGCAGGGACATGGCAGCAGTTCTGGCATATCACCTGGCCTGAGCTCCAGACAACTTTAGCCCTGACCTTGATTTTGAGCCTGCTGAATGCCTTCAAGGTTTTCCGCGAGGCCTACCTGGTGGCAGGACGCTATCCGCAGCAGAGCATCTATCTGTTGCAGCATTTGTTCAACAACTGGTTTTTAAGTCTGGACCTGCCGCGCCTTGCTGCTGCCGCCGTGTTAGTTGCGCTGGTGTTGTTGGTTGTGATTTTGGGATTATTGAAATGGTGGGACCACTGTGCGAAAGATGAGTAGGGTTCACAAACCGCACCGCTGGCAATGGCTCTGGCTGATACCGGCGGCGCTGCTGGTATGGTGGCCACTCTGGTTTCTCTTTATGGGCGCGCTGATGTCCCAGGAAGAATTGCGCTTGACAATTGGCCCGGCCCTAGGGCTGGGCACCGGATATACCGTCTGGCACCTGTTGCCAGACTGGCCGACGCTCGAATCGTTGCTGACCCTGCTGTTGGATACGCCGCAGTTTTTTGTCATGTTCTGGAACAGCATCGGCCAGTCTGTAGCCCAGGTGGCCGGGAACCTGCTGGTGGGAGCGCCTGCCGCTTGGGCAATCAGCCGGCTTCGCTTTCGCGGGCGCAGTATGGTTCGGGGGCTTTACATCGTTCTGATGCTATTGCCCTTCCAGGTAACCATGGTGCCCAGCTATCTGGTATTGCGCCAATTTGGCCTGCTGGACACGCCGTGGGCCATCATTTTACCGGGCATCTTTTCTACATTTCCGGTATTTATCATGGAGCGCGGCTTTGACACGGTTCCGAGAGAAGTCTTGGAGTCCGCTTCGATCGATGGTGCAAATCAATGGCAGCGTTTTTGGCGCATCGGGATTCCATTGGGGATTCCCGGTCTTATATCCGCCCTGACGCTGGGATTTTTGGATGCCTGGAACGCCATAGAACAACCGATGACTTTTTTGGAATCTCCACAATATTGGCCACTGTCCCTCTTCTTTACCGACCCGGCCAATCTGGATACAAAACAACTGGGGCTCGCGATGGCTGCCAGTCTGTGGATGTTGCTCCCTTCGATTCTGGCCTTCCGCTTCGGGCAAACATACCTGGAAGCAGGCTTGACAAAAGGGGCTGTGAAAGGATGAGCTCTTTGGACGTGATACATAAACTCAGACAGCGGTTGCACGCTACTGCCGCTGCCAAACCCAACCAGTGGCATACCGGTGTTGCCATGCTGCGCTTTCTTGCGCTCATGCTTTTGTTGACTTTGTTGGTGCGCGGAACCGCGGCCACCACGCTTCCAGTCGTCTCGGTGACCGCCCCGTACCAGGGTGTAGTTACGCAGAGCTTTACGGTTTCCGGTCAAATATCCCCCGGAATTGGAACTCCGCTGACCATCCCGGAAGGTCTTTTGGTCGAACAGATTTTCGTCCAACCGGGCGATCAGGTGACAGAAGGGCAAACGCTGGCACTCTTGTCTTTGGACGATGTGCGCGCGGAAATCGAACAGGTACAGGCGTCCATGCAGCAGCATCAAGTACAGGCCAACCAGCTTCTGGCAGGGCAGGCGGCCGATCCGTTTGCCTGGCAGCAGGCGCAGCAACAGCTGGATCGAGCGTATGCAGACTATCAACAGGCAGCAGCGGAAGGCAAGGCGGATGTTTCGCAGGCACAGAATGTGCTGGATGCTGCCCACCAGGTTTTGGCAGAGGTAGAAGGCCGGAAACCGCAACGCCCTTACGAGGACGGCTTTTGGGAGATGGCAACGCCGGAACAAGCACAGACGGAACAGGATTACGCGGACTGGGAAGCGGAATACGCGACCGCGCAGGCGGCTGTGCAGCAGGCACAGGCGGATTTGGAAGCAGCACAAGAGGCCGCGGACAATGCAACGGAGGCGGCTCTGTCCGCCGCGCAAAACGCAGAGGATTCGCGTAATAGCGCCCAGCACAATTACGCAAAGGAAACGGAAGAACTGGCTAAGTCAAACCAAACTGATCAAGCGGGCGCTCAGGTTTTGCTAGCCCAGATTCGGCAGGAAGATCAAACCTTGAAATCTCTCGAAGCCCTGCAAGCAGCAGGCGGAGCTTTTTTGGCCCTATCAGATGGCATTGTAACCGAGATGGCACTTACAGTCGGAGCAGATACGCCAGCAGTAGCGGGACTGCTGGCAGCAAACGAACAAGAATATGCGGTCACTGCCTCCTTGACAGCGGAACAAGCAAACCTGTTGAAGGCGGGCGGTACGATTTCGGTGATGCAGGAACAAAATACCGGAACAGCCACATTGGAACAAGTCAATGATGATCTCGCCCAATTCACAGTGTCTGGTACACAGTGGAAAACGGGGGCAGCGGATATAACCGTTACGACTATGGGCGGAACGACAGGGCTTTGCCTGCCAGCCACCGCAGTCAACAGCGATAACGCCGGGAATTTTGTGTACCTGGTGGAAACTAAAAATACCGTGCTGGGCGTCCAAAGCGTGCTGGTCCGGCTGGGGGTTACCGTAGAAGAACGTGGCGATGGTGTAGTACGTATTTCGGGCGCTTTGAGCGGGCAGGAACAGATTGTCAGTGCAAGCAGCAAACCACTTTCCGCAGGAACAGAGGTGAGAATCGATGAGTAGGCGGCTGATGTCACTGATCTGCCTGGGTATGTATTGCCTTTGCCTCTGGCTGGCTGTGCAGACTGTCGAGAAAGTTAGACAAATCAGCCCAGGCGTCAGTTTGCGCTACGCGCAGGCGTTGACCGGCGAACAGGTAAAAAAAGCGCAGACTTATATAAAAAGTAGTCAAAACACAGATGGGCTGATGGTAACTTTCTGGGAAGAAACCCAGGTGGCGGTGCGCTCCCCTGTAAGCACACGGACCTGCACGGATGTTTGCAGTATCGGTTTCTGCGGAACGGCCCATGATGCATACGGAGCAAGCTATGTGGTGGGAACTGCACCCGGCAGTGGCGACACCAGCCAGTGCGCTGTCAGTACGGCGCTGGCATGGCAGCTTTTTGGAAGTACAGACATATTGGAGCAAGCGCTTACGCTGGACCCGGATACAGAGGATGCCCGGACTTACCGGGTGTGCGGTGTCTTTGTATCGGAAACAGAGCAGATCCTTTATGGTGTTGAAACCACCGCTGCATTCCAACTTCTTGAATTGACCCATGTTTCTAGAGATAATCCGGGCCAAAGCGTTCAGCAGCTTTTGGCTGCCGCCGGTCTGGCTCAACCGGACCAAATCCTATATGATGCCGCCCTCGCCTGGGTTCTGTCAGCGTTGATTGGAATACCCGAATTGCTTCTTCTGCTTTGCGCCGGTTGTCGTCTGCTTCGCTTATTCCGCAATAAATCTCTGAGAGAAGTTATAGGGTTCGGGATTGCACTGCTGCTTGTTTGCTTACTTCCGACCTGTTTGGCTTCGCTGCCCGGATGGATGATTCCCAATCAATGGGGAAGTATGGCGGCGTGGCATTCGCTTTTGTCTGCCGCAGGTGACCGGTTGACGGAATGGTTTGCCTTGTGCCCAACTGCACGGGATGTGCAATTAAAAGGCGAAGCAGCACAGGTGGTTGTGTTTACCTGCGGGAGTCTGGTGTTCGCTGTGGCTGCTTGTTTGAGTTGGGGTTCTTCCGTTAAGACAAAAGGGAAACGCTCCTTGTGCCCGTATGACAACCACGCGACGTTAAACTTATAAGATGGGATCGATGAAAGCGATTTCTCCGTTCAAAGGCAAGGCTGCCGCATTCACCTGACGACCACAGAATATCAACTATTCATTACGCTGCTCGACCATTCTGGGCACATCTGCTCCCGAAACTTTCTACTAGCATCTGCATGGCATATCACAGTGCCGATTCAGACGCGAACGGTTGATGTGCATATCGCAAAGCTGCGGAAGAAACTGGATCTAGACCCGGATGATTTGAAAACCGTAATGGGACGGGGGTATGCGCTTTCAGGATAATGCGCGATGCCCGACAAATGGGTGAAATACATTTTGAAAGTCACATAAAGTATATCATCTATATTAGCGATTATTTTAGAGTTGACTCTCCCTTGCTTCCTTAAAGGAAGCTCTCGTGTTTAGCCTACAAGAGCTTCTGGAGAATACACAATTAGAACGATTTACCTGCTCAACTAGAAAGGAAAAGTGTAAAATGATTACGAAAGAGAAAAACCGCACCAAAATTATTTGTGCAGTAGTTACCGCCATTTCCGCTATTGTAGCAGGTGGAAGCGCTTTTCAACTTCATAATGTGCAGAACATATCCCAAACAGTAAATGGAAATGTCATCCAAATTTTAGGGGAAACTGGCAGCTATGTATCTGCCGGCACTGATTTAACAGACTCAACTGATGAGCTAATTTCCGCATACAGAAAGGTTCTTGACGAGAATAGTCAGTATCAGGCAAATCAATCAACGTTGCAGGGACAAGTCCAAAGCCTGCAAAACGAAAATGACGACTTGAAAAATCAAATTCAAATACTTAAGGGAACACTATTAAATACATATTCCTCAGACGAAATCAATAGCGTAATCGAGCAAGGCGGATTAAAGAGAGATATTTCTAAGCGCCTAGATAATTTGGAATGTCTGGACAGTGTTCATTGTGAGCAGGTTCCCTCTGTTAAAGATTTGTATGGAACCACTCACAGCGTATCGTATCGTTTTGACGCTTCCGACACCGCATGGGCCAAGTTCAAGTTGGACGGACAATATGATACCTTTTCGGCAAATATTGTTACATCGGAAGATACAAATCGTGATGCAAATATGAGCGTGGAAATCTACCTTGACGATGTTGTACGAGATGAACATGTTCGCCCAATTAGTGTCAGCTTAAATGGTGGCAATGTTTTAATGATAAAGGTCATCCGTACAAATTCTTATTATAGCAGTTATGCTTATATTTGCGACACTTCACTGTCAGTGTTGCAGTGATTTTCACCTTGACTAATCACTGCAATTAAAGCATAAGAGGCACGGCATTTGAAAAGATATTCGTAAGTGGCATAATAGCCGCAAAATAAAAATTGACATTCGAGTTAAAATGCGGTACTATAATAAAAAACTATATAGTTACACTTGATGTGACGGTTGACCTAAGACAGTGGGTACTGTAAATCCTACCGAGGTGATGTTAAGCAGAAAGATACCACTAGGATTGTGTGGTATCTTTCTGCTTTTCTTGATAATGTGGAATATAGCAATGCCGTATATTTGTGGTATAAGTTTAAAATACAAGAATAAGTTAAGGTATTAGGATATGGGAGAAAGAAAAAAGAAAAACTGAATTTAAAGAGATTTATATTAAAGCTACTGAGTTTACTAGGGTATGATTGCTCAAGAGTTGATATTGCGCCATTTCGTAAAGGGAAAAAGGGGAGTCAAAAGCTTTCCATTGCGTTGGCGGTAATTTATGCAGCGGTTTCATGGGTTACACTGAGCAGAGACAATATATTAGCAGAGTTAATAGCTATAATCCTAAATGGAATAACTGTAATACAAGTATTAATTGCTTTATACCAAAAAAGCGATCTGTCAAAGACTCTCTTGAATTTTATAGTGTAAAATATTGCATTGCATCCACACGGTTGCTGTCGATTCTTACTTCCAGATGTAGGTGGTTGCCCGTAACCCGCCCAGTGTGTCCGACATAGCCGATAACTTGCCCGGCCTGCACCTGCTGGCCGGTGGCAACGCAGATGGACGAGCAGTGGGCGTACAGTGTTTCCAGCCCGCCGCCGTGGTCGATTTGGATGTAGTAGCCGTAGCTGCCGCCCCAACTGTCAAGGCCGTTGGCAACAGTGGCGATGCCGTCTGCCGCAGCAAGAATCGGCGTACCCTCGGCACAGGCAATGTCTGTGCCGGTGTGGGAGTTTACCTCGCCGGTGATGGGGTCCACGCGGTGACCAAACTGCGAGGTAATCGTACCCGCAACGGGGAGCGGCCATTGCAGGGTGCCTGTCGGGATGCGGGTGCTGTCCGGGTTCATAAGTTCTCCACCGCCCTGTGCAAAGCCGCCGAGCAATTCTGCCCACAGTTCCTCATATTGCGGGTCTTGCAGGAGTTGCAGGTAGGTGTTCTGGCGGACGGTAAAGTGATAATCCAATGCCATCTCGTTGGGTGTTTTGTGGGTCAGTTCGATTACAAGGACGGTTTCGGTGATTTCTGTAGTAGTCGGATTGCCGTCCTCATCGGTAGTGTCTATGGTAATCGACTCCGGGTGGGTGGAATAGTCCACTGCGTTCATTGCCCACATAGTTTCCCGCAGTTTATCCACGTGTTCCTCTGTCAGCGCCGCAACGGGTGCGCCTTGTTCGCTGCCCGCCACATACGAAGAAAAGACCGCCAAGACATCCTGCCAGCGAATGTAGTACACATCATCGTTGGCTGTAATGTCTTGGCGGTCGTGCTGTACGGTATCGGAGATTTCTTCCAGTCTGTCGCGGTATTCTGCCGTCAGGGTTTCTACGGCTTCGCGCACGGTGACGGACGCTGCGTTGGGGGCATTGGCGGCAAAAAAGATGCCGTAGGCCGAGCCGGAAACAAACGCTACAAGGCTGATGACGATAACAATGCCAAGTGCCACGCTGATGCCTGTGGCGATAGCTACAACTAGGCTGTGCAAATCGGCAAGAAAATTCCGAATTGCCGAGCGCACTGCAGCAACCGTCTTGCGGGTGTTTGCGACGGCTTTCTGGATGGCAAGCTTTACTTGGCGAGTGTGGGTCTGCATCTGCGCTTGGGTCGTCACACTGCGCACAGTTTGATTTGCGGCGGTGCGCAGTTGGCGCTGGCTTTGGGTCACGCCGCGAATGTCGCGCGGCGCGGTCTTGGCGGTGATGGCTTTTTCTTTTGCCCGCTGTCGGGGCAAATCTGCCCCACGGCGCAGGCGTTGCGCCGCATCGGGCAGCGTGCCGTACTCGGCTTGTTTCGGGCTGACACCGCGCTCACCGGCGGCGTGGGCGCGGGCGGCAGCTTCCTTTTGGTGGTGCTGTCGGGCTTGGGTTTCTGCCAATTTCTGCCCCTGACGCCGCACAAAAGCTGCCGCCTGTTCCGCCGCCGAACCTGCAAGGTCTATCGTTTCCTGTTGTCGGGGATTGGTGTCATTTTCATGCGCGGCGGTGCGGGTTTGTTCTTTCGTTTTTAGCCACACCGCTTTTAGCGTGGCTTTGGGTATCGTCCCCGCCGTACTTTTGGGGGTACGGTCGCGGAGTTTTTGTTTATTCTCTTTTGGCGTTCTCATACTCTCACCTCGGTTCGGTTATACGCTTTGCCACAACGACCACCCTGCTGTTTCTGCCGGAATCATCGCAGGTGGACAGCGTAATCAGCTTGTCCCCATAAGCAGCCGTCACGCCGGTTTCGTACAGGGCGGCGTTCTTACAGGCGTCCACATAGGCGGCAAATTCCTGCGGTGTTTCGGCATCGGCAAATTGATAATAGGCAAACAGATCCTCCGCTTCGCCCCGAAATACCGCCATCACGGTATATTCTGCCTGCGCCGTCAGGGTATCAAATTGGATAATTCTGTGCTGCTGCCAAAAGGATTCGCGCTTGTATTGCAGCAAATCAGAGAACATAGTGCCGTCCTTCATGTTGTGTCCGTACACAAGGATGTTGTCGGATGGCGTTTGCAGGTTGCAGTTTGCCTGCACATACGGGCAGCCGTGCGGGGAGTCGGCTTTTTCAAAGTTGTGCTTTAGGTAAAAGTCTGGGTCATGCTTTGACTGCATGACCGGGTAGTTGATGTTGGTTCCGTCAATCTGTATCCACCCGGCAAGGTCGCTGTTTTGCGTGTACAGCGCCTGATACTGCGGCAAAAAATTATTCCCCGTTGACGCAGCGTCACCGGGGAAATTCTCTGTTTGCACGGCAAGCTGCCGATACATTCGGCTTTGCGTACAGGAGTCGGCGGCATAGCGGGCAATGCCAGCGGTACTTGCAAGAAAAACAGCGACGAGGGTTAAAAGCAGGATGCGGTAGAATTTCAACATAGAGTGTCCTTTCTCGGAATCGGTTTGCAAAGGAAAAACGGACGATGTATAATACAGATATGTTCAATGACTGCGGGGTGTTATGATGAATTTGTATCTCAGTGCGGCGGAATACGATTACCACACGCTGCTCAAGGTAGCCGAGATGGCAGGGCTTGCGGGAATCATCGGTTTTCATGAGGCCGGGGACGGCTATCTGGTGACCTTCCCGCAGGGGGAAAATGTTCAGGCTCTGATAGATGACTATAAGGGACGGCTGCGGGATTTGGAAAACAATATTTGGCAGCATTAAAATAGGTCTATAAATTTGCAAAATGAAAGGGGCGAACAAACTCCGTAATGAAAAAATATCCGTGTCCTTGTTGTGGATTTCTTACCTACAATGTCCCGGCAGATGAAGATTGTGGGTATATTTGTCCCGTTTGCTTTTGGGAGAATGACCCGTTCATCACTTCTGATAACGAGCCAAGCGACTCCAATCATGGAACAACACTAAAAGAAGCAAAATCCAATTTCTTGCAATTCGGTGCTTGCGTAAAAGAAATGCTACACTATGTTCGGCCACCGAGAGATGACGAAAAGGAAATATCATAGCGTCGAATTCCAGTTTGCAGCACCCCTGAGGGACTGCTTCGGCGGTCCTTTATTTTTATATGTCATTGCTTTACTTCTTCCTCTCGGAC
>OHVB01000494.1_pt1 | contig 14381 bp, 15 predicted proteins | sample 1579331 | NCBI WGS metagenome assembly OHVB01 (sample SAMEA3882503, study PRJEB24775) | human gut metagenome | biome: human-associated habitat; feature: intestine environment; material: feces | place: Netherlands | collected 2009/2010
TCTCGTCGCAACGGACAAGCGGCTTGGAAATGCCCAGGTGCATCAGCAGCTTTGACGTCACACGCGTGTCTTCGCAGCAAATGGCATCGGCGGCGGCAAAAGCCTCGCCAACGCGCGGGGACAGGTCACCCAGGTTGCCGATGGGCGTGCCGACCACATAGAGTTTGCCCGTATGGGCGCTGTTTTGCGTCATATCAACCTATTCAATCATGCCGCGCTCGAGCGTACCGAGCGCCGCGCGGGCGTCCCATGCTGCAATGCGCTTCTCGGTCTTCCACGTTTGAAAGAACCAACCGGCAGCCGGCGCAAACGAAGCCAGCTGGTTGGCGATAAACACGCGCTCGTAGGCATTGCGGCCCTCGGGCGTAACCGACGAGTTGGCAAAGATCGCCGCGCCCGACCATTCGCCCACCAGCACGGGGAACCCAGTCGAAATCGCTTCTTTAAGCTCGCGCTTGTTACGCGAAATCGCCGTCGTCAGCCCGCGAGGGCTCGTGATGTCGAGCGCATGCTCGTCGCGGTAATGGTACAGGTGAAGGTCCATGTAGACGTTCTTGTACTTGGCGCCGCGCATAAAATGCTTCCACTCGCTGGGATGCCCCGACGACGAGAAGACGACGATTTTATCCTCGGGCATATACGAACGGACGAGCTCGTAGGCATCGCGATAGAAATTGCGCAGGTAGTGAGCAGGAATGCCATCCGTCATGGTGAAGAGGCTCTTGCGAACGCTCATCTGCGGCGTGTCCAGCAGCTCAATGCCCAGCAGGCTCTCGGCCTCGCCATAGCGATCGGCCAAGCGCTCGAGCACGTCGAGTGCGACATGACGGCCGTTGGTGGACGAATGCCACTCGGCGACAGCCTCCGGCGTGGTGGGCGAATCGTTGGAATCGCCCTGGCCACCGGGCACGGTTGCCAGATCGAGCAGCACGCGGATATCGTACTTGGCAGCCCACTCAATCGCGCGGTCGATGTAATCGACAACCGATATGTAGGAGGCATCGGACTCCTGTGAGCCAAAGGCATACCAGGGCACCGGCAGACGCACGGCATTGAGACCGATCTGCGCCATGCGGCGAAAATCGTCCTCGCTCACAAACGTCTCGTAATGACGACGCATGCGCTCGTTGTAAGCGGCGGTACCCATGGCCTCCTGCAGCTCGGCTGCGTTGGATGAGCCGGTCGCCGCGTACAGCGACGGGGTCACCCAAGGCTCGGGAATAAACCAGCCAGAGAGATTAACGCCGAGTATCCTCTCCATCACTGCCCCCTTCGGATCATGCAGGTCGAACCCGCATCGTATTGCATAGGATAAGTATCGTTTTGAGTATACCCGCGTGTGCGGACAGGCGACCGAACGGTCTACAAAGTGGCGCAAAAGTGGGAGGAATGTCCAGGCAGACGGAACCCGAGATGCACACGTCAAGATGCACACGTGCGCCGGAAGTAGGCGGCCGGAAAGCGTGCCCCGTTTTTTCGCAAAAGACTGGGATGCATTTTCCGCTGGCAGGCCTAACCGGAAAGCGCATCCCGCTTTGAGGCTTTATTCCAGGATGCAGTTTCCGCAGGAGCCCCGATAAAAGAAAAGGACCCCTTTGCAGAGGTCCTAGTCAATTCAAGGTGGCGGGGAAGGGAATCGAACCCCTGACACGAGGATTTTCAGTCCTCTGCTCTACCAACTGAGCTACCCAGCCATTTGAGGTGTGCCTTGTTTCAAGGCTTGATTAGTATAACCAAGGACGCGTTCCGGTCAACCGAGAATTTTAAAAAAGTTTTTGAGCACAGCCTCGGTTCTTTAAATCGGCACGTCAGAGGCATCAGCCGGCAGCAAGAAGTTTTTCGCTCAGAGCCGCACGGGCAAACTCACTTGGCGTCATCCCCTCGGCAGCCGCCCGTCGACGAATGGCCTCCTTCATTCCCAGAGGAATCTTGACCGACAACGTTGCCGTCCCCTCACCTGAGAGCGGGGGCCGTCCATGCACGATCCCACCAACGGTATGTTCGCCATCCGGAAACTCTCCGCGCTCGTACGACTCGCACCACGCGTCAATCATTTCATCCGTTACAACCTGACCATTAGCGGCCGTATACGTCTTGCCCATCATCGACCCCTTTGCCGAGCCCGTTCAATCTCCTGCCAAAATTTCTTCTGGACTGGAGACAAGGCATGAATGATAAGCCACCCACGGACAAGCTCGACCGCGACAAGCTCCACGCTTCGTCCGTCTGGGGCCATCCAATCGCAAGCCATCTCGGCGGCTCGTCCTTCGACTCGCGACGAATGCACTCAGTAACCGCAAGCCAAGCGCTAAGCACCTGCTTTTCCGTCAGGTGCTTTTTAGCGTTGGGATGGATCTCAACATCCATGCATCTTCTCCTCCATCTTACCCAATTTCGTATGACGAAAGACCGCTGTCGCCAATTCTTAAGCCGGCACGCGTTGGAGAGCAGGGGTCGAAACAATGATTGAAGGGCGCTCTAGTGCGGCCCAGGCGCCGGGGCAGGAGCACATACGCCAGGGACGTACGTTTTCGTAGCGCGCGAGGATATTGCCGTCGCGATCGATGAAGGCGATGTCGATGGGATAGGCCATAAAACACGTATGGACCGAAGAGCAGCGTGGAAATGCCATGACGAGCGGCAGGCCGTTGGCGGCAACCGGACGCCGTCCCAGCATGCCGCGCAGGCGCACGACAAACGACTCCGCCACCGCAAACTCGGCCGGCGTCCAGCCCAGCCTATTGAGTGCCCGCGCGTAGGCGATGTAGGACGAGACCGCGGTCACATGACCACCCCCGGACGCCATGGATCGACCGTCACCGCGCGCTCATGTGACAACTTTGCCGGTGCCCCCAGCGAAACGCCGGCGATGCTGAGCGAGCTCGGCCACGGCTCATAGTGCATGGTGCAGGTGTAGGTCCTAAACGTACCGGATAGGGAGAGCAGGGCACCATCCGATGCCTCCGCGCCTTGCTCGCTCGACACTTCGATCTGCAAGTCATAGCCTTCCATGGCATTCAGAATTTGAGTCTGGACCGTCGCCGAGGCATCGACAGAGCTTTCGTCGCCCTCCCCCTCCGACGCCACGGCGTGCGCCAACACGATGTCGGGCACCACGCGGTCGAAGCGCGCGACAGCACTGGCAAAGATCATGACGTTGTACACGATGAGTGCCAGCACCAGCAAAATGGGCGTAACCACTGCCATCTCCACCGTCGCTTGGGCGTGCTCCTCGCGCAGACGCGTGCGGATACTCATTACGACCCACCGCCCAGAGCGCCAACCAGCGTGGCGACATCGACGGTGAGCGGGATGGAGCCGCCGCCGGGCAGAGGAATCTCCGCAAGCGTGAACACCGTACCGCTGATGGTGCGTTCGACTTGATATTCCAACGCCTCGCAAAGCGCCTTGGGATCGGTCACGCCCAACGGAATACTTCGCAGTTTGTCTTGCGTTTGAGAGAGACCCGCAATGTCAGACCCCGGACTCTTAATGACGTTGGCGGAATCGGTCAGCACCGGCTTTCGCAGGCGCAAGTCGCACGGTTCCAAACCCAGCGCCGCCACGGACGCCGAAACGGTATCGCCGAGCCACGATGCAATGGAGCCCAACGCACCGTTGCCCCCTCCTAGGCCCTTAATCATCTCGTCCATAAGTTCGTCGGCCGAACCTTGGATGTCTCCGTATCCCACAAGCAGCCGTCCCCAAACATCCATGACGCCATCGAGTACGCCGGCAACGCCACCCGAGCGTTCCTTCAATGTCGAGAAAAATCGCGAAAGCACGTTGTTTTGCGCCGTCGCCTCATCGGGCGCCAGCACCGCGGCAGAGATGGCACCGCGATCGCCAAGCCTGACTGCCGTGTTAAACGAAGAGTTGAGCTCATCGGGGCTCGAGATGGCACCCGAAACCGCAAAGGCAACCACGCCGTTGCGACCGGGCGGAGCGATACGCGGACGCTCGCCCGAAAGCGCTTTAATGGCCTGGTCAAACGCATTGCCCGCACGGTCGGCTTCGTCCTCGGTCTGACGCTCGAGCTCGAGCTCCTTGTTGCGACAGTCGACGTAGTCCTCCAGGGCGTCTTTAAACTTGTCAAAGTGATACTCGAAGCCGTTTTCGATAGAGGTTGAAGGCGCCGCAACAGCACCAAGCGACAAAACGCCAAAATGGCATTTGCTGCATTTATCCTGTCCATCGTAATCGGCAACCGAAGCAAATCCGCTCGGCGTCCCTTTCTTATAGTTGGGGCAGGTCGTCCCGTAATGCAGATACGCCTTGTCATCGTTCACGCTCGTCGGCCACACCGCATCGGTATAGAGCTCCGTCGCCCGAACCTCATCAGAGCTGCGCGGCAACAGTGGAATATAGGAGGAAACCCTGTCTCCGTTCTCGGTTATATGTGCCCGATCGACCTCCGCGCTCGCATAGGTATAAAACGCCTTACGCGCCGCAGACTCTGCCTTCATCTCGACACTCGAGCCGTGGGGCTTCTCATTTGTCAGACGCCAATGGTAGTAGTCCTTCGCGCGATCAAGGGCAACTTGGGGCTCCCACGTAACGCTCGATGAGTAATGCGGATTTTGAACACCGGAGAGATCCGTTAGGCTTTTCGCACGCTCCCACATGCAAGAACAGCTGCCGACCGAGCCCTTGTCAGACCCACCACAATCCGCCAGCCAAGCACGCTCTTTAGCCTTCGCCGTGTCCTCAGAAGCCTTCCGCAGCTCCTCGGCCGCACACTCTAAATCATCTGATGTGTCTTTAATGGTATCGGTCGAGATCTCTGATCCTTTGAGCGCAGCGAAGTCCGACTCGGATGTCCTGGGCACGGCAAGCGCCGTACCGGTATAGGTCACACTATCGGTATCCTGCGCCGACACCGTCTGCGTGGCACGCGCGGCGATCAGATACGGCAGAGCCGTTTCGATTTTCTGTAAGCCTTCCGATGCGCTTTTGGCAAACTTGTTGCGCGTTTTAATGATCTCAATCCCGGTGTCGACCATATTGCCGGCAACCGGCTCGGCACCCGGGATGAGGATGGCGACCAGGCCCGTCCCGATCGTGGCAAACCCCGCCAGCCCCAGACTCAAGATGCTCGCATCAACCACCGTGGCAGCCGTGTGATAGGACGACACTACGTTGGCACCCGCCAGCGCGCCGCTATCAGCCGCCACCTGGGTATCCCCGGCACGCGACATGCTCCATATCGCCGCGGTCGACGAAAACAACAATGTGAGCACCACTAGGATGACCACGGCAGAAGAAAGCGTGGTATAGGCGCCGTCTTCGATAAACAGATCGACACCGGCTCGACCCATAAAGCCGCCTCGCTTGCGATGGCAGCTCGGACGGTGCGTCAAAACGCGTCTAGACCAGAAACGCTTAATCCCATGCAGCAATCCACGAATCATAATCTCCCTCCAGCCATTCGGGACGCGATTGATACGAGACATCGACCTTGAGCTCAACGTAGCCGCCCTCGGCGGTACCACCCATAGCCTGCGCAAACGCACCGATCACAGGCAACGGCTTGACCTCGCCGGAAACGGACACGGACGAGACGCCACCCGCACCTCCTTAAGATCGTCGTCCTCCGCCGTCGTCGTGGTCATGAGCCGCGCGGTCTCGGCGGCGGCAGACTCCATGACCGCGCGCGTATAGAGCAGGCACACCGGTTGCAGCGCGAGAAGGATGAGTGTCAGAAACGTCGGCAGCAAAAAAGCGGCCTCGACCGTAGACTGCGCCCGGTCCTCGCGCGCGGCATCAATACAACGCGATGTCCTTAGCGGCCGCAGCGGCGTCGATAACCGACGTCGAGGCAACGCCATGGGATGCCGCCCGCTCAACCAGCGCCGCCAAGCGCCCATCGGTGCCGGCACGCCAAAGCCCCGCGATCGCCAGCACGATCGATAACAGCGCCACCGTGACGATGGCGTATTCGACCGTCGCCTGGGCAGATTCCTCACGCAGGACATCATGCATTTCACGATCCCTCCTTTGAGTCCGTTGCCTGCGGGCTCAGGCGCACGGCGCGCAGACGACACGAAGCATCGCCAGCATCCGCGGCAATTGTCACCATATCGACCCAGCCGCTTCCGTCGCGCACGATGGCGCCCCACACGTTTCCCTTGATGTCGAGATAGCCGCTCAGAGCAAGTTGCGCCGTGGGTACCTCGCGATAGGCACGCAGCATATCCGCCGCCGCTTCGGTCATCGGTCGGTCCTCGGACCATGCAAGTCGGACCGCAATCGCGTTGCCCTCAGGCGAATCCGTCGCAGTGCCAGACCGCTTGTCGAGCGTCCGCAGAAAGGTTTGCGCCGTGACAGCGACATCCGAATCGTCCGCATCTCGCATCTCATCTTTTTGAGATGCCACCGCCGAATCTGAGCCCAAATCGGAGGCGGTCCCAGGACGCTGCTGCCGCGCGGCGTTAAGCCCCCAAAGCACCGCCGCTATCGCCACGGTCAGGCAAGCAAACACCAGCAGCACGCCGACGGGCCGCCCGTCATCTACAGGCTGTTGATGCCCTCGCTGATAGCGTTCCATAGATCTTGGACCTTGCCCTTAAATGCAACGATGGCGATGATCGCGATCACCACGAGCACGCCGACCAAGATGGCGTACTCGGTGGTGCCTTGCGCACTCTCCTCCTGCAAAAGCGTCTTGGCGCATTGGCGAGCACGCGCTACTTGGCAAAACGCACAGTTCCAAGCCTTGCCAACAACGTCAGTCATCGTGTTCATGTATTCCTCCCTACATCATCCCGCCTGCTCCCAGCAGCGGGCCCAATATGGATAGAAGTAACGCCGGCAAGATGAGCGTGCCGGTGGGAATCAACAGCTTGACGGGCGCGCGCTCGATCTCGCGCTCGACCGCGGCACGATGGGCGGCACGGATCTCGCGACTTTGAGCCGCCAAGGTCTCGGCAAGTGGGGCACCCAGGGCAAGCGCCTGCCCCACCGTGATGGCAAAGGTCTCGAGCGCTCGCACGTCCAGGTCGCGCGCGGCGGCCAACAACTCGTCCTCACGCGTGCCCACGCCCACCTGCCACGCCATGCAGGCCCGCTCAAGGCGGAGAGCCAGCACTGACCGGCGGTTGGCGCAGAAAATCTCAAGCGCCGCATCAAACGAAAGACCGGCCGAAAGACCCAAGCGCACAACATCGATCATCTCGGACACTTCGCCGAGCGACACTCGCGCCGGGCCGCCCGCTCCAACCGCGCCCTTCACTCGCGCGGTCAGAGCATCGACCACCGAGCGACCAGCGGCAGCGACCAGCACCGCCTCGCGCTTGCAGGCCCCTGCGATCTTGCGTGCATCCGCCCGATCAAAACCCGTCGCGACAAATACACTCAGGGCGCACAGGCAAGCCGCAACTGCAACCGAGGCGCTCATAGCTCCACCCGCATAATGCGCCGGATAACCACCAGGGCAACGACGTTGAGGGCTAGACCCAGCACCACAGCGCCCGCGCCGGCAGGCGTCGCAAGACCGCGACGAAAATCTGCCGAAAGCAGCGCCAACACCGCGCACATGCCCGCCGGCATCGCCGCGACCATATGCGCAGACATGCGAGCCTGCGACGTCTTAACATCCAGGCGGCGCTTGAGCTCAATGCGCTCCCCCACCATGCTCGACGCCTCGGACAGTAAGTCGGCAAGCGGAGCGCCGGTGCGCTGAGACACCTTAAGCGCCAAGGTCACAAGCGAAAGACCGGGGGCGTCGATACGCACGAGCAAGTCATCGAGCGCGTCGGTCGCCGAGATGCCGCAATCGATCGCCGCCGCCACCCGCAAAAACTCGTTATGCACTGGCTCTTGCGCATGAGCGCCCACAAAGCGCATGCCCTGGGCCAGCGAATGTCCCGAGGCAAGCGACATGGAAAGTGCGGTAAACGCCTCGGGCATTGCCTCTTCTGCATCGTGTTGCTCGCGCCGGCTCTCAAAGCCATCCCGAGCGGCACCAACGGCAAACGGAGCAACAAGTCCCAAGGCAAATCCGAGGGGCGATAACGACACCATCGTTAGTAAAACGCAGCAGACACCGCTCGATAGCAGCAGAAACGCCAAACATCCCGAAGCATCCTCGATCACGAGGCCAAGGCGATGCGCCGGAGCCAGCGATGCCCACGAACGGGCGATCTTTTTCAGCAGATCGTTTTCCACCAGCTCACGCGGCAGCTTCTCTGCCACCGTCTCGAGCGCCTGACGTGCCAGCTCCGCCGGCGGTACCTGCGGCACACGAGGTTCCGCCCCGCACGCCGTCGCGACAGAAAGCCCTGCCAAGCCCCCTACGACGAGGGGCACAGCGATCTCCATTCGTCCACCTCCTCTTGTGTGAGCGTCCCCGACCGCAGGCCTTCTGCGATAAACGGCGGCTCGCGGTCAAGCGTCCAGGTGCGCTCGGCGGCATCGAACGTCACATAGCGCTCGAGCTCTACGCCGCCCGATGCGGCGCGTCGCACCCCCGAATACGAGGAGACGAAGCGCCTGCCATCGGCGTGGCGCTCGGACATCACGATACCGTCGAGCGCCATGGCAATCTGCTCCTCGATGAGCTCACTCGGCAGGTCGATGCCATAACGTGCAAGCAACGTCAGACGCACCACGGTCTCCTGTTCTGAACCCGCATGAAGTGTGGTGAGCGACCCGTCGTGGCCCGTGTTCATGGCCTGCAACATGTCGCAGCACTCGGCACCGCGCACCTCGCCCACCACGATGCGGTCGGGGCGCATGCGCAGGGCATTAGTTACCAGGTCGCGGATCGTCACCGCGCCTTCACCCTCAATTGAAGCCTCGCGCGCCTCTAGGCGCACCACGTGCGGATGATGCGCAAACTTGAGCTCGGCAGAGTCCTCGATCGTCACGATGCGCTCGCCAGTGGAAATCTCACATGACAACGCGTTGAGCAGGGTGGTCTTACCAGATCCCGTGCCTCCCGCAACCGCCAGGTCCTGTCGCAGCGACACCGCGCACGACAGCAGCTGCGCATACCAAAGCGGCAGCGACCCCAGCCCCACAAGCTCGTCCAGCGAGCAGATACGGTCCGAGAACTTTCGGATGGTGAGAATCGGTCCGTCAATCGCCACAGGCGGAATCACCGCGTTGACGCGATAGCCCGTTTTGAGGCGGGCGTTGACGATGGGGCTGCGCTCGTCGATACGGCGGCCAAGTGGCGAGATGATGCGGTCGATAAGCACACGGATCTGTTCATCATCCTCAAACGCATGCTCGATGGGGTACAAGACGCCGCCGCGTTCAAAGAAAGCCGAGCGGCAGCCGTTGATCATGATCTCGGTAACGGTGTCGTCCTCGATGAGCGGCTGCAACGGCCCCAAGCCCACCACGTCATCCAAAATCTCGTCGATGATGGTTTCGCGCTCGGGCGTCGCGAGATCGGTCGGCTCCTCAACATTGAGCGCCGCCTCCACCGCAGGACGCAATTCCGAGCGGGCAAGTGCCGGGTCGATATAGGCGCTGATACGCGCCACTTCGTCGTAACCCATGCGGTCCATCACGGCGCGCTTGGTGCGTCGTTTCACGGCGCGGCGACGCCCCGCATCTACAGGCGCTGCCGCCGCTGCAGCGCCGGCAGCCTTAATCCTCGTTTGCAGGCTCATCGCTGATCACCCTCGCGCAACCAGGGAAGGCGGATACGCGGGCGTTCGGTACGCGTTGCACGGTCGGCGACCATATCGCCCCAAGGGCCGACGGCGCACCCCAGTTCCACGAGCATCTCGCGCGTGGCCTCGCGCATGCTAGTCGCAAAAGCACTGGTCTGCCCCACCGCCTCGTCAGCGCGCCCAAACGCCATGAGCGCGGCGAGATCCTGCCCGCCATCGGCGATACGAATCTTGGAGCTCAACGCACAGGCAATCTCAAAGCGCATGGCGACGTCCTCGTCTGCCCCGCGCGCACCGAACCGGTTGAACACGGCGCTCATGCGCGTGCGCGGCACACCTACTCGACTTGCCAGTTCGATGACGCGCGACGCCGATGTCGCGGACGACACCGCCGCATCGCCAACGACCAGGCAACGGTCGCTCGCCGCCACCGCAGCCGCCACGGCGTCGCCCCAAAAGACCGAGGTATCGATAAAGACCACGTCGGATTCGCGACGCAGAACATCAAGCAGTAGCTCCACCGGACGCGCCATGAGCTCAGCTTGCTCGGGCGCCGCGACGGGACCCCAGAGCGTAACGCCCGGCGCCACGCGCATCGATGTGGCTACGATATCCGGCTCGGTGAGCGTGCCCGCCGCCGACGGCTCGATAAGTGCCGCCATATCGCGCGGAGCATCGACGCCTAACAAGTCGTAAAGGTTTCCAAACATCAGGTCCAGGTCGAGCACGGCGGCACGCAAGCCCAACAGCGACGATGTGTGTGCCATGGTGGCAACGATCGTCGACTTGCCGCAACCGCCCGAACCCGAAATAGCGCAGATGACCGGAGCTCGATGCGGCGGAGCGGCAGCGTCTGCCGGCGGCATCAGAGGCGGCGGCAGCGCCCCCGTCTCCCCCGCCGCAACCACACGCTGCGTCCAAGCCGGCATGGCAGCTTGTTCGGTCTGCGAGGCAGGCTCGTTCTGCGCAATCTGCTCATGCTGCATTAGCGACAACTCGCCGCACCCGGCAAAGCCCTCAACTTCGTCGAGTTCATCCACCAGATTCACGCCGTGCACGTATCCCATATCTACAGCCGGGGAGTCGCCAGCATGCTGCGCCGGCCCTCCAGCGTCATCGCATACAAGGGGGTTCCGGGGGCGCCGACCATGCTCGGCTTCCGCTTTTCCATAATCATCAACACGCGGGCCTCTTGTAGCGCGAGGCGCCCCGGGTTCCCTATCAACAAAAGCATCGGGCTCAATCGTCATGCGCCGATCGGAATCAACCGCTCCCTCGCCCGCACGCCCGTTGCCGCATATACTGTGCGCAGCGATGACCTCGGTCGCCCCCGCGCGAAACAGCCCCTCGATATCCGACGGATCGAGCGCTTCTATCAACACGACCACGCGACTCACGCGGCCTTCGGCCGTCAGGCGCGCAACAGTCTTGCGCACATCTTCGGTATCAAACAGAGACGCCGCGATGATGACAGCCCCGCGGCGCGACGGAAACGCCCGCGCCATGGAAACCAGCCCGTCCAGGTCACCCACGCGAAGCACCTGTGCACCCACATCACGGCCCTCGACTTCCCGCTGCAACAGCCCGTAATCGCCGCACGCGCAGCACGCAAGCCAGATCGCCTTCATCACTCGTCGCCTCCGCCCTTTTTGCCGCGCGCCGTAGCGGGAATCGTCAAGCTGACCGTTCCCTTGCCCGAGGCTCCCAGCAGTTCCTTGACGTCTTCGGGGTCAGCCGCCAGCGTCACCCATTCGATCTTGCCCTCGCGCGTGGAACCGGAATCCTCACTGGTATCGATCACGTACGCGCCGCACAGCCGATCGGTTACGCCGTCTTTTTGCACGTACACGTCCACGTAGCTGCCCACGCCCGCAGCACCGCCGACCGAGTGCTCGGCATCGACCGCCACCGAAACGGCGACCTTGCCCTTAGGTACCTCGAGCATGTGGCTCTCGGCCTTGGTGTAGACATTGCAGATCACGGCGTTTTTGGGAATACGCGAAGTCGTCACGTCGCCGCGCACCTGGCGTAGCTCGGTCGCCGCGTCACGCGGCAGCAGACTCGTCAGCCACTCCTGGGTTATGACATTGGTCTCATCGAGGGTCTCACCCACATCGATATCGCGCGCCGCGACGCATACCTCGACGCGATCGCCACCGTACTTGGCCAAGGTCTCAGCCTGGACCTGTTCGGCTTGCGAGCGGATCGACGAGCCGTAAACCATGCAGAGCAGAGCAGCGAGCACGCCCGCGACCAGACTGATGGCGATGCGCTTGCTCTTGTTCACGGCCGCTCCTCTCATGGCAGTGCCGGGCGAATGCCCGTACCACCATTGTCTGAGCGGTCAGAGTGCAAAGCGGCGCAATCGCAATCTTGGTTTTCGATGTCAAACCAATCGCTGACCAAAAGCTGACCAGCCCGTCAAGCTCGTGGCAAGGTTTTGGTCAGCACGTCAGCAAACTGTATGTTTCGAAGCTTTTCCGCAGCAAAAAAAGCCGTCTCCCGAACAGTTGGGAGACGGCTGTCATAGGAAAAATCAATTACAGATGGACATCGGGATCGAGCATTTGAGCGCTCACGCGCATGGATGACGCCAGGTTTTGGAACGTTTCCAGACGCAGGCTATCGATCTGCCCGGCGTCCTCGGCCTCGCGAACGGCGCAGCCCGGCTCATGGACATGCGTGCAATCGCCAAACCGGCACGCGCGCGATGCCTCGACAATCTCGGGGAAAGCGCGCGCCAGACCCCGCTCGTGACCCACGAGCGGCAGGCTGCGCAGGCCCGGGGCATCGGCGATCACGCCGGCGTCGCCCGGCAGTGCCACCATCACGCGCGCGACGGTAGTGTGACGGCCCTGATCGTCGCGTTCGCGCACACCGCCGGTCGCCAACGTATCGTGGCCCAGCAGTGCATTGAGCAGCGTCGACTTGCCGGCACCCGACTCGCCCAGAATCATGGCGCAGCTCCCGGCGGGCACGCAGGCACGGACCTCGTCCAGGCCGCGGCCCTCGGCAGAGGACGTCACGATCACGCGCACGTCCGGACCCACCAGGCGGCGCACGCGGTCCAGATCGCGCTCGAGCTCCTCGGCATCGCAGCGGTCAGCTTTGGTGAGTACCACCACCGGTTCGGCATCGCAGTCGAGCGCCAACACCAGCGAGCGCGCCACGCGATCGAGCAGCACCTCGCCGGCACCGAGCGCCTGCACGATTAGCACGCTATCCACGTTGGAGCAGAGCACCTGACGCTCCCCGCGGGCACGGCCGCGCCAACGCTCAAAGCTCGTACGGCGCGGCAGCACGCACTCAATCACGCCCATATCGTGCCCGGGAGCGCGGCGCACCGCCACACGATCGCCCACGGCAGGCAGCAGGACCTCGTCCTCGCCGCGTGACTTGGCAAACCCCACAGCATGCTCGGCACGAAACGTGTCATCGGCAGTCGCCACCAGTGGAAACCCGCGATCCAAGCGCACCACGGCACCCAGCCGCATCTGCTCGGGCTCCTCGGCATGTGCGCAGAAATCATCAAAGGCAGCCTGCTGGGCTTCATCGACCGGCAGGTCATCAAACGCCGGAACGTCCTGCAGCGCATCGAGTCCCGGCACGCTCGCCAGCAGCTCCTCGACAGACGCGGGGGCCTCGGTCGCAAGCTTCCGACGACGATCGCGCTTAGCCCGCGCCCCCGTCGTCTTTTTCTTCGCCTTAGCCTTCGCCTTGCCCACAAGCGCCTCCCAGCACCACAAATCACAACTGAGCAGGTATTTTACCCACAAAAAAGAGTCGGTCGAGCAATTGCTCGACCAGCTCACATACTTTCCCTTAGCCCTTTTCATCCGCGCGGGAGAAAAGCCAGCAAGGATACCGCAGGGCCCGCCCCGGAAGCCCTTTCTCCCGAACGATCCCGCAGCGCGAAGCGCGAGGACCAGTGAGGGAGAAAGGGCGTGGGGCGGGCCCGGACGAGAGCGTTACTCCTTCTCCACAGCGCGCATGATCGCCTTGTAGATCTCCATCAGCGGGATGATCAGGAAGGCCAGGCCCAGGGCAGCGACAACGCCCTTGAGCTCAAGCGTCACGGGGCCAAAGAACATCTCGGCAAGCGTCGGCTGCACGGTCACGATCACCGTCAGCACCAGTGCCAGCGCGGCGGAAGCCCACAGCCACTTGTTCTGCTTCTTCATGGTGAACAGCGACGCACGACGGCTGCGCATATTGAAGCAGTGGAAAATTTCGACCATGTTGAGCGTGATGAACGCCATCATCACGCCTTCCTCGTCGGCATTGCCGGCGATCATATCGGCGATGTGGATGTAGCCCATGTCAAAGTACACGCCCACAAAGAAGCTCGCCAGCACCAGCGCGGTGATGATTAGGCCCTGGACCACACAGTCCAGACCCATATGTCCGGCAAAGACACCGTCCTTGGCGTTGCGCGGCTTGCGCTTCATGATGTCGCCCTCGGCATCCTCCATGCCCAGCGCGAGCGCGGGGAAGCAGTCGGTGACCAGGTTCACCCACAGCAGCTGCACCGGCTGGAAGATGGTAAAGCCGATGAGCGTGGCGATAAACACCGAGAACACCTCGGCAAGGTTGGCCGAAAGCAGGAACTGGATGACCTTGCGGATGTTGTCGTAGATGCGACGGCCCTCTTCGCAGGCACCGATGATGGTGGCAAAGTTATCGTCGGCGAGCACCATGTCGGCGACGTTCTTGGTGACGTCGGTGCCGGTGATGCCCATGCCCACGCCGATGTTGGCG
>OHVB01000501.1_pt1 | contig 14157 bp, 13 predicted proteins | sample 1579331 | NCBI WGS metagenome assembly OHVB01 (sample SAMEA3882503, study PRJEB24775) | human gut metagenome | biome: human-associated habitat; feature: intestine environment; material: feces | place: Netherlands | collected 2009/2010
CTTAACACCCGTTAACCAATTCGTTTAAACTTGTTTCCAGGTGCAAAGGTAAAAGAAGTGACATTATCTCTGCATACTCATTGCTTTTGAAAGTTTTGATTGTGATTTTTCCTTCTTGATGTAATTGAGCAATCGCATCTTTAACACCTTGTGTCTTTAGCTCACCGATAATAAAGTCGGTGGTGTGGATAGACAAAGGAAGCTCACAGAAACGTTCCAAAAGTCCAATATTCCATAAGTCTATGAATATATTGGTATCGCTGATTACTATTTCCATTAGGCAAGAACGAAATTATGTAATACTTCCTCTGTCGTTTTGTTGAGTAAGACGGCAGCCTTGGATTCTGTAATCAAGCCACTTGACAGGGCACGATAGATAAGGTTCTCGAATCTAGTGCTGTGCTCGTCATCAATGATACTCTTCTCTACCTGTGATTTGAAATTGGAATCGAAATTTTTCTTCTTCCAATAGGTTGTATAGCGATTTTCTGATATGACATCAAGATATCTCGCCTTATACATCAAGGCATCAACGGATATTCCAAATTCTGATTGAAGGTTCTTCAACTCTACTAATGCTATGTCGTGGCGTTTTTCGCCAATAGACTGAAGGAAAGTTTGTCTTGGCATCAATACTTCATTGGCAAAAATATTGCAGTATTGTTCTTCCGTCTTTTCATCCATGTCTTCTGGAAAATGAAGCAATGCATGGCCTAATTCATGGAGCGCAGTGAAACGTTTACGCTCGGTGCTCATCTGTTTGTTTATGACAATGACAGGAGTTCCATTTTCCAATGTGCCATTGAGACCAGAGAAAGCGTCAGAAGCTTCTACTTCTACCACAATGATACCATTGGTCTCTAAGATGTTGATGACGTTTGTAATGGCTGCATTACCAATATTCCAATCGGTGCGGAGTTTGGTTGCTGCGCTGAAAACATCATTTAAAGACTTAACTTGGCAAGTAAAGGAGGAAGCGTCAAAATGTCTTTCGATACCACAAATATCTTCTATTTCATTGATGCGTTCAATAGTATCTTCCACCATGAGATTGATGGATTTCTCTTCCTTAGCACTCAGACGAGTTAGTTTGCGGTAATGGACATTATTGAGAGCTGAACGATTTTCACGAAACAGATAGTCGGGGGAAATGTTCAGGGCTTTACATAATGCGATGAGAATGGTACTGTCTGGCATACTCTCGCCTCGTTCATATTTGGACACAGATTGTTTGGTGACAATATCATTCATCATCACACAGAGTTGTTGCATGGACAAGCCTCGCATCAGACGTGCGTTGCGCAGTCGCTTAGAAAATATATCTTTTAGTTCCATAATTAATCATTTGTTCTATTGGTTGACAAAGATAGCAAAATTAATCGAAGTAGTCAACCGACAAGGCGAAAATATAACAATATTTAATTATAATTTGAAAATATGAATGTAATCAAGATAGATATTAGCAAAAACATATGAACACAAACACTCAAATAGACAAGATAGATAAAGTACTCTCGAAAATATCGGGCAAGGAGATGAAAGGCTTTGTTCGACAGTATGCAGCTACACATGAGGACTTCGCTACCGCTTTGGTGGAAAAATATTGGAAGCCGGAGCGTGGTAACTATAAGGAACAGGTGGAGGCTTGCTTTGCCCATGCTGGTGTGTTGGGTAAGAGATTCGGACAACCCCAACTGGACTGGAGGAAGATAGAGCAAGACCTGGCTGCGATGATGAGGAAAGCCAAGAGCATGAAGAAGAAAGGTAATCTGATTGATGCTGCCTTGATAGCTGGACATGTGATGACTATCACTTGCCGAGAGTTCAAGCACGACCACTTGGCTTATACTCCTGCCAGATATGATGTTTGGGCAGAGGAAAACAAGGTATTGAAGGACATTGTCACTCAGTCGGCAGACATGGTGAGGGAGTTGCTGATCAACAGCGATGAGATAGAGGAAGATTCCCGTTTGGGTATGCTTGGGGAGATTGCTGAACAGTGCGAGGAAATTGGTGACAACTATTTCATGCGCTTTGAGTGGTTTGTGGATGAGGCGATGCCGTTGCTTTGCGGTGATGACGAAAAGGCGTATCTGGCCCATATCAGCAAGCGACTGAAAAACAAGAAAGAGAAATACTTCCACTATCGCTATTATATCCAAAAGGCGGATTACTGGGCAGCACATGGAAAGCGTGAAAAGGCAGTGAAGCTGATGTGGGAGAAACGGGATGATGAGAATATCCGTGATCATTATATCGACTGCCTCATTGAATGGGGTGAGTATAAGAAGGCGGTAGAGGTGATAGACGATAACAAGGATGACTTTCACTCCTACTCCAAGAAATGGGAGGATAAAGTGGTGAAGGCATTGAAACTGTCAGGTGACAAGGAATGGCTGATAGAAGAATGCAAGAAAAGATTTATCGTCAGTGGCTATCGAATCAAATATTACGAGGCTCTGAAGGAGGTGATAGACAGAAATGAATGGTCTGCCTTCTTTGATGAGCTTTGGAAAATGCCCGATTGGGAGCATGACTATGAGGATGCTGAAGCCAAGATCCTCATCAAGGAGGAACGGTTGGACTTGCTCAAGGATATGTTTGAGCATAAGCATTGGAATCTGTGGGAACTTTATCCTGAATATATCAAGTATGTACCCAAGCAAGACCATGCCTTTGTGGGTGAGATACTATTCAAGGACATCAAGAGATTGGCTCTGCTCAAGGAAAAGCCAAAGGAGTTCAATTGGCTGCTGGGACAAATAGAGAGGGTAATGAGGAAATCTGCTGTCGTGGATAAAATTATCAAGAATGGTATCAGACAACTTATTGCGGATTATCCCGACAAATATTATTTCAAAAGTTATTTGGGAAGCATCCTATAGTAATGTTGAATGTTAAATGTTGAGTGTTGATTTTTAAGGCTAATATTATGACTAGAGAAGAATTTGCAGAGAGATGGCAGCAACAGCATTATCCTACGATGGATTTACGGGCTGAGGTGCCTTTCTATTACGATATATATCAAAGGATTTGCTCCGTAGCGAAAGATGGAAGCAAGAAAATCAATGAGTTTTATGTCATCCAAAATGCTGAAGCAATTGAAGTCTTATGGTTGGGAGATTTTCAAAGGCAAAGGGGCTTCTGACCTTGATAAAGCCATCAATGATGTTGAGAATCTATTGAAGAAATAATTTCTTTTGATGAAGAAAATCAAACTTTATGACTATCAGCAGAAGATGCTGGAAGACATCATCAACGTGCTGACCTCCGCTGCTACCAGTACATTCTACAATGAGAATGGTAAGAAGGAGAAGGTAGGCAGCTCGGTGATGGTGCAGATGCCGACTGGTACGGGAAAAACCTACGTGATGGCGGCTGTGGTGAAATGGTTTCTTGATAACCATGACACGGGCGAAGTGTGGATTGTGGCGCACCGCCGTGAACTGGTGGAGCAGATGCAGCAGACGCTGGATAGATTCTGCCTGGACTATGGGGAGATGGAGCTGAAAGCGAAAGTAAGGATAAGAGTGCTCTCCATTCAATGGTTGAACAGACATATCGACGAACTGGAAGGGGCGGAGTGTACGCCAGGACTCATCGTTGTGGATGAGGCTCACCACGCCATAGCTACCTCCTATCAAGACCTGTTTGACAGAAACAGAAAGGCGCTGAAACTCGGTATGACGGCTACTCCATGCCGCATGACCAAGAAATCTTTTGGCAGACTGTTTGGGTTGTTGCTGAAATCTCCTTGTACCAACGACTTCATCCTGCGTGGATATCTGGCACCCTACGACTATGTGGTAATCGGTAAGTACTCCAACGATCAGATGACCGTGAACCAGCTGAAAGGACGAGGCAGCGATGGCGACTATGCCATCAAGGAGATGGATGAGAAACTGAATATTCCGCAGACCATCCAACGCCTCTACGACAGCGTGAAGAAATACGCTGACGGCAAGAAGGGTATCGTATATGCCATTGACATCGACCATGCCCAGGCGATAGCCGCCTGTTACAATGCCCTCGGACTGAAAAGCGTGGCACTGGACAGCAAGACGCCTGCCAAGAAACGCCAGGAAATGGTGGAGGCTTTCAGACGCAGCGAGATAGACTGTCTGGTGAACGTGAACCTCTTCGACGAGGGGTTTGACTGTCCGGATGTGGAGTTTATCCAGATGGCCCGTCCTACGCTATCGCTAGCCAAGTACCTGCAGATGGTGGGGCGTGGGTTGCGCATCAACCATGAGAACAAAGATAAGGTGTGCATGATTATCGACAACGTAGGTAACTACCGCAAGTTCGGCTTGCCTGACAAGCCTCGTAACTGGGAGAGTATGTTTGCTGGCTTGAGGGCTGGCAAGGGTATCATTCCTACCTATGTGAAGAAGATTCAGAACATCATTGCCGTGAATGATGAGATGATAACGGTGAAGAAGGCGAATACGGCAAGGAAGAAAATGACAGCCAGACAACTGAAGGAATATCTGAAGAATGTAGAACCTTTCCAGCAGGATGGCAGATGGGGACTGAGGGTGATGAACGACATCATAGTGAAACCTATTTACGCGCATATCTCTAACTTCCGAGGTGATTATGCCCAATGCAGAATAGGCATACAGAAATGTTTGTATGGGCTATTGGACAGGAGGGGCAATATCATCCTGCCTCCAGAATATAAATACATATATGGGTGGAACGAACATGCGGTTGATGTAAAAGGTAATGATGGTTACTGCAGAACCATAGAATTGTAACGGCTAAGAAAATATATAAATAGAACGCAAGAAGCCTGGTGGATCCAGCTTCTTGCGTTTTTTCTTGTATGCACTATCTGCCTTGCAGCTATTCTCTTTGAGTATGTTCTGCACTTATCCTTTTCTTCCGAAATCGGCAGGAATCTCGCCCCATTTCTTCGTTTCCCATTTAAAGATAGGCACGGTTACGGGGTGGGTGCGGAGCCAGTTTTCGGCACGGGCGATGATCTGATAGAGCTGCTCGGTTTGAGGAGTACGTTCCAGTTTGGTCTTGCATTGCTTCTTGTTTACCCAGAGCTGGGCATTTACGCTGTCGCTGTAGATTACCTTGTTGGTAATGCCTTTCTGGTCCATCAGAGCGAGGGCGTGGACGATGGCGAGGAACTCGCCGATGTTGTTGGTGCCGTGGATAGGACCATAGTGGAAAACCTGCGCACCAGTCTGAAGATCAATGCATTGGTATTCCATCGGACCGGGATTTCCGGAACAGGCTGCATCCACAGCCCAGGCGTTCGCCTTCACCTCATTGGGCAAAGGCAAGACTGTATCGTTTCTCCATGAAGGAGGATTTACGGGCATATTACTCATTTGCGTTTCTTTTATTTGTTTCTATTATTTGATAGATGATTTGTGTTTTACTGAACCGCATACGAGAGTTCTGTATTGGTATTACTGACCTGTAATAAAAAAGAAATGAGCAAGCCCCAAAGTCTGGCTCTGGGGATGCTCATTATTTGTCAATAGTCAATATTCAATTTTTAAATTGTAGGTTAATTATATCTTGAGAAGTTTTTCAGGAGTGCGATACTCCTGATAACTTCTAATTACCTAAAATTTTACATTCTTTCAGGAACCTCGATGCCGAGCAGAGCCATACCATTCTTCAGAATCTTGGCTACATTGGCTGCGAGAACCAGGCGGGTAATCTTCTCTGCCTCGCTCTCAGCATTCAGGATGCTGTAGTCGTGATAGAACTGGTTGAACTCCTTGGTCAGCTCGTAGCAGTAGTTGGCAATGCCACCAGGGTTGTAGTTGTTGCCGGCATCGGCTACGGCTGCAGCGAAGTCGTTCATCTTCTGGATAAGGTCGATCTCCTTCTCGTTGATAGGAGCATCAGCGCCCAACTCTGCAGGAATCTCGATACCCTCGGCAGCAGCCTTGCGCATGATGCTGCGGATACGAGCGTAGGTGTACTGGATGAAAGGACCTGTGTTACCGTTGAAGTCGATACTCTCCTCTGGGTTGAAGAGCATGTTCTTGCGGGCATCTACCTTGAGGATGAAGTACTTCAACGCTCCGAGACCCACGATGCGTGAAATCTCCTGGCGCTCTTCCTCGCTCATGTCCTTGAACTTGCCAAGCTCATCGCTTGTCTGTCGGGCATCCTTGATCATCTCTGCCATCAGGTCATCAGCATCTACTACGGTTCCCTCGCGGCTCTTCATCTTACCGTTAGGCAGCTCTACCATTCCGTAAGAGAAGTGAACCAAGTCCTTACCCCACTTGAAGCCGAGGCGGTCGAGCAGGATAGAGAGCACCTGGAAGTGGTAGTTCTGCTCGTTACCTACTACGTAGATCATCTTGTCGATAGGGAAGTCCTTGAAGCGGAGGTCGGCAGTACCGATGTCCTGAGTCATGTAAACAGAAGTGCCGTCAGAACGGAGCAGGAGCTTCTGGTCGAGGCCCTCGTTGGTGAGGTCTGCCCATACAGAGTTATCGTCCTTGCGGAAGAAGAGACCCTTCTCCAATCCTTCCTCTACCTTCTTCTTACCCTCGAGGTAAGTATTTGACTCATAATATATCTTGTCGAAACTTACACCCATCATCTTGTAAGTCTCGTCGAAACCTGCGTAAACCCAGCTGTTCATCTTCTGCCAGAGAGCGCGAACTTCAGGGTCGTTGTTTTCCCACTTCACGAGCATTTCGTGAGCCTCCTTGATCAATGGAGCCTCTGCCTTTGCTTTCTCTGTGGCAGCTTCTTCTTCCATGCCCTCCTTCATGTACTGAGCCTTGAGCTCTGCGATTTCCTCACGATAGTGCTTGTCGAAGGCTACATAGTAGTCGCCGATGAGGTGGTCGCCCTTCTTGCCGGAAGTTTCAGGAGTTTCGCCATTGCCCCACTTGAGCCAAGCGAGCATAGACTTACAGATGTGAATACCACGGTCGTTAACGATGTTTGTCTTGATTACCTTGTTGCCGTTGGCCTCCATGATCTGGGCCAATGACCAGCCGAGGAGGTTGTTGCGCACGTGACCGAGGTGGAGAGGCTTGTTGGTGTTAGGAGAAGAGTACTCGATCATGACGAGCGGGCTATTCTCAGTAACAGGCTTCTCGCCGAACTTAGGGTCAGCGTTGATGGTGTTCAAGAGTCCTACCCAAGCGGCAGGAGCGATAGAAAGGTTGAGGAAACCCTTAACCACGTTGAAGTCTGCGATAACGTTAGCGCAGTTCTCCTTCAGGTAGTCACCAATCTCGAGTGCAGTTCTCTCAGGAGTCTTCTTCGACATTTTGAGGAATGGGAATACGACGAGGGTAAGGTTACCTTCGAAATTACTCTTGGTCTTCTGCAGGGCTACCATCTTTTCAGGTACGTCCTGACCATAAAGCTCCTTCACCGCCGCGATGACAGAGCTGATGATTTCGTTTTCTATCTTCATTATCTTTATATCTTTTTTTTACCGGTAAAAAATCTATTTATTTATATCTTGTCGATGAGGGGAAAATAGTTACCCTTATCGCTTAATCGGCTGCAAATTTACAAATAATAATTGGATTGTGCAAAGAAAACGACTTGTTTCTTTGCACAATACATAAAAATATCTCATCTGCGTAGGCTCTTGCTTGGTATCTCTTAACCTTCGAGGATGATGTCTGCCACGTCCTGAGGTGTATTCCATAGGATACCATCTTGCAGCTCATCGTCGGTAAATCCATTGAGAGCCTCGGTAGCTTCCTTCTCGCTGAGCGCAGGAGTACCGTCTTCGTTCTTAGCATCGAGCAGTGCCTGTAAGATGGCAGCTCTGTATTCTTCTATTGTCATCATTCGTTTTGTTGTAAAGTTTAATGTGTTATTTTATATTTTCTGTTATAACTTACTTAATGATTTATCTAATAATGCTTTTGTCGTAATGACAATGCAAAAATAAACAATTATCCACAAATAGCCATAATTATTTTGCTAAAAAAATAAAAAGCCCTCAACATATAGTGGATTGTACTATATGTTAAGGACTTTTATGCTATTGCTAGTAAATGGATGTTTTACTTCAAAACTTTAGCCAAGAAATCGCTGGCGATATGAGCGGCTTGCTCTTCCTGACCGCCGAATCCGTGGTCGGCATCGGTCATCAAGTGCCATTCGCTCTTCTTGTTCAGATAGTGGAAACGCTGACCATAGGTGTAAGGCACTACTCGGTCGGCATCGCCATGCAGGATGCACTCGGCTCCGTGGTAGTTCTTGACCGTCTCGTAGATAGGCAGAGTGGTGGCTGTGCGGATATAGTTGCCACCCAGGGCCTTGCCGTCCCACATCTCTATCTTGGCTGGAGGATTCTTGGGGTCGTACATCTTGCCGAATGTATTGCCACGCAGGGCATCGTCACGGAGCACGGCGGCAGGGGCAAGGAGCACCACGGCTTGTATCTTCTTGATATCCTTGTCAGCTTGTGCGACTAGCTGTCCGCTGGTCATGGCTGTAACCACGCCACCTTGTGAGTGGCCGCCCATCGCAATCTTGCTCACCCAAGGCAGCGAGGAGGCATAGCGCAAGATGCACTTGGCATCTTCTATCTCATTCAGTACGGTCATATCCTCAAATTTTCCCTCGCTCTTGCCATGGCCATTGAAGTCGAATCTGATCACGGCAATGCCTTTCTTGTTGAGGCTGTCTACGAGGCAGTCGAAGAGTTTTCCCTCCTTATTGCCGCCAAATCCATGGCAGAGCACGAGGAGCGGAGTCTTCTTGCCTGCCTTTGCTTGGCTTCCGTTGTCATTGGCTGCATCATTGTCTGGACGCTGGATGACTACATCGAGTTTGCCATGGTCGCCCTGCACGGTGGTATGCTCGGTTGAGGCTACTGCGCCGAGTGAGAACAGGGCGCAAGCGGTAAAGATAATTGTTTTTAGATTCTTCATATTGTATGTTATTATTTTATTTGTAAGTTTCGCTTGCAAAAGTACATAAAAGCCTTGAAACCACCAAAAGTTTTTGTTTCATCTTCTTTATTATATATTTCATTCCATCCGGAATGTTACATGATAGCCTGCCACATTGTGCTCGGCAAGGGAGAGATTGATGGATTGCATCATCAGCATCTGGCGGGAGATGGAGAGGCCGATGCCCGAACCTGATGGCTTGGTGGAAAAGAAGGGGATGAACATCTCCTTTGCCACATCGGCAGGGATGGGGTCGCCATTGTTGCTGAAATAGATGCCTGAGAATTGTGAACTCTCGATGTTCTCTGGATGTTTGTGGAAGCATCGAATGTCGATGGCTGAGGCGTGAGCCTCGATGGCATTCTTGGTCAGATTGATAAATACCTGGCGCAGCATGTTCTTGTCGGCAGACCAGGTGGCATCTTCGGGGATATGGATGTGCCATTCTATCTGAGGATAGAGCGGCTTGATGCCTTCCACGAAATCCTTGAGTGGAATGTTCTCGATGACAGGATTTTGTAGCTGGGTGAGCTTGCGGTAGCTGTCCACAAAACTGGTGAGCGATTTGCTGGTATCTCGAATGGCTCGGATGCCTTCCTCATAGGACGAACCTTGGATGTCGGGATTGCTAAGATAGGCTTGGCAGATGCTGGAGATGGGGGCGGTGGCATTCATAATCTCATGGGTGAGCACACGGGTTAGCCTTTGCCAAGATTCTACCTCATGCTGCGCCACCAGTCTGCCGATGTCGTTCTCCATGTCGTTGAGGGCTTGCTGCAAGGCTCGTTCTCCAAAGAGTAATCCCTTGGTGGATAGGCGGAAGGAGTAATCGCCATTGCGAATAGCCTCTTGCATCAAGAAGGCACGGCTCTTCAGGTTGCGCTGGTGACGCAAGAAGAGATAGATGATACCTCCTATGACGAGGAGTATGATACCTATTATATATATGTGGAAAATGGTGTTCATATCAGATGTTTATAATCATGAATGATTGTGATAAAGAATTATCGCTTGAGCTTGGCATAAAGCGTTTGGCGAGTGATGCCGAGCAGTTCGGCGGCACGAGAGATGTTGCCGTGGCATTGATCCACCACCTTGTGGATATGAGTGGTCTCGATGCTCTCCAGAGTCTCCACTTCCTGGCTTCGGTCGATGGCATCTTTTAGGGTTCTGATCAGTTCGTCATTATCCCAGGGTTTGGTGACGAAATCGGCGGCTCCGCTTTTCAATCCCTTGATGGCAAGCTGCACGTCGGCAAAGGCGGTGATGAGTACCACGGGGATGTGGGCGTGGAGCCGGCGGAAGGTGCGGAGCCAGAGCAAGCCGTCCTGACCGCTGTTTACGCCAAGCGAGAAGTTCATGTCGAGCAGAATGAGATCTACCTGCTCCTGTTGCAGCAACGTGGGGGCGGTATCGGGGCGAGACAGGGTGAGAATCCGTTCGAACGTATTGCCCAGACAGATCTTCAGCGCCGTGAGTATCGACGGATTATCGTCGATGACAAGAAGGGTTCCATATTTCATATCTTTATTTTTTTTGTTTGCAAAAGTACGCTTTTTTCCCGAAACGACAAACAAAAACGGGGCTGTTGTGTGATAATCATACAATAGAGTGTATGAAATTCATACAATCCACCTTCCGGGCTGCCGGAAATCTTGGCAGAAAACGGGAGAAGCCGTAACTTTGCAGCAGCTAACGAAAACAGGGAGATGGCATTCTTCCTTTATCGTTTGATTTTAGTGAAACAAAAAATAAATGAGTATATGATGAAAAGTTATGTGAAATTCTTATCACGCAACAAGCTTTATGCCACCATAGAGGCCTTGGGTCTCTCGGTGGCACTGGCTTTTGTGCTGATTCTCGTTTCCTATGCTACTGCAGAGTATCGTGTGGGAACGAATCTGAAACAGGCTAAGGAACTCTATGTAGCAGGTTCAGGTGATTATCTCGGAATGACCTGGGGCACAGCCAAGGAGTTCTTTCCTTCCATCCCGGAAATCAAGGGTTGGACAAGATTTGGTGAATATTATGCTCCGCAGGGAGCCATGATAGATGGACAGTATTATGAGGCAAAATATCTGGCTATCGACCCGAACTTCTCCCAGTTTATGGGTTACAAATGCCGTGGTTGTGCGCCTGATCATCTCCTTTCGGATGCTCATCAGGCAATGGTCTCGGAATCATTTGCCAAGAAAGCCTTCGGCAACGCCAATCCTATCGGCCGTACCATCCAATGCGGTAAGCTGCAACTCAAGGTGGTGGGAATCATGGAGGATTTCGACCGTGAGGACCTTCTTAACCCATACGATATTTTCGTGTCGATGAAACTGATAGAAGCTGAGGCTCAGGCGATGGATCAGTTTGGCTCCTGCACTACGGTGGCGCGACTGGCAAAGGATGCTGACCCGGAAAAAGTGAGACAGACCTTGCTCGGCAAATACATGAACTACTGGAAGGGATGGAAGAAGGATTCGGATGGAGTCAGCTTTATGTGGGGTTGCCAGTTTGTAAGATGGGACCAGATTCATTTTACGGCTGATAGTGTCGATATTTTCAAGCATGGCAATCGTACTCTCGTGAATATCCTCCTGGTAGTGGCGCTGGTTCTGCTGCTCTCAGCCTTGTTCAATTACATCAATCTTACGGTGGCTCAGATTGGCAACCGTGCGAAGGAGATGGCTACCCGAAGACTGCTGGGTGAATCGGTAGGGGGCGTGATGCTGCGTTATCTCAAGGAGTCGGCGCTCTTCACGGCAGTCTGCTTCCTGCTGGGCTTGTTGATTTCCTGGGCATTCATTCCGTTGTTCAATTCTATGTTGGATACGAAAATCGACCTGTTCCATTCCTTCGACCTTCTGTGGTTCCTGCCGTTGGCTTATGTCATCATCTCCATCTTTGCGGGAATCCTTCCTGCCATCGTGGTTTCCCGTTTCAATCCGATAGATGTGGTGAAGGGAACCATCCGCATGCGCAGCAAGATGTGGTTCAGCAAGATATTTATCGTAGCCCAGAACGTCATCAGTATCACGCTGGTAGTCATGGCGATAACGATGATGCTCCAGATGAAGCATCTTGCCGATTTGCCGTTGGGTTATCAGACGAAGGATATGGTTTCCATCTTTTCTTCCTTGGATGGTTCGCCGGAGAAGATGGCTATTCTCAAGAACCGATTGAAAGCGCTTCCTGAGGTGGAAGAGGCAACTTACGGCAACGCCAATCCTATCAGCAGCTGGGGAAATGGCGTGCATGATGACAACGAAAAACTGATAGGAATGCTCCGTATGTTCTTGGCTGATTCCACGGCGATGAAGATGCTGGGAATCAGGGTGATTGAACAGTATTGCGAGCCAACCTATGGTAAGATTTGGGTAACGGAAGATGCGAAGCGTGCCTATGGCGTTTCTGCCCACAAGCCTTGGTTCGGAATGAGAATGGAAAACGGAAAACACGAATATGAGGTGTGCGGCGTGATTGCCGATTATCATAGTGGAGATGCGCTGAGCGAGAATGAGAAAACGGAGCATAATGCCATTGGAGTCATCACCCCGCAGCAGGGTGGATGGGTTGTTCTGGTGAAAACCCGTGGTGATCATACCCAGGCGCTGCAGGCTATCCGGAATACCTGCAAGCAGGTGGCTAAGGAATTGATGGGTGTTCCTACGGAAATGGAGGCGGAGTATATGGATGATACTTTGAAGAATAATCTCAAGGACAAGCATAATATGATGGTACTCATCATCACCTTCATGAGCATCTCTATCCTGATTTCTGCCTTGGGTCTCTTCGGAATGTCGGTTTATTACGGCAACCAGCAGAAGCGGCAGATTGCCCTGCGCAAGGTGATGGGTGCTTCGATTGGGGATGCGGCTTGGCAACTGGCTAAGAGATTCCTTGTCAGTTCGCTGGTGGCTGTGGTCATCGCCATCCCTATCTGTGTGAAGCTGATGCAGACTTATCTTATGGATTTCGTCCATCGCATCTCCTTCCCTTGGTGGGTGTTGCTGGCTGGTGCCGTCTTTACCTTATTAATAGCCTTTGTTTCGGTTATCGGCTGCACCCTGCGTACGGCGATGTCGAATCCGATAGACAGCATCAAGGCAGAATAATGAGTCATAAACTTTAAAAAAAATCTAACGATGATACGAACAGAGAATTTAACTAGAATATTCCGCACGGAAGAGGTGGAAACCATCGCCCTGAACGGCGTAAACATAGAAGTAGAGGATGGTGAGTTTATCGCCATTATGGGTCCTTCGGGATGCGGCAAGTCAACCTTGCTGAACATCCTCGGCTTGCTGGATAGTCCTACGGAGGGCAAGTATTGGTTGAATAACGAGGAAGTGGGCCATCTGAAGGAGCGTGAGCGTACCGCCTATCGCAAGGGCCGCATCGGCTTCGTGTTTCAGAACTTCAACCTTATCGATGAACTTACCGTTGAGGAAAATGTGGATTTGCAGCTGAAATACCTTGGAGTGGGAAAGGCGGAGCGCAAGGAGCGAGTGCTCGACATCCTGCGCAAGGTAAAGCTCAGTCATCGTGCCAAGCATTATCCTCATCAGCTTTCGGGCGGTCAGCAGCAGAGGGTTGCCATCGCCCGTGCCGTGGTGGGCAAGCCTAGCATCATCCTTGCCGATGAGCCTACGGGTAACCTCGATTCCAAGAATGGTATGGAGGTGATGCAGTTGCTTAGCGAGCTGAACGAGGAGGGAACCACCATCGTGATGGTGACGCACTCCAAGCACGATGCTACCTACGCCAGTCGCATCATCAATCTGTTTGATGGACAAGTGGTGGATGCGATGAATGATCAGCTTTGATCTTTGGTTTCGAATGATTAGCTTTAAGCTGCGGTTTACTGTCCAACAATTAGACGGTGGTGTCTAATTGTTGGACAGTTTGTTTAATGGGAGTTTTTATTTAATGGCTTGATTATCAGGAGAAATGCTGTTTTGGTACGGCTCTTGTCCTTATCATGCCAAAATGAAGAAGATTATGAAAAGAATAGGAATATTGATAGGATGGTTGGTCTGGGCGGCTGGAGCCTCGGCACAGAGCTGGAGCCTTGACGACTGCATGAAATACGCCGTGGAGCATGCCACGGAGGTGAAGCGGGAGGTGGTAAACGCCCGCCAGCGCAAGCAGGATTACCAGCATGCTGTGGCAGGATTCCTGCCTACCGTTACGGGCGGCGTGCAGGGACAGTACGCCTGGGGACGAAACATCGACCCGGAAACCAATACTT
>OHVB01000505.1_pt1 | contig 14086 bp, 7 predicted proteins | sample 1579331 | NCBI WGS metagenome assembly OHVB01 (sample SAMEA3882503, study PRJEB24775) | human gut metagenome | biome: human-associated habitat; feature: intestine environment; material: feces | place: Netherlands | collected 2009/2010
ACCGGCGAGCCGGTCGACCTGAAGCCGATGAACTCGTTCGAACGCAAGGTGGTGCACGATGTGGTCCGTGAGGAGGGGCTGAAGTCCCGTTCCCACGGCGAAGAGCCGCATCGCCATGTGACCATCTATCTGAAGGCTTCCGCGAACGAGGACGACGACGAGTAAGGCTGATACGAAACGGGGAGTCCATAATGCTATGGGCTCCCCGTTTCGTATGAGCGGAAATATGCATACGACCAGGAAAGAGTGTAGCGACCGATGACAGATGAACTGGACGGTTCCCCGATCCTTAACGACGTGCTGGGCGACGCATTGCCCATGCTTGAAGTGTTTCATGCGAAGCTTGAGCGGGAAGGCGAGCCGCGTGGCCTGATAGGCCCGAGGGATGTCGATATTATCTGGGAACGCCATATCCTCAATTCCGCAGCCATCGTACCGTTCATTCGCGAGGCGACGGATGGCATGCGATTCAAAACGGTGGCCGATGTCGGCAGTGGCGGTGGATTCCCCGGCATCGTCGCCGCGGCATGCCTGCCCGACCATGAGTTCACGCTGATCGAGCCGATGGAGCGTCGCGTTGAATGGCTGGAGGAATGTGTGAACGAAATGGGGCTGAAGAATGTGACGATTATTCGTGCCCGGTCCGAGGAAGTCATTACATCGCTGCGTAAGGATCGTAGTAAGCATCCTTACGCGGTGGTCACGTGCAGGGCTGTAGCGCCGATGACGAAGCTTTCCGGGTGGACGCTGCCGCTGCTGAAGCCGCAGGGGCGTCTGGTGGCGTTGAAAGGGCGTTCCGCGCCGGCTGAGATCGAGAAGGCCGCTAAGATGATCGCCAAGTTCAAGGGTGTGCGCCCACGTGCGGTGGAGGCGCCGGTCGGTCCCGGTCTGGAATCCACGCACGTTGTGCTGGTGGATAAGAAGTAGCGCTGATTGCGTGCTGCCAAGGCGGCATTCCTGCTCTGTGATTGTGGCGGGAATGCCGCCTTGTTTGTTTTCACGACTGCTTGTTATGCCGGTTATGGCTTCGCCATGCCTTTGTGATGACGGCTGGGATTGGAACCCAGAATGCTGCCAGGAACATGATGTGATGCGCAATGGGCGATGCGCGATGGGATGCATAATAGGGGAGTGCCGCACAAGGCAAACGATGCTGTGCAATGTGTCCCATAGGGGAGTTATCCACAAAATCAACTATGTGAAAAAGTTATCCACAGGTTTTCCCTTAGGTTGATGGGAGGCATGAAATCGTTGATTTACTGGGGTTCAGCGATGTCAAGATACCTGGTTATGCACATTTTTCGTCATAATTATCCACACTTATCCACAATTTGGCTTCTTTATCCACATTTCTTAAGCGGATGCATGCTTTTATGCCGTGACAAAGACAACGTGGGCCTTGATTATTGCTTTCAAGACCCACGGTTGAGACTATGGAAAACCGATATGAATCGTCAGCCAACAGTCTGTGTAAGATATGCCTGTGCGTCGAGCGCAGCACGGCAACCCATGCCCGCAGCGGAAATCGCCTGCCGATACACGCTGTCAACACAGTCGCCTGCGGCGAAGATACCGGGAACGGTGGTGCGGGTGCTGGCCCCCTCGACGGTGATATACCCGGATGCATCACGTGCTACAGCATCCCCCAGGAACTCCGTGGACGGCGTATGCCCGATCGCCACGAATACGCCGTTCGCGGCGAGACTGTGCATCTCGTTCGACAGTACGTTCCGTACGCTCAACGATTGCACCCCCTGCTCGTCGCCGTGGATGGCATCGACGACAGAATCCGTCAGGATGGTGATGCGCTCATTGCCGCGCGCCCGATCGACCATGATCTTGGAAGCGCGGAATGCGCTACGCCGATGAATCAGCGTGACCGAGGAACCGAACCTCGATAGGAACTCCGCTTCCGCGAAGGCGCTGTCGCCGCCGCCGACGACCACGATGGGCTTGCCTCGGAAGAAGAAACCATCGCAGGTCGCGCAGTACGATACGCCCCGCCCGGAGAATTCCGCTTCGCCGGGAATGCCGAGTTTGCGGTATTGCGAGCCTGTGGCGATGATGACGGCCTGTGCATGGAAGGTCTCGCCTTGATTGGTGGTGATGGTTTTGTAGGAGCCGTGATCCTGAACCGTGGCGACATCATCCTGCAGAAACGTCGCTCCGAAGCGTTCGGCTTGGCGCTTCATGGCGTCCATAAGATCGGGGCCGAGAACACCGTCCGGGAATCCGGGGAAGTTCTCCACTTCGGTGGTGTTGACGAGCTGTCCTCCCGGTGTCAGCGCGCCGGCGATGACCAGGGGGCGGTAGCCGGCGCGGCCGAGATAGATGGCCGCGGTGTAGCCTGCCGGGCCCGATCCGATAATGATTGCGTGTTGTTCTTGTTCCATGATTCAACAATACGGTTTGCATGCCGATAGGCATGCCGAATGCGCCATCGGCATAGCGAATCAGGCATCGGAAGTTGAGACAAGCCGTTACAAGCTGTGCCGATAGGGCAGAGGTGTGCCGCACATGTTTCATGTGAAACATGATGCAGTCAACTTACACGGGCGAGGCGGGGCGATGCAACGGTTCGTGTGTTTCATGTGAAACATCGCAGGCGTAGACGGTGAGGCATGAAGGCGGAATATGATCCATATATGCCGTTATATCGGCACATGGACACTAGATATGGGGGCAACTTATCCACAGTTATCCACAGTGCCGGAAAAGTAAGGAAATCCAATAGACAGAAGGCCGGTGGCGTAATCAAGGAATCGGGTTATCCACCGAAAAGCATGATTTATCCACAGTTTCCCACATTGTTATCCACAAAACGGAAAAACTGGGCTTCCTGTCCATACAAAAGGCAAAACTGGATACAGATTAGTACACCAAGGAGTTAGTTGTTCATGGCAGATCAGGATATGCCGATTGAGTCCGCCGAAGATACCATCAAGCGTATTTTCTCATCGGGTGATTCGACGGTGGGTGCGGAAATCACACATGAATTCAATCGCTATTCCCGTTTGCAGGAAGCGAAGTTTCCCAAGCCGGCACGCACTCGTCTGATTGCGGTCGCCAACCAGAAGGGCGGGGTGGGGAAGACCACCTCTACCGTGAATCTTGCCGCCGCCCTCGCACAAAACGGCGCGCGGGTATTGGTTATCGATATGGATCCCCAGGGTAATTGCTCGACAGCCCTTGGCGTGAGGCATGAATCCGGCGAACCGTCTGTATACGACGTTCTTGAAGGTCGTATGTCCATTGCGGAAGTCAAGCGGCAGTGCCCTGATCTCTCCAGTCTCGACGTGGTCCCGGCATCCATCGATCTGAGCGGCGCTGAATTGGAAGTCGCCCAGTTCGAGAACCGCAATAATCTGTTGAACGAGGCCGTGCAGCAATTCCTTCGGGAAAGCAACGAGCATTTCGATTACGTGTTCGTCGACTGCCCGCCAAGCCTGGGTTTGCTGGTGATCAATGCCATGTGCGCAGTGCGCGAGATGCTTATCCCGATTCAGGCCGAATACTATGCGCTTGAGGGACTTGGCCAGCTCATCAACACCATTGGCTTGGTCCAGGAACACTTCAACCCTATTCTTACCGTTTCGACCATGATGGTCACCATGTTCGATAAGCGCACACTGTTGAGCCGTGAAGTGTACAACGAAGTGAAGAGCCACTACCCGTCGATCGTGCTGGATACCACGATCCCCAGGACGGTGAAGATCTCCGAGGCACCGAGCTTCAATAAGAGCGTCATCTCATATGATCCGCGTGGCATGGGTGCCATCGCCTATGGCGAGGCGGCGTTGGAGATCGCACGTCGTTCCCCCGTCGTGCTGGATGCAATCGCGTCACGAATGAAGGAGGCCTGATATGGCATCGAAATCCCGTCTTGGGAAGGGCCTCGGTGCGTTGTTCCCAGCGCTACCTGGCGAAGAACCCCATGAACAACATGTGGTTTCACGTGAAACGTTGCATGACACCACGAAGCAGTCGGTAGTCCTGGAGCAGCGGCAGAAGGCCGGAACAGCCGAATCCCATAATGCGCCCGAGCATGATGCGAAGACCGCCAAGTCGGTGACGGCGGAACAGCCACAGAAACCGAGCGGCGTCGTGGAAGAGGACGCCCCGGTGCATATCCCGTCCATCAAGCATGCGGTTTCCCCGCACGCCTCGACCTCGAGGGGACGTGCAACCATGCCCGGAATCGAAGACATCGCCCATCCCAGCGATATGTTCTTCGACGACACCGTGTCGCTGCAATCCAAGCGCCAGAGCGCGGACGAGACGAAGAAAGACAAGAAGCAGTCGGACGGCAAGCAGCAGGAACAATCCAACCAGTCCAAGCTCAAGCCCGTCGAAGGCGGCTATCTCGCTGAATTGAACCTTGACGAGATCGGTCCGAACGCACATCAGCCGCGTTCCATCTTCGACGAGAACGACTTGAACGAGCTCGCGGCATCCATCAAGGAAGTGGGCATTCTCCAGCCCATCGTGGTGCGCAGGCGTCCAGCCGATCAGATCGCCGCCGCACGTAAGGCACAAGCCGGAACAAAACCCGCAAATCGTTTCGACGGTCGTATGGACAGCCCCTATGAGCTGATTATGGGCGAGCGTCGCTGGCGTGCCTCCCAGCTTGCAGGCTTAACCACCATCCCCGCCATCGTCAAAACCACAGCCGATGACGATATGCTGCGCGACGCCTTGCTGGAGAATCTGCATCGTGTTGCGTTGAACCCCTTGGAAGAGGCTGCGGCATACCAGCAGATGGTCGATGAATTCGGCCTGACCCAGGCTCAGCTGTCCAAATCGGTTTCAAAGTCGCGTCCGCAGATTGCGAATACCCTGCGATTGCTGAATCTGCCGGCAACGGTGCAGAAGAAGGTCGCCGCGGGCATTCTTTCCGCCGGCCACGCGCGTGCACTGCTTGGTCTGGGTGAACCTGAGGAGATGGACAAGCTTGCCAATCGTATTATCGCCGAGGGCCTGTCGGTGCGAAGCACCGAGGAAATCGTGGCGATGGCGAATCTGAACTCCACCAAGCCGAAGAAGCCTCGGGCACGTAGGGGAGACCCGTGGGCTAATTCTCCTATCAAGTCCAACCTTGAGCATCGCTTTGAAACCAAGGTTTCCATCAAGGGAACACCTAAGCATGGGCATATCGAAATCGTGTTTTCCTCACCGGAAGACATGGATCGTATTCTCGACCTGCTTATGCCCGGTCAGAAGAAGGATGATGACGCCGCCAAGGCGTGACTTGTGCATCGAGAGCAATCATCGGCATGGTTCCACCAGTAACAGGGAACCATGCCGATTTTTCTATATGTAGACAGAACAGTAGTGGTTGAACCTATGGCTGTTGCTATAGGTTCGCCGAGCCTTCAAGTGAACCTGGAAGAACAATCCCATGATTTCCGTGGGTAAGCTGGCCATCATCCAATAGCATTCGTATGGCGGCGCAAATCCGGGTACCGCTTGTATCCGCCAGCGAACCGTAGCCGTCAATCTGATTCAGGCCACTTCCCATAATCGATACGCTCCTCGACCCATGCAATGCATTGACGATTTTGACAGTGCTGTACCCGGTGCCTTGATCACGGTACACGGCTTGGATGAAATGCAGCACGGATTGCATAAGATCGGCGTCGATGGCGTGTTCCTCTTCGGATTGTTCCACGTGAAACGCTGATGTGCGCCCGAACACTGCAGGCGTGCTGTTTCGAGTATGCGCCGCGCCCGCCAGCCTGCTCGATCCTGTACAGAAATCGCAGGATCCGCAACGCCGTTCAGATGGTTCTTCGCCAAAATAGCGCAGCATATGCGCCCGTAGGCAACCATGCGTGGTGCAGTAGCGTTCCATGGCTTGGCAACGGTCCAGTGCCGCATCCTTGGCCTGACTGCGTTCCTGCTGATTATCCAGGGCCGAGCCGGCGGATTCCTCGATGCGCTGTCTTTGCCAATCGAATTCGTAAGATCCCCAGATCACATAGCAGCTGGCAGGCTTGCCGTCTCGCCCTGCGCGGCCGGCCTCCTGGTAGTACTCTTCAAGGCTGCTGGGAGCGCCGTCATTGATGACCCATCGCACGTCGGGTTTGTCGACGCCCATGCCGAATGCGGTGGTGGCGACGATGACTTTGAGTCGCCCTTCAAGAAACGCATCCTGAACATATGCCTTGCCTGCCTCATCCATTTTGGCGTGGAAATATTTGGCCTGCACCCCGGCGGTTTTCAACGCTTCCGTCAACTCCTCGGTTCGTGCGCGCGATGTGCAGTAGACTATGCCGCTTTCGCTGCGATGTGTTTTGGCATATTGCGTGATGCATGCGGTGCGATCCTGCTTGGAGTGCGCTTCGTATCGGCCGAAGTATAGGTTTGGTCGGTCAAAGTTGGAAATAACCTGCAGAGGATCCTGTAGATGAAGGTTCTGGATGATGCCTTCACGTACGGTAGGGGTTGCTGTTGCAGTGCATGCGGCTATGACCGGTCGTTCCGGCAATTGTTCGATGAATGCGGCGATGCCGAGATAATCCGGCCGGAAATCCTGGCCCCATTGGAATACGCAGTGGGCCTCGTCAACCGCCACCAAGCGGATTCTGAGGGTCTGTGCGAAGCGAAGGAACTCGGGGGAGACAAGACGTTCCGGAGCGACGTAGAGCAGACGTATATGCCCCTCTCTGGCCGCCTGATAGGTCATGGCACGCTCGGTACCGGTGGTCTCCGAATCGATGAATGCGGCGGGGATTCCGTGCGTTGAGAGATGCGCTACCTGATCACGCATGAGCGCACGCAGTGGTGTGATGACGAGTACCAGGGCCGGTTTGCCGTTTATGCCCGGTGCACAGGCCGGAATCTGGTAGCAGATTGATTTGCCGGCACCTGTGGGCATGACGGCCAGAACGTCTCGATGCTGCAGAATCGCTGTAATCACGTCCAGCTGCCGGCCACGGAAGGAATCGTATCCGTAGAAATGCTGCAGGGTGCGCAATGCCCATCCGGTGATATCTGCCATAAGCATGTGTCTACCGCAGACGGTGGTCAGTGGCGGAGATGGCGACGAACGACACGCCAACTGAAATGTGGATAACTCAAGTTAAGTTATGCACAATATGCCCAAAATCCGGGGATAAGTTATCCACAAATTGTGGATAACTTAAGAGGCTTCATAATGGCGGTATTGTGGATAACCGCAGTATTTCAAGCGTGCGCTGTGGATAACTGGATTTTTGAACCTCAACTTTTAGGAAACGGTATTTAAAAAGTAGTATGGTGAACCGATATAAAAACGTTGATATTCCAGTTACTTAATCGGTTCAGTACCTATAACTAAAACAGTGCCACACCGGGAAGAAAAGTGTTGATAACTCACTGCCGACAATCCACACTGGCAAGTGCCCCTTCGACTGCTGCAATCAGTTCCTGACGTCAATGCGGCATTACGACACTCAAGGAATCAGTACAGGCGACAAGAACATGCGAGATACCAAGGCAGGAACACACCCCTGCAACCGGATCGGCGCCATTCCTGATGCCGTTGACGGTAAAAGCCTGTTCATCGATGCATAAGCCCCGTAGCAGGGGCCATACAAGCAACCTGTGCGCTTGAACCACTCCCATGTGGCGCAAATCAGGCTGCATGCCTGCAGGCCGGCAATGGCTACCGGCAATGTGAGCAGACGAAGACCAAGCCAAAGCCCCATAAGACACAAGCCCGAAGTGCTGATCGGTGCTCTAAGCGCCTTATGCAGCCCATCCATATGCCTGCCATCTGCTGGCGCACTGGCTCCAGGCCCTTATGCCACCACTGAGAGGGCATGAGAAACCTGCTTCCGACAGCGAGGCAAGACCGTTGCTGGCATATACGGCCGCCGTTCGCACGAAGCAGGCCATAGTATTCCAGAACCGCCGATAATACGACGAGAGGGGCCGGGAACATTGCGGTTCCCAGCCCCTCTCAACTGCTATAGGTGCAGACCGAACCTACTTGGTGAACAGATCGGTGACGTCGATATAGTCGTATCCGGCAGCGCCTTCGGCGCTATTCGACGAATCGTTCTTGCCGCTATCGTCGCCATCCTCATTGCCGAACGGCACATTATCGATGTTGCTGTCGGACCAATCGTTCTGCTTGGAATCAGGATTATTCGGATTGTTGCCGAAATGCATGCAGGCCAGCGCTATGCCGAGCGCCAGCAGCACCACTACAGCCGCTGCTGCCACCACCACCGTGGCCGTGGTGTATTTGCCGAAAAGCCTGGTGTCCGCAAGATCGTCGCCTTCATCATCCGCAGTGGGCTTGGACCGCGGTGCAAAGCTCGGCGGTTGCTGCATGGCAATGCCTGCGTCCTGCTGTGCAGCGGAGGTGGAAGCAGGGGAGAAAGATGCGGGAGGCATGGCTGCCGGAGCCTGTGCCGCCGGCGTATCATTGCTGGCCTGTATTTCGCTGACCTGAATCGCCTGTGTCGGGTAATTGGTGTCATCCACCACAGGGATCTGGGTCGTCATATCGAATTTATTGGCATTCGTACCGATTTCGGAATCAGCTTGGAACGCGAAATCCTCGAAGAGGTCCGTGTTGCTGAATTCCTTGGAATTCGTATGCTTGGACGGGCGGTTCAGCCGGTTTTTCAGCGCTTCCTCGCCTTCCTGCCCCTTACGCCACACCGCGGAAATCGTCTTTTCGGTGGACGTGGCGAGCTTGGACAGATCCGCTTCGCCCTTATGCAGCAGCTCCCGGTCGTTCGGCGTGGAGCTGGCGGTACGGGGCTTTGGGGAATGCTCGATGGTAAGCTCGCGCAGCTTTTCCGTAGTGATGATGGAGTGGGGAAGCTCCGCCAATTGATCCTCGTCGATGCTGATGACCTCGGCGGTGGCAATGGAACCTTCGCCGGCCGCGCTCGGCAACGCGATATCTTGCGTGGACAGCTTGTCCAGAGGAGTCCAGTCTCCCAGCAGCGCGGTCAATTCGCTGAGCGAAACCATCGGAATCGTATGATTCGTGCCGTCGTCCATCGTAAGACCGCGCATGATGATCATGCGGAATTCGCTGGGAACGGTATCGTCAAGCCTGCGAAGATCGAAGGTCATGTTCTTCGACGACGGGGTGCGGGTCAGCAACGCATACAGAAGGGCCGCCAATTGGCGGATGACAAGCTGATCGCCCTGCATATGGCCTGCGGCCTGCGTGGGCTCCTCCAGCATGGACGCGATGGCCGTTCCGGCTATTTCCAGACCATTGGTGGAGATACGCAGTGTGGCGGTGGATAGACGCGGGGTCCTCAGATCGTCGGCCAAGGACGCAGCGCTTCCGATGATGGAACGGATCGCCTCGTTGCTCAGAATAGTGCCGGACTGCCCCTGAAGATAATCGGTGAGGGAAAGACCTGATTCGATGTTGGTGACCAGCACAGCGGCATTACCCGCCTTGCGGAACTGCACAACGTGCGTGAAGCCCTTGGCACGGCCCAGGGTGGAAGCCGATGCCGCAATGCTTTCCAAATACTGCGGAGCGGTGAGAATGAACACCTGACAGTCGCGCGCCATGACGCGATCGTTGGCCTTCCACGCCTGGATGCCAGGTTCATCGCGCAATAGTGCAATCAGTGTATAGCGATTGAACAGGGTGTCTCCCAGCTGAGGCTTGGTCATGTTCTCGACTCCGATTTGCGCAGATGATTGCAACGCCGAATGCGTTGACGCTGGTGTTATTGTAACCACGGGACTGGTCGAAATCACGGCTGCGTCAACAGTTGTTTGTGATGTTTTGGTGGGGGATATGGTGGCGGCCTGCTCATTGCCTGCGGATGCGGGCCGGGAACCGGATTCCGGCGGTTGCGGCGGCAAGCCGTTCGCCTTCTCGGCTGATTCCCCGGCCATTTCGTCGGCGGGTGCATTATCGGCATTATCAGCCGTGTCGTCGTCATGCGTGTCTGCACTGCCGTCACCTGCATCATCTGCATCAGCAGGCGGGTTCGCAGCGATCGAAGCGGCATCGGAACCCGCCTCGGCAACCACGGGCGTGCGCCGGAATCGTCTGACCACATTCCTGACCATGGCGATGAACTCCTGGCATCGCAGCACGATCAGCATGCCGGCATACACCACAGCCATCAGCACCGCCATAACCGCACAGAACATGACGGCACGGAACCAAGGCAGACCTATCCGGTAATTGCTGAAATTCACCTGCAGCAGATTGCATAGCGGGGCGATGAACAAGCCCCCGACCACAAGCGTCACCACTGCGGCAAGGAACGTCTTGATATAGGTCACGGCTATACGACGGCCGTCAAGATGGCCGGCAAGCCTGCGGCGCAGCATGATCACCAGCAATGGGAAGCTGAGCGCATAGCCTACGGTCATGGACAGGCCCACGCATAAGGTCCAATCCCTTGGATCGAAGATGCGCATGCAGGTGAGGGAGAAGACGATCTGGATCACGTTCATGACAAGCTGGAACAGGAACGGGTGCATGCCGTCCTCGAACGCAAAGAACGTGCGTTGGATCAGTAGATAGGCGCTGGTCAGCGGAAGCCCCAACGCAAGCATCATCATCGGTCCCGCGATCAGCCAAGCCTCATGCAGATTCACACTCGGCAGCAGGGCGATGATGATCTGCACCGGCATGACCAGGTACGCTGCGGTGAAGAACATCATCAGAATACCGACATTGCGCAAGGCCACGCTCAAATCCATGCGCGCCTCATCAAGGTTATTATCGGCGACCGCGCGCGAGATCTTTGGGAAGACCGCGGTGCCGATGGAAACCGCGATCAGCGAATACGGGAGGATATACAGTGTGAAGGCGTTCTGATACGAGCCGTTGCCCGCAATGCCGTACATGTCGTGGCCTGCGAACGGGGCGCCGTTGGTGATGCGGGCGTTGACGATATTGGCCACTTCCTGCACGCCCATGACGCCAAGACTCCATGCGGCCACCGGGCCCATGGAACGCAGGCCGATGCCTCGGATACCCCATTGCGGCTTGTACTTGAACCCCAGTTTGATCAGCGGAATAAACAGCACCAACGCCTGGAAGGCCACGCCCAAAGTCCACGTGCCGGCGGAAAGCATGACCTTTTCCGTGGTCCAGAACGTCATAGGCTTATGATTCGCACGGCCAAACAGACATAGGAACGCGATGAAACCGCCGCAGCTGATGATATTGGCTCCGACGGAACTCCACGCGTACGCGGCGAAATCGTCTTTTGCCGCAAGCAGCTGGCCAAGAATGGTGTAAAGACCGTAGAAGAAGATCTGCGGCATGCACCATAGCGTAAACGAATTCACCAATGCGCGCTGTGCCGGGCCCCAGTTGGAATTCAGGTACAGCATGGTGAGCAGCGGTGTGGATGCCATCATCAGCAGGGTCATGGCCAGCAGCAACGTGATGGATACCGTGATGAGCTTGTTGAGCCGTTCCTGCGCGTCGGCCAACTTCAACGTGCGTACGATCTGCGGTACCAGCACCGCGTTGAAGATGCCGCCGGAGATAACGGTGAACAGCACCTGCGGGATCATGGCACCGGTCTGATACGCGTTCGCCGCGACGCCGGTGGTACCCAGGCAGGCGGCGAGCAGAATGGTGCGGAACTGGCCGGTAACACGTGAAGCCAGTGTTCCCGACGCCATGATCAGGGAATTGCGGCCGACACTAGAACTCATTCGTCAGGATCCTTTTTCCGATGGAACTGGCGCCAGAGTCCAAGCAACCCAAGGACCACTGCCGCGGCGATAATAATAAACCCGGTCATATCGCTGATCTTCAATATGCAGGAGATCGACGTCTGCTGCATCTGGCCGAACCGCACTCCCACACGATCCTCCAAAGCGATGGAGGCGATCGCCGACCCCGATGTCGCGGCGCGCAGACGGAACGTCGTCTGCGTTTCGGCATGCGCCGGCACGGTGATGGTCGTGCGTCGTGACGTTGCGATTTCCGACGAATCGGTAATCGAAGAGACCGTTACCTGTGCCGGGAAGGGTGTGCTGTTGCGTACCGTCACCGGCATGGTGGCCGTTTCCGAGACCATGGTGACGGCTTCGGATGGGGTGAGCGCGATGCTGTTCATCACGATGCCCGAAAGCTGCTGCGCGCCGGAAACCATGGCGTTAGGCAATGCCGCATCGGAGTCGTCGGCGGTGAAAGCCCGCAGCGCCATAGTGCTTTGCGCATTGAGAATGCGGTTGATCCACGTTCCCCGGTCATCGCTTGTGCTGCCGTTGTCACGATCATGCGTGGCGGTGGTGTCGGGCTTCATGATGTTGTCTCTGAAACGGATGATGTCGCTTCGGCTTGCCGACAGCGCTGCAATGGCGGAATCGATGAATGCGGCGTCATCCTTGCCGATATCGCTTTCACTTGGAACGTTGGCCTGCGCGTCATCGCCGGAAGCAAGGGGAGTGGCCGCGCATAACGTCTGCAGATCGGTGGCCTGCAGCCACGGGGACGATTCGACCGCGCTCATAAAGGAATTCAACGTCGCAGCGTCGGCGTTGAACCCGAAATTGACCAGAAGATTGCGTTGCGTATACGGCTGTTCCATCTGGTAGAACGCGCTTTGCGCAACGAATCGAGCCAGACGGCCCGCCTCGCTGGATTCCGCGCGCGCCTTGCGGCTGGTGGCGCTGCCCTGTGCCAGATTGCTCAGCTCGCGTTGTTCGACCAGTACCGTGATATCCCCGGCATCCGTGGTGACCACGTTGGTGCCGGTACGAACCGTGTCGCTGGCGGACGGTTCAAAATCGGCGGTAGAGATCACCGCGCTATATCCGTGGCGCCGTGCCTCGGTCAGCGCATCCATGGTCCAATGACCCTTGCCTTGCCATGCCACGGTGCCGATGGTGGCGTTATTGTCGCCGATGGCGTTCCTGTATTGCGCCAAGGAAGCCTTGGCGTTCCACATGCTGTTCTGCACTCCGGCGTTGGTATAGCGCTGCGTGTTGCCATCCGCCGCGTATGCTGTGATGTCGAAGGCTGCGGGCTGCATCAGTGCCGAAACCTTCGGCGGCATGTTCAACGCGTTGAGATACGTGGGGTCGGCTATGACCTGCAATGCGGAATGCCTGGACAGCACGTCGCTGAGCGACCTGTCGAAACGGGTGTGGCTGCTATTGAGTGTGACGGCGGCATTGTCGTTCTTGCCGTACGCTCCCGAGGACGCGGCATCGGCCGCGGTCTGGCCGTTTCCGGAATTCGAGACGACGGGATTATTCACCATTGCCGTCAGCGCTTCATTCGACACCTGCCAATGGCTGCTCGACAGTGGAGCCACCATGGTGATCTGCATGGCCGGCGTCTGAGCGGCAGCCAGCCCCGCCGAGGATCGCGTCAGAAAGCTGCGCAGTTCCACGTTCTCATCGTCATGCGCATAGACCGCCAGCAATGGTTTGGGACCCCATGTCATGATGCTGGTCAACGCCGCATTGTCCGCCTTGGCATTGATGGCCACCGTGGTGCTCTGACCGGGGGCAAGGGCCGGCACCGCAACGGAGCCAAGCTCATTCGGCGCGGGGATCATATTCTGCGACTGCGCCCACTCCTGCATATCGGTGCGGGACGTAAACGTGTAATCGGAATTGATGTTCAACGACAACTGGCCGGCCTGCCACTGCTGGCTGTCGGTATTGGTGATCGTGACCTTGAGATGGTAGCCGGACGTATCCGTGACGACGGCCGTCGCCTCGGATAGGGACAGCACCTGCCGATGCTGCGTGCCGGTCGATGCCGCGGTCTGCGATTGCGCTGCGAACGCCTGCGATGGCATGCAGACCAGTCCGCAGGCGATGAACAACACCGCACTGAGTATACCGATGATGCTGCGGCGCAGCATATGGGGGGCGTTTTGGCTCACGCTTCCGCCTGCCTATTCATTTTTTTGGCATAAAGCCATACGATTTTACGTTCATTAGGATAACTGAGCACATCGTCCAGATCCTTGAAATCCACCCAGATGGCGTCCTCTGCCTCATGATCGGGATCACCGTCCACCGTCAGGTTGCCGCCGATCTGACGCAAAGCGAAATGATGCACCAGCTTGTGCACGCGCTGCGAAGTGCCGGTGAACCAATAGTCGATGGTGGCGATGGAATCGATGAC
>OHVB01000508.1_pt1 | contig 14050 bp, 15 predicted proteins | sample 1579331 | NCBI WGS metagenome assembly OHVB01 (sample SAMEA3882503, study PRJEB24775) | human gut metagenome | biome: human-associated habitat; feature: intestine environment; material: feces | place: Netherlands | collected 2009/2010
CTAAACCGTGCATTTATCGGAAAGCAGTAACTACACAAAACAAGCCCGGAAAAGCGGATGTATGTGGTCTTCACACCTCCGCCTTCCGGGCTTTTGTTTTATTTTGTGGTACTTCCGAAGCCGCCGTTTCTTACTGCATCTGCATCGTCATCCACGGTGATTCCGTATTCCACAAAGATCCCCTGCATAAAACCGGTTCCTGCCGGGATCTGGATCGTTTTATCTTCTCTTGTATCGTTAGTCAGCTTGGCAAAGATATGACCTTCGTTGTCGGAAAAGAAATAATCGCTGTCAATGATTCCCACTGTGTTATTCAACTGCAGCCGGAATTTAAATCCCAGTCCGCTTCTCGGATAACATTTCAGGACCCAGCCTTCTTCCATCTCCACACGGATGCCAGTGGGGATCTTAACGATCTCGCCCGGTTTCATGGTCACATCCACCGGTGCATAAAAATCGTATCCCGCACTTCCGGTTGTGGCTCTCTTCGGAAGTTTCAGGCTGTCGTAGATATTACAGATCTCTTCTTCTGAATACTGTTCAAAAGTATCCTTCCAGTCCTTTGCAAACTGTTCAAAACTTACCTTGTGAAATTTCGCAATTCTTTTCATTTTCGTTCCACTCCCAATGGGTAATTTGGAGAAATCCCTCCGGTCACTCCACATACAGAACCACACGGTTCTCACGGAGTGATGCCCGTACATCGATCACACGCTGGTTTGCGGAACCTTTCCATTTCAGAAGGACTTCTTTTTTATCGACCTGAAATTCTCCGTCCACACAGACATCCAGATAATGGATGATCTCGTACTGCTGGATCTCTTCCCAGAGAGAACCGGTATACAGCCAGATGGTCTTATCCGGATACTTCTCTCTGATCTCTCTTGCAAGAGCTGTTACCTCAGCGATATTGGAAGGATGCAGGGGATCTCCTCCTGAGAATGTGATCCCGCTGATATAATCCTTGTCCAGCTCTGCAAATATCTCAGCTCGCTCGCTGTCCGTAAATGGGAGACCTCCGTTTGGATCCCAGGTAATTGGATTCTGGCACTCCCGGCAGCCGTGTGAACAGCCGGCCACCCAGAGTACTACACGAAGTCCGTCTCCGTTTAACATATCGTCCTTGGTAATATTGTGGTATCTCATCATTTATGCTTCTTCCGGTACATCCTTCATGCTGAAGCTGATTCTTCCCATCTTGTCCTTGCCAAGGCAGATAACCTTAACTTTGTCGCCAAGTGTAAGAACATCCTCAACACGGTTGATCCTCTGTTTGGAGATCTTGGAAATGTGTACCATTCCCTCCTTGCCCGGTGCAAACTCAAGGAATGCGCCAAACTCTTTGATGCTGACTACGCGTCCTGTAAAGATCTGTCCTGCCTCAAACTCGGTAGTGATGATCTCGATCATACGTTTTGCTTCATCCATACCCTTCTGATCGGTTCCGCAAATAGAAACTGCGCCGTCATCTGTGATGTCGATCTTCACACCTGTACGCTCGATGATCGTGTTGATAGTCTTTCCTCTCTGTCCGACTACATCACCGATCTTCTGCGGGTCGATCTGGATCTGGATGATCTTCGGAGCAAACTCTCCTACTGTTGTACGAGGCTTGTCAATACATTTCTCCATAACTTCTGTAAGGATATACTCTCTTGCCTCTTTTGTTCTGCGGATCGCTTCCTCAACGATCGGTCTTGTAAGGCCGTGGATCTTGATATCCATCTGGATCGCTGTGATTCCGTCATGTGTTCCGGCTACCTTGAAGTCCATATCTCCGAAGAAGTCCTCAAGACCCTGGATATCTGTAAGAACGATGTAATCATCGTCTGTTTCACCTGTAACAAGTCCACAGGAAATACCTGCAACCGGTTTCTTGATCGGTACACCGGCAGCCATCAGTGACATGGTAGATGCACAGATACTTGCCTGGGATGTGGAACCGTTGGACTCAAATGTCTCAGATACGGTACGGATTGCATACGGGAACTCCTCTTCTGTAGGAAGTACCGGTACCAGTGCTCTCTCAGCAAGTGCTCCGTGGCCAATCTCACGGCGTCCCGGTCCTCTGGAAGGTTTTGTCTCACCTACGGAGTAGGACGGGAAGTTGTAGTGATGCATATATCTCTTGGATGTCTCAAACTCATCCAGTCCGTCAAGACGCTGTGCCTCTGTAAGAGGAGCCAGTGTGGTAACGGTACAGATCTGAGTCTGTCCTCTTGTGAACATGGCAGAACCGTGAACTCTCGGGATGATGTCTGTCTCCGCAGCCAGCGGACGGATCTGTCTGATCTCACGGCCGTCCGGACGTTTGTGATCTTTGAGGATCATCTTGCGGACAGTCTTCTTCTGGTACTGATATACAGCCTCACCAAGAACGGCAAGCCACTCTTCGTTATCTGCAAAAGCTTCTTTCAGCTTGTCTGTGATCTCGCTGATATTATTCTCACGTGTCTGTTTGTCATCGGAGAATACGGCAACCTCCATCTCTTCCGGAGGAACGATCTTCTTGATCTCATCAAAGAGTTCCTGCGGTACTGCACAGGACTCGTAGGAATGTTTCTCTTTTCCGCACTCAGCTACGATCTGGTCGATGAATTTAATGATCTCCTGGTTTACTTCATGAGCCTTGTAGATGGCTTCGATCATCTTGTCTTCCGGAATCTCGTTGGCTCCGGCCTCGATCATGATAACTTTCTCTCTTGTGGAAGCTACGGTAAGCTGAAGGTCAGAAACTGCCTTCTGTGCAAGTGTCGGGTTGATGATGAACTCGCCGTCGATCATGCCAACCTGTGTGGTTGCACATGGGCCGTCAAATGGGATATCAGAAATACAGGTTGCAATGGAAGAACCAAGCATAGCCGGGATCTCCGGATTGCACTCCGGATCAACAGACATAACCATGTCTACCAGTGTTACGTCATTTCTGTAATCCTTCGGGAACAGTGGACGCATTGGACGGTCAATAACACGGGATGTAAGGATCGCATGCTCGCTTGCCTTACCCTCTCTCTTGTTGAATCCTCCCGGGATCTTTCCTACTGCGTACATTTTCTCCTCATACTCAACGCTTAACGGGAAGAAATCGATCCCTTCTCTTGGCTCTTTGGATGCGGTAGCAGTAGCAAGGACTGTAGTATCACCATAGTGCATAAGAGCAGCACCATTGGCCTGTTTCGCTACACGTCCGATATCTACAGTCAGTGTTCTTCCTGCAAGTTCCATGGAATAACTTTTGTACATATTCGTTCTCCTTTTCTTATTATATTAATATCTGACAGGAGCCCGAAACAACTGAAAAGACCACTTCCTTTGAAAAAGATCTCGACCGGAAATGGGCTTTTCAGTAGTCTCGGAAATCACTCCTGCGGTAATTCCGTCTGTGTTTATCACACATGTTAAAATGGGGCGGATGGAATCATCCGCCCCTCCCGTAGCAATTATTTTCTTAAACCTAATTTTTCAATCAGTGCACGGTATCTTTCGATGTCTGTTTTCTTAAGATAAGCAAGAAGGCCACGTCTCTGACCTACCATTTTCAGAAGACCTCTTCTGGAATGATGATCTTTGTGGTGTGTTTTAAGGTGCTCTGTGAGCTCCTGGATTCTTGCTGTAAGAACTGCAACCTGAACCTCCGGTGAACCTGTGTCACCCTCTGTTCTTGCATACTCTTTCATGATCGCTGTTTTCTTCTCTTTAGAAATCATTGTTGTTTCCTCCTTGAAATTTTAATTAAACGCCGGGTATTAAGAAGTGGTCGGAGTCTCCGGCTTCTGAATACTGGCTTTTTTCACCTCGAACAGTATAGCACACGGTTTCTGACCTGTAAACTGTTTTTTCGAAAAGTTTTTCCCGAAAGTTTTTATTTTTCGAGACTGCGGAAATAAGCCTTTCCCTTTTCTGCATCCTTCAGGAGCTGCTGCTTTAGTGCTTCTATGGACGAAAAGCGCTTCTCCGGTCTGGAATAATGAAAAAATTCCACTCTGCAGGACTCTCCGTACAGGTCTTCCTCACAATCAAAGAGATACGTCTCAACACCCAGGAATTTCTCCCCCACCGTAGGCTTGTATCCTACATTGGTGATTCCTTTAAGGCTTCTGTCCTTAAAATGGGACACTGTATCGTAGACCCCGTTTGGAGGCATCAGCTTTTCTTTTGCCGGAATAATATTGGTTGTCGGAAGAAGAAATTTATGTCCCATTCCTCTTCCATGTTCGATCACTCCATCCACAAAAAACGGAAAGCCCAGAAGATCATTGACCTTTTCCATATTACCTCTTTTCAGTTCCTCACGGATAAAGGTACTGCTGATCTTTCGTTTTCCTTCCATTTCTTTTGGAATCACATCCACCGAAAAGCCAAGCTTCTTTCCCATCTCCCGGAGAAGTTCCGGATTTCCCTTGCGTTCATATCCAAACCGGAAATCTTCTCCTACGGCAACGTGTTCTGCCTGAAGATCCCCCACCAGAATCTCTTTAATAAAAGTGTCTGCTTTCATGTGGCGGATCCTGGCATTCAGCGGGCATTCGATCAGAACATCCACACCTGCATCCTCAAGAATCCTGCATCGTTCTTCTTTTGTAAAGATCATCTGGCTTCCGATTCCCAGGGAAAAGAGAACTGTCTGAAGTCCCTTTTCTTTTTGCTCCAGAATTCTTTCCACCAGTTTCCGGTGTCCACGGTGTATGCCGTCAAATTTTCCAAGTGTTACCGCACTCCCTGACAGGCGCGGAAATTCTCCGTCAATCTTCAAGTATTCCATATCTGCTCCTGCAAGTTTTTGTAAAAAATTTATACAAAGAACATGCGGACGGGAACATATTTCTGTTTTCTTTCATCCCAGCCGTATATTCCTGTGAAGTTTCCGCTGCTTTTATACATCCGGACTTTTTCTTCCCTGCTGCCGCCCTGTACCAGTTCTTCCGGAACTGGATTTCCATTACCAAGAAGCCTGTCTCCTTCCGGTGTACAGATAAGCGCCGGATACATGGAAAGTACATCTTCAATAGAAACGATTTTTTCGCCGATGGTTCCGTTGGCAACCGCTTCTTCCACCTGGGAAAGTGTCATGCTCTCTTCCAGAGTGAAATTTCCGGACCTGGTCCGAAGCAGCTCTTCCATGGCTCCGCCGCAGCCTAATTTTTCTCCGATGTCATTGCAAAGTGTACGGATATAGGTTCCCTTGCTGCAGGTAACGCTGATACGTACCAGCGGGAGATCCATATCCAGTATCCTTATCTCATAAAAAACCACAGGGCGCGGTTTGCGCTCTATGGTTTTTCCTTCTCTGGCCAGCTCGTAAAGCTTCTTTCCACCCACTTTCAGAGCAGAATACATCGGCGGAACCTGCATCTGTTCTCCCACAAAAGAAGCAACCGTTTCCCGGACTTCCTTCTCTGTAACCGTTACCGGTTTCTCGGAAAGAATTGTTCCTGTCATGTCCTGGGTATCTGTGGAAACGCCCAGCCTTAAGACTGCCTCGTATGTTTTTTCTTTCTCTGTAAGAAGCTCTACCAGACGGGTTCCCCTTCCAAGGGCAACGGGAAGTACTCCCTCTGCTGCCGGGTCCAGCGTTCCCGTATGGCCAATCTTTTTCATGTGGAGAATTCCACGCAGCTTTGCAACCACATCATGAGAGGTATAACCTTTTTCCTTACGGATCACAAGTATTCCATCCATGATTTGTTTCTACTCCTCTGCAAGCTGTTTTTCAATCTCAGCGGTAAGGTTGTTGATCACATCGTACATGGAACCCTGCATATCACAGCCGGCTGCACGCACATGTCCGCCGCCTCCGAAAAACACGGCAATCCTGCTCACATCCACCTTTCCGTTGGAACGGAGAGACACTTTAAAGAGCTGCGTCTCCATCTCATAGATAAAGATCGCAACCTCCACACCTGCGGTAAGGCGGAGCTGGCTTACGATTCCCTCCAGATCCTTTCCTTCCACGCCGTAGAAATCCATCTCCCGTCTTTTCAGATATCCGACTACGCATTTGCCATCCTGGAGCAGAATGCTCTCTGCCAGCACACGACCCATAACCTGATTCTGAAGGTATGTTTTCTGGTAAAAGGACTCATCGATGATCCTGCTGAAATCAAATCCTGTTTTCATCAGTTCTCCGGCGATCCTCATGGTTTCCGGTGTTGTGGAAGAATACTGGAACACGCCGGTGTCATGTGCCATTCCCGTATAAATCGGAACCGCAATGGAACGGTCGATCTTATCTGCATCCAGAAGTCCGTAAAGAACTTCACATGCGGAACCGACGTCGCCCCTTACATGATTGACATCCGCAAACCCCTTATTGCTTACATGATGGTCAATGCATGCGGTCTTTTTTGCCGTGTCAAAATACTTTCCGGCAACAGCAAGGCGATCCAGTGCGCTGACATCACAGGTGATAAAAAGATCATACTCTTTCTCTTCTTCTGCTTCTGTCTTAACCTCATCCATTCTGTCGATGTAATCAAATACAGGCTTCGGCTGTTCCAGATAGACATCTGCCTCAATATCCGGAAAATATTCCCGGATATAAAGGTACAGAGCCATACAGGAACCGATACAGTCTCCATCCGGACGGATGTGGCCGCCAATGCCTACAGTTTTTACATTTTCCAGTATTTCTGAAATGTTTTTCATTTTTTCCACCTATTCCTCTGTTTCCATCCCACTCATTACGTCATTGATCTTCTTTGACATATTTACACCATATTCAATAGACTCATCCAGAACAAAACGGATCTCCGGCGTATTGCGAAGGTTCAGTCTTCTGGCCAGCTCTCTCCGGATATAGCCCTCTGCGTTCTTTAATCCACGGATGGTGGAATCTTTGGCCTGCTTTTCGCCAAGTACACTGATGTAGGCTTTGCAGGTTTTAAGATCCGGTGCCACCTCCACGGCTGTCACAGAAGTCATCGGATGAATTCTGGGGTCCTTGATCTCGCTGTGTATGATGGTGCTGAGTTCTTTAAGAACCGCACCATTCACACGTGTATTTTTAATGCTGTTTTTTCTCATTACAAGTCACTCCTATCTTGGTACCTCTACCATGATATATGCTTCGACTTTATCTTCTTCTTTAACATCGTTGAAGTCGTTGAATACAAGACCACACTCATATCCTGCACGGACTTCCTTAACGTCATCTTTAAATCTCTTCAGGGATGCAAGCTCACCCTCAAAGATCTGGTCCTCACCTCTTGTGATACGAACCTTGCAGTTACGCTGGAATGTACCATCCAGTACATAGCTTCCTGCGATGGTTCCCACACCAGATGCCTTGAACAGCTGACGTACTTCTGCGTGGCCGATAACTTTCTCCTCGAATACCGGATCCAGCATACCTTTCATGGCTGCCTCCACATCCTCGATTGCCTGGTAGATAACCTTGTAAAGTCGAAGGTCAACGCCCTCCTGCTCAGCAAGCTGTTTTGCTGTGGTATCCGGACGTACGTTAAATCCGATGATGATGGCATTGGATGTTGCGGCAAGGCTGACATCAGACTCATTGATGGCACCTACACCTCCATGGATCACCTTAACGATAACTTCCTCGTTGGAAAGTTTGGTAAGGCTCTGTTTTACAGCCTCAACAGATCCCTGTACATCGGCTTTAACAATGATCGGAAGCTCTTTAAGGTCGCTTGCCTGGATCTGATCAAACAGGTTATCCAGAGAAAGTTTGCCCTTGGTCTCCTCAAGAAGACGGCTCTTGTTCTCTGTAACGAATGCGCCTGCAAAGTTCTTGGCTTCTTTGTCGCTCTCGAAGGACATCAGGATCTCACCTGCATTTGGAACGTCGCCAAGACCAAGGATCTCAACCGGAGTGGACGGGCCTGCTTCTTTAACACGGCGTCCCTTGTCATCCATCATTGCACGGACTTTACCGTTGCATGCACCTGCTGCAATGAAATCTCCTACATGGAGAGTACCCTTCTGAACAAGGATGGTAGCAACCGGTCCTTTACCTTTATCAAGCTGAGCCTCGATAACAAGACCTCTTGCCTCACGGTTCGGGTTTGCTTTCAGCTCGGAAACCTCAGCAGTAAGAAGGATCATCTCAAGAAGGCTCTCGATTCCTTCTCCTGTATGTGCGGATACCGGAACGAAGATGGTGCTTCCGCCCCAGTCCTCAGGGATCAGTTCATACTCGGAAAGTTCCTGTTTTACACGCTCTACATTTGCGCTTGGTTTATCGATTTTGTTGATGGCAACGATGATCTCAACGCCTGCTGCTTTTGCATGGCTGATGGCCTCTACAGTCTGCGGCATGACGCCATCGTCTGCGGCAACGACCAGAACTGCGATATCCGTAGCGTTGGCACCACGCATACGCATAGCTGTAAATGCCTCATGTCCCGGTGTATCCAGGAATGTGATCTTCTGGCCTTTGATGTTTACCACGTAAGCACCGATGTGCTGTGTGATTCCGCCGGCCTCGCCTCTGGTTACGTTTGTATTACGGATGGCATCCAGAAGAGATGTTTTACCATGGTCAACGTGACCCATGACGCAGACTACCGGAGGTCTTGGAACCATATCGTCCTCATCCTCTTCATCCTCTTTGAGGAGTTCTGCGATCACGTCTACTTTTTCTTCTTTCTCGGCAATGATATCAAAGCCAAGTGCGATCTCCTCTGCCTTGTCAAAGTCGATCTCCTGGTTTACGGTTACCATGACACCTTCCATGAAAAGTTTCTTAACGATCACAGATGGCTGCATCTTCATAGCGTCCGCAAGCTCACGGATGGTAAGCTTCTCAGGAATGGTGATCTCCTTGATCTCCGGTTTCTTCTCTTCCTGCTTCGGCTGTGGATTCGGTTTCTGAAGCGCTTTCGGGATTCTGGAATTCGGTCTGCGTCCACCCTGATTTGGTCTGCGTCCGCCCTGGCCGCCTTTCTCGAAATCTTTCTTCTTGTTCTTGTTCTCTCTGTCACGCTCACGCTTGCTGTCCTTGGATGTCTTGGTCAGCTCCGGAGTGAATACAGCATCTGAAGAGCCACCGCTTCTTCTCTGTCCCGGACGCTGTCCGCCGCCCTGGCCACCACGGTTTGCTCCGCTGAAACGGTTGTCTCCGCTTCTTCCGCCTTCGGAACGTCCGCCCTGGCCTCCCTGGCCACGGTTTGCTCCACCGCCGAAACGGTTTCCGCCTCTTCCGTCATTCTGACGTGGTCCTCTGTTTCCCTCGCCCTGTCTTGCCGGACGTCCCTCACCATTCTGGGAACGGTTTCCACCAAAACGGTTTCCACCGTCTCTTCTTCCCTCGAAGCTTCTTCCGTCACGGTTGCCGTCTCTTCTTCCTTCCGGACGATTACCCTGCGGTCTTCCGCCCTGAGTACGGTTTGCTCCACCCTGAGAGTTTCTCTGCTCGCCGGATTCGTTATTTCTTGTACCCTGGCCTGCCGGACGCTGTCCGCCGTTCTGGGAACGTGCCGGGCCTTTTTTCTCGCCTGCTGCCGGTTTTCTTCTTCCTTTACCGCCGTCGCTGGCATTCTGTGCATGGAATACACGGATGATATTTTTTTTCTTTTTCGGTGCCTCAGACTTGTTACCCTCTGCGTTCACCGTTGTTGTCTTTTCTTCTGTTTTTGGAGTATCCAATTGTCTATATTGCTCCTTTCCCGATCTGCTGAATTTATCTTTTATCATTATTATCGTCAAACCTCCTTACAGACGCCTGTATCATGCAGGTTATCTGCCGGATTCTTTTTCCAGCGCCTTCATGATCGCCTTTGCAAAATTTTCGTCCTGCACGGCAAGGCTGGCACGGAATTCTTTGCCCATTGCTCTGCCCAGGCTCTCTTTGTCTGAAAGGAAATATAACGGAACTTCGTAATAGGTACACATATTCCGAAATTTCTTTTTTGTGTTTTCGGAGGCATCATCTGCCACCAGTGCCAGGAAACCTTTTCCTGTTTTTACGGATTTCTCTGTGGAAAATTCTCCGCTCACTGTTTTTCCTGCTTTTGTCGCAAGTCCGATGAGTGATAAAACCTTACTGTTTTTCAATTGACTCAAACTCCTTCTTGAGGTTCTGATACACTTCATCCGGAACTGCCATTTTCAAGGAACGCTCCAGGCCGTGGTTTTTGATGGCCTTTTCCAGGCATTCCTCTGAGAAACAAAGGTATGCGCCGCGTCCGTTTTTCTTACCTGTAGCGTCCAGGATGATCTCATTCTCTGATGTCCTGAGAACTCGTATCATTTCCTTTTTGCTTTTCATTTCCCTGCAGCCGGTACACTGACGCATGGGAATCTTGGTTCTCGTTTTCATTATTCTTCGGCATCTCCATCTGCTGTTTCTTCAGCTTCTGTTTCTGTCTCTTCTGTATCTTCCTCTGTTTCCGGAATTTCTTCGGAAACAGCCTCTTCTGTCATTTCGTCCTCTGCTTCTTCGTGTTCCTCATCGTAATCATCGTAGAAGTCACCGGACTCTCTTGCCTGTGTCTCGCTCTTGATGTCGATCTTGAATCCTGTAAGTCTTGCAGCAAGACGTGCGTTCTGTCCTTCCTTACCGATAGCAAGGGAAAGCTGGTAATCCGGAACTACGACCAGTGCGGTCTTCTCATCCGGGTCAGCCATAACTGCGATAACCTTTGCAGGGCTTAATGCATTCTCGATCAGGATTGCCGGATTGTCACTCCAGTTGATGATATCGATCTTCTCGCCGCGCAGTTCATTGACGATCGCATTGACTCTGGCTCCGTTCATACCAACGCATGCACCGACCGGATCTACATCAGGATCGTTAGACCATACAGCGATCTTTGTTCTGCTTCCTGCTTCTCTTGCGATACTCTTGATCTCTACGATACCGTCCTTTACTTCTGTAACTTCTGATTCAAACAGACGTTTTACAAGTTCCGGATGTGTACGGGATACCAGGATCTTAGGTCCCTTTGTCGTATTCTTTACTTCTACGATATATAATTTGATACGTTCTGTCGGTTTGAAGACCTCACCTTTTACCTGCTCATTCTCTGTCAGCATAGCATCTGCTTTACCAAGGTTGATGCTGACATTCTTTCCAACATAACGCTGTACGATACCTGTCACGATATCTTTTTCTTTTTCAAAATACTGATCGTATACAACCTTACGCTCTTCTTCACGGATCTTCTGTAAGATCAGGTTCTTTGCATTCTGTGTTGCAATACGTCCGAATGATTTGGACTCGATCGGAATATGCACGATATCGCCAAGCTCGAACTTGCTGTCGATCTCTTTTGCATCTTCCAGACTGATCTGCTCCAGTTTGTCTTCCACTTCTTCTACAACCGTTTTCTCAGCGTATAACTGATACTCACATGTCTCCTTGTTCATGATCAGTTTGATGTTGTCTGTCTTACCGAAATGGTTCTTACAGGCATTCATCAGTGAATTTTCAATAGCGTCTAACAGTGACAAGAGAGTTCTCAATTGCCTCAAGTAAAGTTTCTTTACTGATGTTTTTCTCCTGCTCTAATATATTTAACGCTTCTAATAATTCTGTATTCATGGTCTGTTCCTCCTTACTTATCCATGCCGTTTAAAAATCAAATGCTAATCGGATCAGTGCGATCTCGCTTTTTTCAAATGTTTTCTCAGTCTCATCTTCCATCTCGATCGTAACCGTTGTCTCATCGTAATCCTTTAAGATTCCGGTGAATTCCTTCTTTCTGTCGATCATACGGTAGGTTCTGATCTCAACTTCTTCTCCAAGGCTTCTCTTGAAGTCCTTTTCCTTCTTCAGTGGTCTGCCAAGTCCCGGTGAGCTGACTTCCAGAATATACGAATCTTCGATATAATCTTTCTCGTCCAGAATATCGGAAAGTCTGCGGCTTACAACCTCACAGTCATTCACTCCGATTCCACCCGGTTTATCAATATATGCACGAAGGTACCAGTTACTTCCTTCTTTTACATATTCGACATCCACCAGTTCAAATCCATACTCTTCCACGATTGGAAGCAGGATCTCTTCTGTTTTCTGTTCATACATTTCTCTTTTTGACAATCTAAAATCCTCCTTATGCAGACCTTACTTATCTATGTTTCTATATCAGTCGGCACTCTCTTATCTGCGCATAGTTTGATATGCAACAAAGAAGAGTGAACAATATGTCCACTCTTCTGCCGATTGATTTATGTAACTGAATTAACTATAGCACTGTTCTTTTGTAAAATCAAGGGATTTTGCGTATTTTTTACACTTTTCCGTGTTTGAACGCCATCATCATCTCGTTTGTCAGGCTTAAGTCTTCTGCCTCTACCGGCATCTTATCCCGTTCAAACCACTCCGCCATGGCAAGTTCATCGGTATCCAGTGTGATACCGTCCTCCCCGTCCAGTTCACAGAAGAATCCCATCAGCAGCGTATCGGTAAATGACCACGGCTGGCTCTTATAATACCGCAAGTTCTTCACCTTCAGTCCGACCTCTTCCATGACCTCACGCCTTACCGTCTCTTCAATGGATTCGCCTGTTTCATTAAATCCTGCAAGCAGTGCATACTTTTTGTATTCTCTTCCCGCATACTTTGACATCAGAATCTTATCCCCATGTGTGACAGCTATGATCACCGCCGGACAGATCTTCGGGAATTCCATCATACCGCAGTCCGGGCAGCGCATCATACGCTCTTTGTCGTCATGCACCATCGGCTGTCCGCAGTGACCGCAGAACTTCCGCGACTGATACCAGCGGTAAAGCTGCCATCCCGTCACTGCCGCAAACTGTCTGTATTTCGGTCTTGCCTCGCGGAAATACTGATTGTCCTTCAGTTCGAATCCCGGGAAATTCTCCGGATCAATTCCTTCTGCCAGATAATATCCCTGTCCGTCAATTGAAAAGAGATACGTATACTCTTCATATACATCCGGATTGTAAACTGCCGCCTCTTTAAATGTAAGGAACGAGATCTCCTGATCCTCAATCTTCACCAGGATCTTTCTTCCTTCATAATATAAGATCACGCTGTCTTCCTTTGGCGGCTCCGGTACATATTCATTTCTATATACATGTGGTTCTATGTTCTGTATCATATCGTTTACCCTCTGTATTTGGTTCCTGTTCCGTCTCGTTTTGCAAGTTTCAGGCGGTTCAGGGTAACTTCTTTTTCATGGTATGAAATCTTACACTCGGTTCCTTCTTCAAACAGATACACGTCTGTCAGTGCATCGTCTTTCTTCAGACGGATGCCGCGCACTCCGATTGCACCTTTCTTCTTCTCCGTCACTTCTGCTGCCGGGAAGCGTAAGAAGAATCCGTCCGTTGTCTGCAGTACGATATGCTGGTTCTCCGTCACAACCTGGATCTTCACGACCTCATCTTCCGGCTGAAGCTTAGTTGCTGTAATGGTACGCTTTGTTACCTGGAATTCCGTTCCTTCGACCTTCTTGATCATCCCCTGCTTTGTGGCAAATAAAAGCTTCGCATACCGCATCTGTTCGGAGTCGCAGATGTACACGATCTCTTCCTGCGTGCTGTCATAATTACTGATATTGTCGATCGGCTGTCCCTTGTCACGGAATTTTCCATATGGGATATCCATCACTTTCACCTGATGCATCTTTCCATCTTTTGTGAAAATGCAGATCTTGCCGGTATTCATGCAGTGCAGGATGTATTTATTCTCATTATCTGCCGCTTCTTTATTACGCTCATAAGTACTTACATCTACCGTCTTCGCATATCCGAAACGGTCCATTAAGAACACAACTTCCTGTTCTTCGACTTTCTTCTCTTCAAATACAGCTTCTTCTGCATTCTCTACAACCGTACGTCTCTTTCTTGCGAATTCCTTCTTGATACGGTCCAGATCTTCCATGATAACTGCTGCCATCGAATCGTAATTATTCAGGATATCTTCATAAATGGCAATGTTCTTCATTGTTTCTGCATAGTCTGCCTGAAGTGCCTCGATCTCCAGACCGATCAGTTTGTACAGACGCATATCCAGGATCGCAGCTGCCTGTTTTTCTGAGAAATGCAGCTTCTGAGCAGCTTTCTCGCTTGATTTGCTCTTGAACCTGATTCCTTCTGTCACACCGTCAACCAGGCATTT
>OHVB01000514.1_pt1 | contig 13841 bp, 13 predicted proteins | sample 1579331 | NCBI WGS metagenome assembly OHVB01 (sample SAMEA3882503, study PRJEB24775) | human gut metagenome | biome: human-associated habitat; feature: intestine environment; material: feces | place: Netherlands | collected 2009/2010
GATCTATTCAAGAGTCAATAGCTCTGAGCGCATTTACCCCGGTTGGATCGACAAAATCCTGCGGCTTCACGCAATTGCTATTGGTACGGTTATGTCTAACGCGGCCGGAGCGATGCTCCTCATCTCTCAAAAGCCATCTCTCATGTCGCCTGCCAAAAGAGCAACGAATGCGGTCGTGCCGGATCCCAACAAAATCTATTACTACGCCGCACACGAGTTGCGTGTCGCCATCGAGGAGTACTCCCCGGAGTCAGTATCCAAGAGCTCACGCACAATCGGTATTATCGTCAAAGGGCGGTGTTGCTTTTTTCTTTACTTCACAGGTAGCACAAGAATGTACTGGATGAAGAATAGCGAGGAGAACTATGCTGCCGCTGTGAAAAGCCTTCTGCTCGCAAGAGGTTTCGGTATCACGTCAATCCACCAGATCGTCATCGGATCCACCATGAGTGTGGCACAGCGCCTCTGTCATGGAGCAAAGCCATTTGGGAACAAGTACTTCGTCGTTTCGACTTTCTTTGCTCAATGTCTGTTCCTTACCAATAACAAGGAAGGTGACACTCTCCTGAAGCTCATCCTCCACGATGAACTGACAATGGAAATCAATCGCGCCGCATTATCACCTTTCCACCCACCACGAATCCCTACCCGCGAATATGACGCAATCGAGACCTCGCTCGACAGGCCTGTTCTTTTGAACTACCAATGTGACCTACTCATGCTATCGGATATCCACCCGATGCCGGAAGGTTTTCGAGGTAGCCCGATCATGCTCTGTTTTGACTATCAGACGCAGGTTATCCAGAGAATTGTGGGGCCGGCCATTGAGGTACGTCCGTTAGAAAGCAGATTAGATTATGGATAAAAGAAAACTGAAAATAGCACTTAGCCTTGCCGTCCTGATTCCTTGCGTGCTTTACGCTGCTGGTATCATTGCGCAATTCATTATTAACATCAATGCTTGGAAAGCGGCGGGTAGTGCCTATCGTACTTCGCCTTTCCAGAAGGACTCATTGCCATTGGGGTTGTAGTCCTTGGCATTGCCGTACTCTGTGTATTTGGACTCCGAATTGGATGGGGCCAAAATGGTGTGACAGACTCTGATCGCAATCTGACCGTATCGAATTCTGGAAGCTACGGAACGGCAAGCTTCATGTCACCCAAAGAGGCATCTGCATGCTTTGAGGTGACGAGTGCAAAAAGGACCAGCCAAGACATCCTTGGGATGCTCCCGGATGGTCAAGTCCTGACGCTTCCAAAGGATACCCGTCTCAACGCAAATCTTGCCGTATGCGGATCTTCCGGTACGGGAAAATCCAGAGCCATCTCACGAAACCTCGTTTTGCAAGCGGTCAAGCGTGGTGAGAGCGTGATCCTGACTGATCCAAAATCCGAACTATATGAATCTATGGGTGAGTATCTCCGCGAGAACGGATATATCGTCAAAGTCTTCAACCTTGTTGAAATGGATCATAGCGACTCCTGGAACTGTCTTGGTGAAGTCGGATCAAGTGAGCTCATGGCCCAGACCTTTGCTGACATTGTGCTTCAGAACACCAGCGGTGATTCGAAAGACGCGTTCTGGTACAACGCAGAACTCAACCTTCTAAAAGCGCTTGTTCTCTATGTTGCGTTGGAGATGCCTCCGGAAAAGCGGAACATCGCGACGGTGTATGACCTTCTCTATACTCAAACCGAAAAGGGCTTATCTGATATGATGACCAGCATTAGCCACGAGCATGCGAACCAATACACGGGAGAGCTGCTTCCTCCATCACCTGCATCTGCGCCCTACGCAATCTTCAGGCAATCGAGCGAAACCGTTCGCACGAGTGTTATCATCGGCCTCGGAAGCAAGCTGGCAGTTCTGCAAGCCCAGCAGGTGCGGAATATCACCTCCTACAATGAGATCGACCTGGAGCTGCCCGGTAAACAAAAGTGCGCATATTTCTGCATCGTCTCCGATCAGGATAGCACTTATGATTTCCTCAGCTCCTTGTTTTTTAGCTTCCTGTTCATTCGTCTGATCCGCTATGCCGATGCTTACTGTGAGGGCGGGATGCTGCACCCAAAGGTAAAATTCATCCTTGATGAGTTTCCCAACTGCTGCCTTATCCCCGATTTCACTAAAAAATGCTCTACCATCCGTTCAAGAGGTTGCTCCGTCGCCGTCTTTTTTCAAAATGTCGGCCAGATGCGCAACCGATACCCAGACGATCAATGGCAAGAGATCCTCGGCGCCTGTGACAGCACGGTTTTTCTCGGATGCACAGATATGCTGACCGCTGAGTACTTCAGCGACCGCATTGGAACAGCATCAGTCGAAGTGGAAGGTACGATGCGGGAACTCAACACCATGCACATTACCGATTATACCCCAAGATTCCGTAAGACCAACTCACTTGGCAGGCGCCCATTGCTTACCCCTGATGAGGTCTTGCGTTTACCCCCGGATCAGGTCCTGATTTTCATAAGAGGTCAGAAAGTCATGCGAGCCAAGCGCTTTGACTACTCCCTGCATCCGGACTATAAAAAACTGAAGAGCCGCAAGGCAATCTTACACGAGCCTGACTGGAAAAGCAGTCAGGCTTCCTCTGTATCTGCCAGCGGTGTATCTTCACCATCCGTAACCGCGGCCATACCGGCAGAAAAAGCTAATGTTGGTTCCCAGAAGAAACCACCTGGGAAGCCACCACGCAGCACAACTCGCAAGGTCGTGAATGCGGATGAACTCTTCTAGGAAAGGAGAAGAAAAATGCCTAAGAAGAAAGTTACTGAAGCCGTTGAAGAGACCGCTCAGGAAACCATCCCTGTTGAAAAGGCCCCTGCACAGATGCCACGCCGTCAGGGTAGTGAGGATCTTCTTGAACTGAATGATCTGGAACGTGGCGTCACACGCGAGGATAGTGAAGAAGCGAAATGGGGCTATCTTGCTGGCGCAGTGCGAAGACAGCAGATCCTGACTGGAATCGTAAGCGCAGGGATGACCTATACCGAAAATGGCATGCCAATCGTTCCCATTGATTTCGAGGGACTCTGTATCAAAATCCCCGTTCGCGAGATGACTCTGATCGAATGGCCAGAAGATGAACCGATCCCTCGAAGTGTCCGAGTCCAAATCGGGCGGATGCTTGGCGCTACGATCGACTTTATCCCAGCTGGTGTCGATTTCAAAGAGCGCGTTGCAATCGGGTCCCGTAAAGCTGCCATGTTGCAACGGCAAAAGCGCTACTACGCTTCAGGGCGTGTAAAGCCCGGTATCCTGATGGCATGCCGAGTCCTTACCGTTGGAAATAACACGATGATGGTAGAAGCGTGCGGCGTTGATACGGAAATTTACGCACGCAACGTGTCCTGGGAATGGTTTTCCGATATTGCGGATCTCCACTCCACAGGCGATCTGGTTGTCGCAAGAGTTCTCGATGTGACCTACAATGAGCAGCGTGACACTTACGCAGTCAACCTCTCAATCAAGGACGCCTCTGAAAACCCGGATCGGGCAGCCTTGGAGAAGATCGTCCCCAACTCCAACTACTTCGGCGTTGTTACCGGTGTGAAAGACCGCGTTTTCTTCGTCCGTCTTCAAGCGGGTGTCAATGCCAAAACGAAGCTGTATCGCTCCATCGACATGCCCAGCAGATTGGATACGGTCAGCTTCCGCGTCACAAGGGTCGATGAAGAAAACGGTATTGCGCTTGGATTTATCACCAGAATCATTAAGCGCCATACCAGATTGAGGTAACCCAACATGAACTATTCTCCCAGCAGCCGCGATGCGATCGATGAACACTGCAGGGAGGTCATTCGGTCATGCCTCAATATCGTGGAGCAGCATGGTGACACATACGTTGCCATCCACAAGGACGATGATATCGAATGCATCGTCCTTGTCTCCATGATCCGAAGCTATCCCATCCTATCCATCATAGTTGCAGACAAACTTCTGCTCGCGGATATCAATGAGGAACAGATGCACAGCATCGCGAATGAGCTGAATCTGGTGTCGGTCACAGGTTGGCATTCCGTCTTCCTGGCGGATGACAGCATGATTTATATGTACCGGCAATGTCTTTGGCTATCGATGAGCTTGACCTATGAAGACCTCCTTACCATGCTGAAAGAATGCATCAGCGAGTACAAGCGCGGCAAAGGCCGCCTTACTACAGGTGAGTATCCGACCGACCCGGTCGCGTAACGCCTCAAATTATGAAAGGGTTAAAACCATGAAAAAGCGAATCACATCATTGATGCTCATTCTTGTCGTCGCAGTATCCATGACGATGGGAGCGAGCGCGGCATCGTACATTCCGGACGATGTCACCTACCAGAATCTGAACGGCCAGCAGCTTGCCATCAAGACCTATACGCTTCTTCCGGATCAGGATCCCTCCGACCTGTATGAAGACGACTTCGAGTATGACGGATTCCTGTATTCTATGAGCGATATTGTCAAAGAAGAGCAGCGCTACAAGGAAGAGAACGCACATGCCGAGGTTGTCACTGTCACAACCGCAAGTAAGAACCTCGAAGATATCCTTGCTCAGCTGAAACCTACGATCGAGTTCGACGATGGCATTTCTTCCGGTACTCTGTCTCTGGACCATAGCACGATCAAGACGGAGGCAGCCGGCTACAAGAGCAGCTCTTACACTGTCACCGCAACCAAGAACTACACCGGACTCGATCGAAACGATTCTTCTTACATCGATAAGACTATAGAGAAGAATGGCAGAACCCTGAGCCTGTCCAATGTGACATGGAGTGTGGAGAGCACGGCTCTGGTCGGCGATGAGCTCGTCCCGGCAACTTACTCTGCGGTAGCCACCTATTCGGGCTCTGCCAGTTCTACTGTCGCAACTGGCTATATTACGACCGCCGAATACAAAGGCACTGTCGTATCCTCTGGTATTTCCAGCATTCTCTATACCGTAACCTACCTGGGCACCAAGATTGAACCGACGAAAGCGGAACCCACCTTCAAAGGTGCGGTCTTGGTGATCTCCATTATCGGCGGAACCGCCCTTTTGGCCGCACTGTTGTTCCTCGGCCTCACGCTTCGTAAGAATACTACAGTCTACAAAGCAACAGGCAAAGGCAACGAATATGAAAAATGCGGCCGGCTTCATCTGAAGGCCAAGAATCCCGAGCTGCGTATTGACCGCTTGAAGGATATTCCTGAAGGTGTGATCGCAATCGAAGTGGATCAGGCAGTCGCAAAGAAGCTCTTCGGCCAGACCATCGCCATCCGTTGCTATGACAATACTGTCGAGCACACCGTTGGCGAGGTCAACGGTTCGTACTGGTTCAAAGTCGATATTGGCTCTCAGGAAGGTGAATCCAATTATGAGGAGGAACCTTAATATGAAGCTCAAACGACTTTTGACCCTGTGCTGTGCGCTGAGTATGGCACTCGGCATGGTGACTTTCGCTAGTGCCGCAGACTATTCCTTCAAAACCTCTCCTGACCCTGTCTATTACGGCAGCACGAACTACGAGGATCTCTACGACGCTGAGTATCGTTACGGCTCACGCAATCAGATCGATTACGACATCCCTGAGATCCAATACGGACTCAGTCAGGAATTCCTGGAAAGCTCCCTCAATAATCCCTACCTGAATGGCAACACACAGTACGGCTTTGGCGGGAGCAGCTCGAATACGCAGTACCTGGAGTCCGACTTCGGTAGTTCCAGTATCATCTCCGACGGTGGTACGATCGAGATGCCGTATGAACCCTCTGTCACCTTGAACGATCTCAAGCAGAGCGATGGCAGTATCGGCCAAGTCTCCATTGACCGTGTCGGGCTGAATTGCAAAGTGTATGAAGGCGCCACCGACAGTTCCATGTCCAAAGGCGCCGGTCATTACACTCCTTCCGGCCTCTACACCGGGAATGTTGGCTTGTTCGGCCACAACAGAGGGAATCATCCATACTTCGGAAAGCTGAAGAATGTGAAGGTTGGGGACATTGTTAAGTACAAGACCGCAATCGGCACGAAGACCTACAAAGTGACATTCGTTGGTGCGATCTCCTACACGGATTTCTCTTACCTCAATGAGATGGGAGATAATCGCATCACCCTGATCACCTGTATTGCTAACCAGCCCTCTCTGCGTCTGTGTGTGCAGGCTGTAGAGATTCGATAAACCATTGGAGGAAAACCATGAACAGTAAAAAGCCTCGCAATCGTGAGAATCGCACCCGATCCATTCCCGCAGAAGCTACCGTAACCGTCCATATGCTTCTGCCGCGTTCCGCTTATGAGGAGATGCGCCAGCTTTTGAGTGAACACAGGCTCTCCAAAGCGGATATCCTCATGGCAGGCATCGCAGCCTGCTCGAATCAGAAAGTTGGCTGAAGAACACGCGTAGAGAGTGGCTGGAAAACTATCTTCTACGAGGTGACTCACATGAAAAAGCGTTTCATTACATTCCTCTCCGGCATGGTTGTCGGCGCAGTCATGTTTGGCGGCAGCGTTGCATACGCTTCCGGCATTCTTGCCGATCTCAGCAACAATCAGATTTTTGTGGATGGCACACTTACCCCCATGGAGGCGTATGTGATCAACGGCCACAATTATGTGAAATTGCGTGATATTGGCCAAGCTGTCGGTTTTAACGTCTTTTGGGATGATACTGCCAAATGCGTCCAGGTCGAATCGGACAAGCCCTATACTGGGATTGCGCCTACAAAGCAAGAGGGCGAGAAGACAAGTGGCCAGCTCCACCAGACTGATGTTGATGCCATAAAGAAGGATGTCGTTACCCGTACCAACACCCTGCGGCATAATAAGGGAGTTGCTGTATTGGAGGTTAATAGCCTTCTGATGGATGCGGCTCAAGTCCGCGCGGATGAGATGGCGGCAAGTGGTGCCTATTCTCACACTCGCCCCGATGGACGCAGAAGCAATACCGTTACAGATAGCCGGCGCACCGGCGAAAACATCCACCGCATCACAGAACTGTACCTCGAACAACAGCACAAGACTTTATCTGATGCCGTCGTCAATCTTTGGTCGAATTCCAAGGGCCATGCGGATAACATGCTGAATGCTCGCTACGGCGAGATTGGCGTTGGTTTAGCGCGTGGTACGGACAGTAATGGCTTGGCGTGTTGGTACTGTGTGCAGGTCTTCCTCGTAGACGGATGCGAGGTCACATGGGTGGACGTTCCCGCAATAGGCTGATCAATGATTGCCTCTGCGGTGGATCAATCCATTCGAAAATGGTCAGTTCGAAAAGTGAATCATTCAACGAAGCAGGTTGAGGAAACTCGACCTGCTTTTCTTGTGTTACAAATGAAGGAGATCTCTTATGAAATCAATCAAAACCAGACTTGTCTCAGCATTCTTGCTGATTATGACAATTCTCAGCCTGTTTCCAACCACAGCATTCGCTGCATCCAGCACAGGCAAAGGCATCACGATCACAAAGAACCAGAACTACTGGAGCACCCGCCTGCTCGCCAACGGTACCCCGTACAGCTACCGCCCGCCGCTTGTGGACGGTAAGCTCGTGTACTGCATGGATAGCGGCCTCGGCTATCATTACGCAACGCCTTCGTACCTGAATTCCTTTACATGGACTTCCGGCACCGGTGCAGATGCAGATGCCGTATTGCAGTCGGCGCTCACAAACAGTGGTCTCAGCGAGATGGATGCCGCGACCGTTGAGAATGTCAAGTGGATGATGACCTACCTCAACGACTGCAAGGAATCCAACGTCGGCCAGCTTTTTATGGCCGTACAGACCTACGTTTGGGAGAATCAAAGCTATAAAGGCGAGCCCGGTGGAGACGGCGACGCGGGCGGCTATGCCAACGCCGACACCTACGAGCTGTATCTGAGCCTTATCGACTCCCTCCTTGCAAAGAAAGCAGCTGAGGATGCCGAGTTCCAGCGTCAGATCGAGGAGTACGCTGCGCAGGGCATTGCCGCAACCATCGTGGAGGATGAGAGTGCAAGGTGGGCGGTGTATGCGATCTCCAGCAACCGCAAAAATCAGTCATTCTTTAACTACTATGGACCGCGCAAGCTTGTAACGGGCGAGCCTGCGCCCGACCAGCCCGAGCAGCCTACGGGTGGCACGGGCAAGATCGTGCTGAAAAAAACTGCTGGTGGAACCACAACCGGTCTCGCCGGTGCACGTTTCAGCATCTATTTCAACGGGCAGATTGTCGGCAGCGACATTACCAATGCGCAGGGTGAGATCTATGTTGAGAACGCCGCCACCGGCCTTTGGAGCTTCGTGGAAACCGCTGCACCGGACGGCTTCTGTGTTGATCCCACGCCCAAAAGCGTTTATGTAGATGTGTCCGAGGGCGACCGCGAATACAGCGTTGCGGCGACTAATTATGAGCTGCCCGATATGAAGATCATCAAGCGCGACGCCATGAGTGGCAAACCAATTGCCGGCACGGTGTTTTCCATTAAGTCCGTTACCGGCAGCTATTCCACCTCCGTCACGACCGGGACGGACGGCTCCGCAACGCTCTCGGCCATTCCTGCCGGTGTCTATGTTGTGCGTGAGGAATCCGTTCCCGAGCCGTACATCGTAACCAATACCGAGCAGACCGTGGCGCTGCGCCCCGGCAAAACCTCCGAGGTCACTTTCGTTGACTATGAAAAGCCCGGTCTTGAAATTGTCAAGAAGAACATCGCCAACGGAGAGCCTATCGAGGGCGTGACCTACCGCATCGAGCAGATCGACGGCAGCTTTTCTACCAGCGCCACCACCGATAACCATGGGCGGATTTTCCTCGACTCTGTTCCTGTTGGCACATTCAAAGTAACGGAGATCAATGTCCCCAGTCATGTCATTCTCTGCCCCATCCCCCAGGAAGTGGCGCTGAAACCCGGCGAAACCTCTACCGTCACCTTCTTCAACGCCCTCAAGCCCAGTCTGGAGATCCGCAAGGTAGATAGCGTCACCGGTGATCCCGTCAAGGGCGCCAAGTTCCAGATCTGGTATGGCAGCAACCATACCGACACCGGTGAGCTCAACGACCTCGGCACTTACTTTTCTGACGCAAGCGGAAAAATCATTCTTCCTGAGATCAAGGATGGCTGGTACAAAGTAACGGAATTGGAACCGGCGTCCGGGTACGCCATCAAGGAGCCTGCCACGCAGGAATGTTTTATTTCCGGCGGTGAGAGCAAAGTCCTGACTTTTGAGAATACGCCCCTTTCGGCCATCATCATTCGCAAGGTGGATAGTGAGACAGGCCAGCCGCTGGAGGGTGCATGGTTCCGTATCCGTTATCTTGGCGGCACTTCTGGCACGGGCGGCACAGTGGTTGGTGAATACCGCACGTCCAGCAACGGCACCATCGTCGTGACTGGCCTCAAGGCAGGCACTTACGTCTGCGAGGAGATCTCGGCTCCGGATGGGTATGTCATCACCGACGCTACGGAGACGGTCTATCTTTCCGGTAAGGATCAGGATGTCATCACCGTTACTTTCGGCAACGATAAGATGGGTTCTTTACTCATTGTCAAAAAGGACGCCGTGACCGGCGCTCCCATTTCCGATGTGGAGTTCCTTGTGACCGACTCGGACGGAAGTGTAATCGGTACGGCGAATGGCCGCTATGTGACCGATAGCGCGGGAACCATCCGTATTGACGGCCTGACCCCTGGCATGACGGTCATCGCAAAAGAAGTGCGTGCCAAGGATGGCTACATCCTCGACGATACCCCGCAGAGCATCAAGATCAAGCGCAACTCTGTCATGACGCTGGAGTTCCGCAATCAACCCAAGGGCGGTGTGTTAGTTCGAAAGGTCGATGCTGCAACGAACGAACCGATCTCCGATGTTGAGTTCCTCGTGACCGACTCCGATGGAAACTTCATCGGTAATGCCAACGGCAAATATGTGACGGACAGTGCAGGTACTTTTACCATTACGGATGTTGCTCCCGACACCACACTCGTCATCAAGGAAACTCATGCCAAGGATGGTTATATCCTGGACGATACCCCTCAGACGGTCAAGGTTAAGTCCAACGAAGTCATCACGGTGGAGTTCCGTAATCAGCCTAAGGGTGGCGTTTTGGTGAAAAAGGTGGACGCCGCAACGAATGAACCAATCTCTGATGTTGAGTTCCTCGTGACCGATTCTGACGGCAATTTCATTGGGAATGCCAATGGCAAGTTCATTACCGATAGTGCTGGTACCTTCACCATTACCGACATTGCCCCTGGCACGACGCTTATCATCAAAGAAACGCGCGCCAAGGATGGCTATCTGCTGGATGATACTCCTCAGACGGTCAAGGTCAAATCCAACGAGATGATTACGCTGGAATTTCGCAACCAACCGCTCGGTGGGCTTCGAATCATTAAGCTTGATAGCGTCACGAAGAAGCCTCTGGAAGGGGTTCAGTTCCGCATCACCTACAGCGATGGCAGCTTTGTGGCAGATGAGGGCGGTAAGCTCTCTTCCAACGGCCTTTATATGACTGACGCAAATGGCGAGATCCTCATCAGAGATATTGTCGGCACACTTGTTGTGACGGAAGTGAAAACGATCCCTGGCTACACCATCGATGAAGCCACAAGAAGCCAGACCATCGTTGTTAACCCCGACGATCTTCAGACTCTGATCGTGTATAACATCCCTGCTGGCGGCCTGCAGATTATCAAGTCCGATGAGGACACCGGAGAGCGGCTCGGTGGTGTCAAGTTCGAGATTCGCAAAATCAATGGTGAAATCCTCGGGACCTATACCACCGACCGCGACGGCGTCATCAGCATCCCCAACGCAGAGAGTGGCTGGTATACCATCGTTGAGCGCAAGGCGAAAGACGGATACGCACTCGATACCACGCCTGTCAATGCATGCGTCAAGGATAGCGAGACTACGACGGTTGAGATCAGCAACCAGCGCATGGCCTCTATCATGATTCACAAGATCGATGCAGCGACTGGTGCAGGCATTTATGGTGTCAAGTTCGTACTCTATGATTCTGGGAAGAACCCGATCGGCGAATACACGACGGATCAGGACGGCTACATCTACATTGATGATGAGCTGGTACCCGGAAAGTACTACCTGCGTGAACTGGAGGCGGCGGATGGCTATATTCGCGATGAGCAGTATAAGACCGTCTATGTCGAACGTGGTAAATGCGCACAGATCGAGTGGGAGAATAGTGCTGTGACGGGTCAGATCCAGATCCGGAAGTATAGCTCGGAAGACAACACCGTCACAGGTCAGCTTGCTGGCACCCCGTTGGAAGGCGCTGTGTTTGAGATCACGCAGGCCCGCTCTGGCAAGGTTGTTGGCTATATCGTGACAGACGCGCGTGGCGTTGCCGCTTCCGGCCCCCTGCCTCTTGGCCGCTACTTCGTGACGGAGGTGTCCGCACCGAAGTATTATCAGCTGAGTGGCGAGAAGATGGAAGCTGAGATCGAGTATCCCAGTCAGATCATCAAACTCTCCGCCTACAATAAGCCCGCGTCTCTAGGCGTGACCATCAAGAAGAGCGGCAACTATGAAGTGCAGTCCGGCCAGACCATGAGCTATGACTTCTCCGGTATTGCCAATACCTCCAATGTCGCGCTCAACCACTTCTTCTGGCATGATCGCATTCCTACGGATGCGACGCGTGCGCTCAGCATCAGCACGGGTACCTACAATGCGCGCCTGTACTATAAGGTCACCTTTAAGACCAATCTCAATGACTACCGGACTTTGGCCAGTAACCTGCTGACCTCCAACAACTATTCCCTGAGCCTGAATGCCGCTACGCTGCGGCTCGCGCAGGGCGAGTATGTTACCGATGTCCGCTTCGAGTTTGGCACGGTGCCCAGCGGCTTCTCTTCCGTTGTGAAGCCTACCATGCGTGTGCAGGTGCTTGGTACCGTGAGCAATGGCTACCAAATCATCAATCGTGCCGATGTTGGTGGCCAGTATCTCAATGAGTGGCAGACGGCAAAGACCACCTGGGTCACTACCGTCCGTCGCTTCAATACCACGCCACTGCCGAAGACCGGATATTGATCTCGAGAGAGGTCGTTTCCTATAACCCCCGCCAGCCCCGGAGCTCACGCTTCGGGGCTGATCTTTTGAACATGAGGAGAGTATTATCATGAGCAAGTTTTTACCTATTGGTACCAAAGGTGAGCTGCTGAACAGCGACATGATCGCCCGCATCATTCCCAAGGAAGATGGCGGATGCATCATCCTCACCAAAGATGGTCAGCACTTCCACAGTGAGATCGACCTTCACGACGAAGTCAATGACTACAACTCCATTCGTTCCATCATCCCTTGCCAGGGCGTCAGCGCTGTCTATCTGGATGATGATGGCGACAGCGAAATCTGCCCCTGCGCTTTTGTGATGCTGATGTCTGACGGCAAAATTGAGCCTTTCGTCTTTGCAACAGACAAAGACATCGAGCGAATCGCCAATAAAGGCCATACCGGTTTTACCGGATTCGTTCCAACCAAGTAAATAACGAAGGCCGCTGCTCCGGCAGCGGCCTTCTATTCCAAAACAAGTGGAGGAATGTCAAACATGGGTAGATTTATCAACCTCGGTATCGCGATTGTCAACACCAGCTACATTATCCGTGTGGAGATGGAATCCGATGGCAGAGCGGAAATCTATATGTCCGATGGTACGATGTTTCGCTGCGATCACTTCGATGCCTCCCAACTATATGGCACAAATGAAAAGAAAGAGGGTGCGACCTCGTTGCATCTGCAAGAGGAACTCCGATATGACCAATCACACTCCATGTCTACTTGATGAAGCAGCAACCTTCATGAAAGTACAATACCTCTCTGACCTGCGGTTCCTGTCCACTGACGGTCGATCCCGTTTAGCCGCATTTCTTGAGACTTTTGATGCAGCAGAATACACACTTTTCCAGTGGAATGATGCCATTGAATACTTGAAAGCTGGAGTGAAACAGCAGACCGCGCATGTGGCTCGTGCACAACTCCTACACGCCCTTAGAACCACCTGATGGCTCTATATCAATATTGCATAGGTGGACATGTTCAACCAAACACCCAGAACTGGCATTTCCATCATGTGCGCCCACTATTTCTATTCGGACGAAGGAGGATCAAATATGCCCTGGATTATCAGCAATGGAAAAAGCTATGTGGAGATTATCGGCAACAATCAGATGATCACCACTGCCTATATCGATCGCGCGCATACATTCAACAATAAGAAGACGGCAGAGAAATACTGCTCTTTGCTGCCAAAGGCGATGAAAAACCTGAAGTATAAGGTCATCTTCATCTCAAACCCCAATCCCGAAAATCCTGATCTGCAACTGGAGCTGCTGACGCCTGAATTCTACCTGACACGGCTGAAGAATTTCAGCGATTTCATTCACACCATCCAATGCCAGAGAGAAACACTGGTGACCGGCCAGCGGAAGGCGGAGCTGGAGATTGAAGACATCGAGCACGCAGCGGAGTTCTATAACCTGGATGCCTCACATGGATACCAGCTCTATAAACTTCTGCACGATGCCCGTGTGCGCCGGCGCAAGTGCAAGAATGCAATCGCTTGGATCGATTTCATCTTAGAGCAGCGCCCTGAGCGGTTTGTGGAGAACGATCCATCAGCTCGCATTGTGGGCACTCGCTCTCGCGATTATGCGCCACGAGCCCTGCCTGAACTCTTTGAGTGGGAGAACGAAGGACAGACCAATATCTCGGTCAGTTAATTGTCGGCACCAATGGACAGAAGCCCTTGAATATGGTATTCTAAGCGCAAGAAAACATCAGTTTTTGCAGTATTTAGCTGTACCGTGACCCGTGGAATAGGGGGCTTTTATGAATAACCAGGCATACGATGATACAGCGACTCGGAACCC
>OHVB01000523.1_pt1 | contig 13700 bp, 10 predicted proteins | sample 1579331 | NCBI WGS metagenome assembly OHVB01 (sample SAMEA3882503, study PRJEB24775) | human gut metagenome | biome: human-associated habitat; feature: intestine environment; material: feces | place: Netherlands | collected 2009/2010
GGAGCCTCTGAGAAATTCCATGGTGCGGTGATCGATCACTACGGTGGGGATGATACTCGTATTTTCCGCGAAGTGACAGAGGTAGGAGAAGCGTTGGAGCAGATCCGGGAAACTGCTGGAAGCGTGACGAAGTCTCCGGTGGCTGTTCTCTATGACCGGGAAAATGACTGGGCGCTGAAGGATGCGCAGGGACCTCGAAACGAGGATATGCATTATCAGGAAACTGTACTGAAACAGTATCGTGCTCTCCGAAGAAAAGGCTATAATACAGATATCATCAATATGGAACATGAGCTGTCCAGGTACCGTTTGGTAACGGCACCGATGGCCTACATGTTTTATCATGGATATGCCGAAAAGCTTCGCACTTTTGCAAAAAACGGTGGTACTTTGGTAATTTCCTACTGGTCCGGACTTGTAGATGAAACAGATAAATGCTATCTGGAGGGAACCCCTCACGGACTGATGGAAGCAGCTGGTATCCGTACGGAAGAGATCGATGCACTTTATGACTGGGAAGAAAACGTAGGTATCCCGGAAACAGGAAATCATCTCAGAATTACAGAAAGCTATACCTGCAAAAATCTCTGTGAGCTTGCAAAGGTTTCCGATGCGGAAGTACTGCTGCGTTATGGAAGGGATTTCTATCAGGGGTATCCGGTACTGACTCACAAGAAATACGGAAAGGGCCATGTTTATTATGTGGCGGCAGATATGGAAGCAGCCTTTTATGAGGATTTTCTGGGAAGGGCAGCAGAGGAAGCAGGCGTGAAGATGCCGCTTACATTTATACCGGAAGGTATTTCTGTGACAACCAGAGAAAATGAGGATACGGAATATCTGTTTATCCAGAACTTCGGAGAAAAGACAGAAACAGTTTCTGTCTCGGGGGATTACGAAGTTCTCTACGGATCAACAGATGAAAATATTGCTCCGCTTGCCACCAGGATTTTAAAGCGGAAAAAATAATCACAGTAAAAAACACAGCAAAAAGTATAAAGCATATTTGTTTTCGGACGGTATGCTTTTTACTGCTGTCTGGGAAAGAGAAGGTAAAATGGCAGGTACACCAAAAGAAGAGATAAAAAGAATAGCGGATCAGTTTGCATTTACCGGAGAACTGGTTTCCTGCGGCCCCTGCGGAAGCGGGCATATCAACGAAACCTATATGCTTAGATATCGGATCGGAGAGATGGGGTCCATTAAGGTGATCCTTCAGAAGATCAATCGGGAGATCTTTCAGAAACCGGAAGAACTGATGGAGAACATTGCCGGAGTCACCGGGCATCTGAAAAAGAAAGTTCTTCAGAAGGGAGGAGATCCGGAACGGGAGGTTCTGAACCTGATTCCGACAAAGGACGGGAAGGCATTCCTGACAGATGAAAACGGAGAATGCTGGAGAGCTTATATTTTTATTACCGATGCAGTAAGCTATGATCTGGCAGAAAAACCGGAGGATTTTTATGAAAGTGCAGTTGCATTTGGAAAATTCCAGGAAATGCTAGCAGATTACCCGGCAGAGACTCTGCATGAAACGATAAAGGATTTCCATGATACAAAGAAACGTTTTCAGACTTTGAAAAATGCCATAGAGAAGGACAGCCGCCATCGTGCTGCATCCGTAAAAGAAGAGATCGCATTTGCGTTTCAGCATGAGTATCTGGCAAATGTATTCGGTGAGCTTCTGGCAAAAGGTGAGGTGCCCCTTCGGGTAACGCACAACGATACGAAGCTGAACAACATTATGATTGATGACAAAACCGGCGAGGGCATCTGCGTCATCGACCTAGACACCATTATGCCGGGACTGTCGATCTTTGACTTCGGCGATTCGATCCGCTTCGGCGCGAATACGGCCGCTGAGGACGAACAGGATGTCTCGAAGGTGTCTCTTTCCCTTCCTCTCTTTGAGAGCTATACAAAGGGCTTTCTCGCAGGCTGCGCAGGCTCTTTGACCCGCGCGGAAGTCGAAATGCTGCCGATGGGTGCAAAATTAATGACCCTCGAATGCGGCATCCGTTTTCTCGCCGATTACCTGATGGGCGATACCTACTTCAAAACCGCTTACCCGGAGCACAACCTCGTACGGGCGCGGACACAGATCGCGCTTGTAGCGGATATGGAGGAGAAATGGGGCGAGATGGAGAACATCGTCGCACGGGCTTCGTTTTCCCACTAAGCACCCGCATAAATTCACAGCATCAAAAAGACACAGCTGGAAGTATCTTTCTGCCTCCTGCTGTGTCTTTTTTGTTAATATGTTTTATATTATGCTCTCGGAACGCTGACAATCCGCAGACCGTATTTCTTCAGCATCTCACCGCCCTGTACTTTCTCGCCGGTCAGGATATCTTCTTTTCCGTCGAAGACTGCCGGAAGCGGAATCTCCTCATCTTTGAAGTTGATGATAAAGTACAGATCCTCGCCGTCTGCCTGGCGTTTTGTGATCTCGAGTGCTGTTGCTTCTCCAATCACCGGCTGGATGGCTGCGCCGTCTGCTGCCATAGCAAGAACTTTTGCAAGGCCGCTCTCAGAAAGGTCGGTTCCGACATAATATACGGTTCCTTTTCCGAACTGATTTTTTGCAACAGCAGTCATGCCTGCATAGAAATCGCTCTCATACTGTGCGATTTCTTCAGCTCCTTCGAGGTGCATCAGGTCACATACAAGACGGCACTCTTCCTCGGTTCCGTCTGCGAAACGGATCTTGTTTCTCTGCTCCGGTGCAAGAGCGTCGATCTCTTCTACCCATACGCCTGCCATTTTTCTGAGCGGTCCCGGGTATCCGCCGAGATGAACGTTGTCCGACTGTCCGACGATACCGCTCATGTAGGTGGTGATGAGGGTTCCGCCTGCCTGTACATAAGCCTCCAGGCTCTCTGCCACACCGTCTTTTACCATGTAGAGAACCGGTGCTGCAACGAGGTCATATTTGGAGAAGTCCGCGTCGATCGGGATCATATCGACAGCGATGTTCTTGTTATAGAAGTAATTGTACATCTGCTCGATCTGGTCTACGTAACGTAAATCGCGGTTCGGTCCGCTGGTGTACTCCAGTGCCCAGTAGTTTTCCCAGTCGAAGATGATGCCGACTTTTGCGTGGTTCTCGGAGCCCATCACACGGCTTCCGATTTTCTCCAGTTCTTTTCCGAGCTGGGTTACCTCACGGAAGACACGGGTATCTGCGGTTCCTGCGTGTGCGATAACAGCACCATGGAATTTCTCGCATCCGCCGACGCTTCTTCTCAGCTGGAAGAACTGAATCGTGTCTGCGCCGTGTGCAACGGTCTGATAGCTCTGTGCGCGCATCTGGCCCGGTTTCTTTAAGGAGTTGTACGGCTGCCAGTTCTGCTGGCTCGGAGTCTGCTCCATCAGCATGAACGGTGCGTCTTTGAGGCCGCGCATCAGGTCGTGGGTCATAGCTACGTGGCTCCATGGTGTATTGTAGCTCGGGTAGTTGTCCCAGGATACGATATCCATTTCTTTTGCCCACTTGAAGTAGTCGAGGCCTTTGTACGTTCCCATCAGGTTTGTGGTGATCGGGGTTTCTTTGTCGTATTTGCGGATCGCGTCACGCTCCATTTTGTAGTTGTTCAGCATGCCGTCGGAGTTGAAACGCATGTAGTCGAGGGACATTCCTGCAAATGCAGTGCCGCTTCCCCATGGCATTCCGTCTCCCAGATCGTTCGGCGGTACAATCTCGTCCCAGTCGTAGATGGTATGGCCCCAGAACTCCATGTTCCATGCCTTGTTGACTTCATCGAGTGTTTTGTATTTGTCTTTCAGCCATACGCGGAACGCTTTTGCACAGTTCTCGCAGTAGCACTCGCCGCCGTACTCATTGCTGATGTGCCAGCAGACGATGTTTTTGTTGTCGCCGTAACGCTCTGCCAGTTTTTCTGCCAGGCGTTTTGCATATTTCTGGAAAACCGGGCTGTTCGGGCAGGCATTGTGGCGATGACCGAATTTGTGATGGCGTCCTTCGAAATCGGTTCTTGCCACTTCCGGATAACGGTGTACCATCCATGCCGGGAGTGCGCCGGTGGATGTTGCCATGACGATCTGAACGTCCTCTTTTGTCAGGGTGTCTACGATCTCATCGAGCTCTGTAAAGTCGTACTCATTCTCGGACGGCTGGATTTTTGCCCAGGAAAATACGTTGATCGTGGTGCTGTTGATGCCGGCCTGATGGAAAAGTTTCATATCCTCATCCCAGATCTCTTTTGGCCACTGGTTTGGGTTGTAGTCTCCTCCGTATAACATTTTTTTGAATTTTGGCTGCATTTTTTTGATTCCTCCTGTGTTTGGATATCTCGTTTTGATGGCTCTATTATATACTGGTCTTTGTGAGAAAAGTATGATATGCTTGTCTAAAAAGTATCAATTTTCGAAACTCATTCCGGAATCTTATTTTAGACTTTTCTTTCAGAAAGGAACTGACTGTTATGCCTATTTTCTTTAAACCATCCGCCTCCGATTTTTCCCTCTCCGCTGACAGCATCGGCAACCGCTGGCTGCAGGAGCCCGTTGTGCGCCCGAACGGATTCCCCTTATATCACTGGATCCAGACGGAACGCGGCGAAGGGCTGCTGACCCTCGAAGGCCAGAAACTTTTGCTGAAACCAGGTGACGGTGTTCTGATTGCTCCGCATGTGCCGCATGAATACCGCGAAAACGACGGCAGCGGGATGTGGTTTACATCCTTTCTGACCTTTGACGGAAAGATCTCCGATGATCTCTATAAAATCTGTGCCGTCTCGCCGTATCTTTTCGTTCCGGCCTCAGAGGGCGCGTGGTTTCAGGAATGGATTGACCGCATAATCGACTCACATTTTCTGAAAAATGACATCGACGATGCTGCGCTCTCCGTCGGATGCTTTGAGTTCCTGACACGCCTTTCCCAGCTCCGCACCGGCCTTTCCCGGACGGAGCACCCTCTGTATCTCCAGTATGTCCGCCCGGCAATGCAGGAAATCGAAAGTCATCTTTCCGACCCGCTCAATGTGGATGATCTCGCGGAACAGCTCCATATCACGCCGCAGTATCTGACACGCCTGTTCCAGCGTTTTGTCGGCAGCTCTGTCCGCTCGTACATCAGCGTTCTGCGCATCAGCCGCGCCAAGGAGCTTCTCATCAGCCGTCCCTACACTACGCTCGACGGCATCGCCGCCCTCTGCGGCTACCGCGATGTCAGCTACTTTATCTCGGTTTTCCGCCAGCAGACCGGGACAACGCCGAAGCAGTTCCGGAAGCTGTACGGCATATAATCTGAACACCCCTCTTTCCGGCGCAAAAAAAGATCCTCCGTCTCATTTCACAGACGAAGGATCTTTTTTCGTTCTCTCTTATTTCATGCTTTTCAGAATGCTTCTCGCAACCGACAGTCCGTTTGCGCTTGCCTGCTGGAGGCCGCGGGTTACGGATGCGCCGTCGCCGATGGCGCGGAGGCCTTTGACGCTGGTGCAGAAGTCTTTGTCTACGACAACTTTGTTGGAATAGAATTTGACTTCTACGCCGTACAGCAGTGTCTCATCGCTGGCGATACCCGGTGTTACTTTGTCGAGGGCTTCGATCATCTCGGCAATGTCGACCATGATACGGTGCGGGAATACCAGGGAAAGGTCGCCCGGAACGGCATCTTTTAAGGTCGGGATCAGGTTATTGCGGCAGAGGCGCTCTTCTGTCGTTCTTCTTCCGCGTTTGAAATCGCCGTACGTCTGAACGAGGATCTTGCCGTCGCAGAGCATGTTGGAAAGCTGTGCGATCTGTTTGCCGTACTCGATCGGGGTTTTAAATGGTTTCGTAAAGTTCTTGGATACCAGGAGGGCAAAGTTCGTGTTGTTTGTCTTGAACTCCTGGGATTTGTAGGCGTGACCGTTTACAACTGCCAGACCGTTTTCATAATACTCAGTTGCCACCTCACCGGACGGGTTCGTACAGAAGGTACGCACTTTGTCGTCAAAAGTCGGGGTATAGTAAACGAGTTTTGCCTCGTACAGGTTCTTGTTCAGAAACTCCATGACCTCGTCGCGGACTTCCACGCGGACACCGATATCGACGGTTCCGACCTCGGTCTCGATGCCGTGGCCGTTGCAGATATGTGAGAACCAGTCGGCTCCCTCGCGGCCTACTGCGGAGACAATCTCATCTGCCTCGTAAACCGTTCCGTCCTCAAGTGTTACAGCTGTCGCACGGCCGTCCTCGATTGTAATATCATTGACCATCGTGTTGAATTTCATTTCCACGCCGATCTCTTTTAAGTGATCCTCGAGGCGGCTGTAAATCTTGTAGCCCTCCTCAGTTCCGAGATGGCGGATTGGACATTCGATCAGCTTCAGGTTGGCGTTGATCGCTCTGCGGCGGATCTCACGGATCTCTTTTTCTTTATCGACACCGTAAACATTCTTGTCTGCGCCGAAATCCAGATAGATCTGGTCGGACTCATGGATCAGCTCAACCGTCTTTTCATATCCTAAAATCTCCGGCAGATTTCCACCGACATCCGGGGAAAGAGAAAGCTTTCCGTCGGAGAATGCGCCTGCTCCGGCAAATCCCGTTGTGATCGAGCACGGTTTGCAGTTCACGCATTTTTTCGTTTTTCTCTTTGGACACTGACGGCTCTCGATCGAACGTCCTTTTTCGATCATCAGCACCTTCAGATCCGGTTTTTCTTTCAGCAGTTCATAGGCACAGAAAATACCTGACGGGCCTGCGCCGATAATAATGACATCATATTTCATTCTTTTTTAATTTCCTCTTGTTTTTTATCCCATCACGATCAGATACTGACCGTCCGGCAGGGCAAAGACTTCGCTCTGCTCTTCTAATTCTGCATCCGACATTTCTTCCACGTCCATGCCCTCTTCTTCCATGTAGGCGCGCACGTCGTCCAGATTGTCGGCAACGACTGCAAAGCAGTCCTCCAGAAAGGCCTCTGCCTCATCGTAATTTTCAGCCACCGGCTCGTCGAATAACTGGCCCTGATTCATTAAAAATGTGTTGATGCATTCTTCAGTATATTCTCCCATTCTGGTTTTCTCCTCTGTTCGTTTTATTTTTCCTGATTCTTTCTGTGAAAAAGCGTTAAGATTTCCTCCGGCCGGTCGAGCAGCTCCATCGCATGGTTGTCGATCAGCTCCTGGCGCGGGCGGAATCCCCACGTCACACCAACGGTAAACATGCCTGCAGCGTTTCCGGTCTGCATATCCGTATTGGTATCGCCAAAGTACAGGCACTCTTCCGGTCTGGCGCCGAGTGCGTCTGCAATCGCGAGCGCACCGATCGGAGACGGCTTTCTCGGGATTTCTGCGGTCTGCCCCTGAATCCGGTTGAAAAAGCCCGGTCCGTACACGCTCTCCACGACGTGGATGGCCGCCTCGTGCGGCTTGTTGGAACATACGGCAATCGGAACTTCTTCCCGCAGCGCGGTCAGGGTTTCCCGCATATTAGGATACGGTTTTACGTGATACAGCGGGTCCTCGTTGAACCACGCGCGGCCAAGGCGGATGCCCTCCTGCAGATAGTTGAGCTCTGCATCTCCGGCGTCTTTTAAAGCGCGCTCCACTGCCAGATCGAAACCGTCTCCGGCGTAAAAGTTGAAGGCTTCTACCGGGCACGGCACAAGTCCAAAATGTTCCAGAACGCGGTTGACTGCGTGCGCAATCGACTCTACAGTGTCTGCGATGGTGCCGTCCAGGTCAAAGATACAAGCTTTTATCATATTCTGACTTCCCTTCTTTGTCTCTTTTGTTCTTCGATTTTCTTTCTTCTCTCTCTTCTTGTCCGCAATCATTATATCCTGTATTTTTTCCCTGCGCAACCATATTTTCTTTTCCGGCACTTTATGCTAAAATGAAACTGTTTTTCAGATTCTTGGAAAGGAAAAAAAGAGAATATGAATCAGACTGTGAAAATATTTTTTACCGATATGGATGATACCCTGCTGAATTCCGAAAAGCAGGTGACAAAAGAAAACATGGATGCCATTTCAGAGGCACTTGCTGCCGGCCACAAAATTGTGTTCAACACCGGCCGCCCGCTCTCCGGCTTTCTGCCGATCTTAAAAGAGCTCGGACTCGACCGCGAAGGCTGCTATGCCATCGCATTCAACGGCGGACTGATTTACGACTGCGCGGCAAAGAAAACGCTGTACCGCCGCACGATTCCACTCAAATATGCACGCGTGATCTTTGAAAAAACGAAGGAGGCAGGCCTCTACTGCCACACCTACTCCGACACCTCCCTTCTCTGCCGCCATGCAGGCGAGGAAACGCGCGTTTACACACAGGCAATCCACATTCCCGTCGTGGAAGATCCGCTTCTGCCGGAGCACCTCGCCGAGGAACCATGCAAGATGATCGTGATTGATTTCCACGACCGTGCAAAAATGGACGCTTACCGCGCTGCCATGGAGCCGTGGGCAAAAGGAAAAATTTCGATGTTCTACTCCAGCCCGCATTACCTCGAGCATGTCCCGGAACACGTTTCCAAGGGCCATGCCGTGAAAAAACTCTGCGAGCTTCTTCAGATTCCGCTTGCCAACACCGTGGCTACCGGAGATCAGGAAAATGATATTTCGATGATCGAGGCCGCTGCCGTCGGTGCCGCCATGAAAAATGCGACCGATGCCGTAAAGGCGAGTGCCGATTATATCACGGAAAACGACTGCAATCACAGCGGCGTGGCGGAGATTCTTCGTAAGTTTATCCTTGCCTGATGCTGTTTCTGTGTCAGGAAACCTTCTTTTTCTTGTTTTCTTTGGCACTTTTTCCGAATTCTGTAAGATTTTACTTTCTTTTTTGTTGAAACTGTATTACAATAGTTTCAAAGGACGGCATTTGAAAGGAGACTTGAATCGAGATGTCACGGAAATCAAAACGTATTCTGCTTACTCTGGCTTCTGCCGCTGTCGGCGCAGCCTGCGGTGCGGCAGTCTATTTTATCCGGAAAGGAAAAGCAGATCTTGAAACAGATTTTGACGATTTTAAAGACGAATTTGAAGAGGAAGAGCCTGCTCCTGCTGAACGTACTTATACGACCCTTCCGAAAACGAAAGGTGCGGAGGATGCTGCACCGGATCCGGAATCTGCAGCTTGCAATGAAGGTTCCGAAACAGCTGATGCAGAAGCTGAAAGCGAAACCGCAGAGTCCGAAGAAGAAGACGCTGAAAAAGAAAGCTGTGCGGACGATAGCGAAAGCACATGTGAAGCGCCGGAAGCTGAATCTGGCGATGATGAAGCGGATTCTTGCGAGGAAGAAACAACAGAAGAAACTGCAGGCGCCGCAGAAGAGACACTGTCTGCTGCGGATCGTGAAGTTTCTCCGCAGGAAGAAAGCGAAGTAACCGCAGAATAAAACCCAAAAACAGAATATAGAAACATAAGGAAGTAATTCCTGGGGAGGGAAACCTCCCCTTTTTTATGGAAAGGAGATTGTTATGGAACTTGCAAAACGCGATGACGTTCCTGTAGAACTTACCTGGGACCTGTCTTTAATTTATCCAACCGAGGAGGCCATGCTGGCTGATGCGCAGAAAATGAAAGAATTAAGTCTTTCTATGGAAGCATCCTACAAAGGAAACCTCACCGATGCAGCCACGATCAACCACTGCCTCGACGATTACCAGGAGGTCTACCGTCTGATCACACTGACCGCCAACTACTGCGATCTCGCCGTCTCTGTCGACTATTACAACAGTGCAAACCAGACGCGCAACGACCGCATCAACAGCCTGATCTCTGAGATTTTCAGCCGTCTCACCTTTATCGAGAGCGAGCTTTCCGAACAGTCCGAGGATGTTTTGAACGAGGCCATGCAGCAGTCAGATACGAACCGCTGCTATCTCGCCGAGATTCTCCGCAACAAGGCACACCGCCTGAATCCGGAAACCGAGCGTGCCATTTCCGCTCTGTCCCAGACCTTCTCGGCTCCGTACCAGATCTACAACATGGCAAAGCTTGCCGATATGAAATTTGATTCTTTCACCGTAAACGGAAAAGAATATCCGCTCGGCTACTCCCTGTTTGAGGATAATTACGAGTACGAAAAAGACACCGATATCCGCCGCAGTGCATTCTCCGCCTTTTCTACAAAAATCAGACAGTACGAAAATGTAACGGCAGCTGCTTACAATGCCCAGCTGCAGACAGAAAAGACCATGGCCACGCTGCGCGGCTTCGATTCCGTCATCGATTCTCTGCTGTTCCCGCAGCAGGTCAGCCGTGAGCTGTACAACCGCCAGATCGATCTCATCACCACCCGCCTGGCTCCGCATATGCGCAAATATGCCCGCCTGCTGAAAAAGGTTCACAACCTTGACCGCATGACCTTCGCCGATCTGAAAATCGCCGTCGACCCGGAGTACGATCCGTCTGTCACGATCGAGGAATCAAAACAGTACATCGAAAAAGGCCTTGCCATTCTCGGTGATGATTACGTTTCCATGATTCAGGAGGCCTACAAAAAACGCTGGGTTGACTTTGCACAGAACCAGGGAAAATCCACCGGCGGCTTCTGTGCCAGCCCGTACGGAAAAGGTTCCTTTATTCTCTTAAGCTGGAATAACCGCATGGCAGATGTTTTCACGCTGGCGCATGAACTCGGCCACGCCGGCCATTTCCGTCTCTGCAACGGCGCACAGGCGATTCTCGATACCGAGGTTTCCTCTTATTTTGTCGAGGCGCCGTCTACCATGAACGAGCTTCTGATGGCTCATTATCTGCTGAAAACGACCCCGGACAAACGGTTCCGCCGCTGGGTTTTAAGCTGTATGATCAGCAACACATATTATCATAACTTCGTCACCCATCTGATGGAGGCTGCTTACCAGCGCGAGGTTTACAAGCTCATCGATGCCGGCGACAGCGTACAGGCTGAGACGTTAAGCAGCATTATGAAAGAGACCCTGCAGAAGTTCTGGGGCGATGATGTGGAAATTTCCGATGACGCAGCGCTCACCTGGATGCGCCAGCCGCATTACTATATGGGACTTTACTCCTACACCTACAGCGCCGGACTGACCGTTGCCACACAGGTATGCAAGCGCATCGAAACCGAAGGCCAGACCGCTGTCGATGACTGGAAAAAGGTACTGACCGCCGGAAGCACGAAGACACCGGAAGAGCTGGCAAAAATGGCCGGCGTTGATATCTCGACGGATGCACCGCTTCTCGATACGATCGAGACAATTGGATCGATCATCGATGAGATCTGCGAGCTGACCGAAGAGCTGGGCTGCTGATCCTGTCCGCATTGTAACTCTCTATCAAACAGTAAAAACGGATTGTTCCGTCAGTTTTTGTTACTGGCGAAGCAATCCGTTTTTTTCATATCTTTTTTCACGCATTCCAGCACTTTTTCAGAATCGCAGCTGCCTCTGCAATCTCCTCCTCAGAAAGCCCGGCGTACCCAAGCAGCACTGTGCCGCCCTGTGCGGGATCTGCGGCAGCGCCGATGCAGTACCGTTCCAGCCCGTACACGCGCACGCCATCCTCTTTTGCCCGCTGCACCGCCTCCGCTTCAGAGAGTCCTCTCGGCAGGTGGACCAGCACATGGACGCCCGCATTCTCGCCGGACACCGTGTACTCCCGCCCAAACTCCTTCAGAAGCCGGATCAGCAGGTCGTGTTTCCCTTTATACTGTGCACGCATCCGGTTCAGATGGCGCTCGAACGCGCCGCTCCGCATAAACTCTTCCAGAATCTTCTGGTCCGTCTTCGAAACTGTCGCGGAAAAGCATCTTCCGTTCTCCTCGTAGGCAGGCAGCAGCGTCTCCGGCAGCACCATGTAGCTGATGCGGATGGACGGCGCAATCGCCCGCGAAAACGTTCCAAGATAGATCACTTTTCCCTCTGTGTCATTGCCCTGCAGTGCCGGGATCGGGCGGCCCTTGTAGCGGAATTCACTGTCGTAATCATCCTCAATCAGATACCGCCCATTTTCCCTCGATGCCCACGCAAGGAGCTGCATCCGCCTCTTCATCGGCATGACCATGCCCATCGGGAACTGGTGCGACGGCATGATGTACGCCAGATCCGCCCCGCTTTTTTCCAGCTCCGCCGGCCGCATGCCCGCTTCGTCCATCGAAATCGTACACATCGCATAGCCGAGCTTCGCAAAACAGCGGTAGGCACTGATGTAGGTCGGATTTTCCATCGCCACTTTATGGCCACGCCCTAAGATCACCGAAAGCAGCATCAGCAGATAATCATTTCCCGCTCCGACGATGATCTGCTCCGTGCGGCAGTTCACGCCGCGTGCGTGGTGCAGATAGTCGCGGATTGCCTCCCGAAGACCGTGCTCGCCCTTCGCATCCCCGAGCTGGAACAGGCTGTCATCTGCGTCCAGCAGGACTTCTTTCGAGATCTTCTTCCAGCTGTTCTGCGGAAATCCGCCCGGCGCCGTACCGGTCACGGCAAAATCGTAGCGGAACGGCATCTGTTCCGCGGCATCATCCTCTTTTGTCTCCTCTTTCTTTTCATCGAGGCGGTACAGCCCCTCAATCTCACAGACAAAGTAGCCTTTGCACGGCACACTCTCCAGATACCCTTCGGATACCAGCTGCTCATACGCCAGATCCACGGTACTCCGGCTCACCGACAGATAGCCCGAAAGCGCCCGCGCCGACGGCAGCCGCTCACCTGCACGGATCCGTCCGCCGCGGATTTCCTCGCGGATAAAACCGTAGATCTGCTCATAGAGCGGTGTCTTCCGATGCGGATCCAGCGAAATCGTCAATTCATTCATCTTCCCATCTCCCCTGACAAAAAGAACAGCCGCTTGGGATGTCGGTTTCATCCAGGCGGCTGCTCTGTTCCATTTCAAAATTCTTATTTATTTCGCTGCCGGCAGCTTGAAAGAGCTCTTCAGGGATACGATACGGTTGAACACCAGCGCATCCTCTTTGGAATCTTTTGCGTCTACACAGAAGAATCCGTTTCTGACAAACTGGAAGCTGTCATATGCTTTCGCATCTTTTAAAGACGGCTCCAGATAGCACTCTTTTAATACGGTCAGGGAATTCGGATTCAGATTCATGGAACCATCCTCGTTGTAAACGCCCTTCTCCTCGTCGATCAGGTTTTCGTACAGACGGCACTCTGCTTTGACGGCGGTCTTTGCTGCTACCCAGTGGATCGTTCCTTTTACTTTTCTTCCGTCCGGGGAATTTCCTCCCTTGGACTCCGGATCGTACGTTCCATGGATTACGGTAATATTTCCGTTCTCGTCTTTCTCGCATCCGGTGCAGGTGACGAAGTATGCGTTCATCAGGCGGACTTCATTGCCCGGGAACATACGGAAGTATTTGCGGACCGGCTCCTCCATGAAGTCTTCGCGCTCGATGTACAGCTCTCTTCCGAACGGTACCTGACGGCTGCCAAGCTCCGGATTCTCGAGGTTATTCTGTACTTCCAGCATCTCAATCTGGTCTTCCGGATAGTTGTCGATGACAAGTTTCACCGGATTTAAGACTGCCATGGTACGGGCTTTTTTCAGCTTCAGATCCTCGCGGATGCAGTACTCCAGCATCGCATAGTCAACGGAGCTGTTTGCTTTTGATACACCGCACAGATCTACGAATTTCTTGATGGACTCCGGTGTAAAGCCTCTGCGGCGGAGTGCTGCGATGGATACGAGACGCGGGTCATCCCAGCCGTCTACTACGCCATCATCCACCAAACGTTTCAGATAACGCTTAGACAT
>OHVB01000524.1_pt1 | contig 13691 bp, 9 predicted proteins | sample 1579331 | NCBI WGS metagenome assembly OHVB01 (sample SAMEA3882503, study PRJEB24775) | human gut metagenome | biome: human-associated habitat; feature: intestine environment; material: feces | place: Netherlands | collected 2009/2010
ACCGGCTTCGCGAATCTGGTTTTCGACTTCCTTCTTCGCCTTCTCGACCATCTCTTCGATGCGGGCGGGATGAATTCTGCCGTCCGATATAAGCTTTTCGAGCGTCAAACGCGCGACCTCGCGGCGAACCGGATCGAAGCTCGAAACGGTGATAGCCTCGGGCGTGTCATCGATTATCAGATCGACGCCGGTTATGGTTTCAAGCGTGCGGACATTTCTGCCCTCGCGTCCGATTATGCGTCCCTTCATCTCGTCGTTGGGCAGGGCGACAACGGATACCGTGGTCTCTGCCGTGTGATCTGCGGCGCAGCGCTGGATAGCGGTGCCGATTATCTCTCTTGCAATTGTATCAGCTTCGTCCTTTGTGCGCTGCTGATATTCGAGCACCTTGACCGCCTTCTCGTGAACAAGGTCGTCTTCAAGGTTCTTGAGCAGGTATTCCTTAGCCTGCTCCTTGCTGTAGCCCGAGATTTTTTCGAGCATATCGAGCTGGCTTCTCTTGAGGCTCTCCGCCTCAGCGAGTCTGTCATCCGCATCCTTTATCTTGCGGTTGAGGGTCTCGTCCTTCTTTTCGAGATTCTCGATCTTCTTGTCGAGACTCTCTTCTTTCTGAATGACTCTGCGCTCCTGGCGCTGAACTTCATTGCGCCTTTCGCGCAGTTCTTTTTCGTTTTCGCTTCTCTGCTTGTGGATCTCATCCTTGGCTTCAAGGATAGCTTCCTTCTTCTTGGCCTCTGCCTGGGTCATAGCCTCGCTGACTATGCGGTTCGCTTCCTTTGTGGCGGAACCTATTGCGGCTTCGGCAACTCTCTTCCTATGTAAACCGCCGAGAATGAAACCGATGATGCCGAATGCAACTCCGACAGCGGCGGCTATAAGAATAATTTTCCAAACGTCCAAACGAATAACACCTCCCGAATAAAAATTTTGATTATTGTAAAACTCAGTAAAATAACAATATGGAGTATAGCTTGGCACATAATACTACCATTATTATGTATAATAACCTTAAACGGAAGAAATGTCAAGGTATTATTGCAACACATGGCACAAAAATTTATGGAAGTTGAACAAAATCCCGCGCGAAAGAAAGTGTTGACTTTTTCGCGTTTGGTGATAAAATGATAATGTTAAAAGCTGTGAAGCAGAAGACGTGTTCCGAACGTCCTCAAAGAGAGCCGCGCGCCGTTGGCTGAGAGCGCCGGTGTTGATACGGGATATGTTACCGCTGCCGAGCGCGCACCGAAGCCCTGCGGGATAGGCTGCGACGTATGACCGCGTTAAGGTCGCATGAGTGGCGGCGCGAGCCGCAAACCGGGTGGAACCGTGGAGCATTTGCTTCACCCCTGTAATTTTTACGGGGGTGGAGCTTTTTTCATCCCTGATACGGGCTTTGGCTCGAAGCTGAAAGGAGAAATTTTTATGGTAAACATTGAACTCAAGGGCGGAGTCGTCAAGGAGTTTGACGACGGAATAACCGCCATGGAAGTGGCGAAGAGCCTCGGCATGGGACTCTATAAGGCGGCGTGCGTCTGCCGCATCGACGGCGAGGTCAAGGATCTTCGCACCCAGATAAATGAAGACTGCAAGCTCGAAATTCTTACTTTTGACGATGACGACGGAAAGCGCGCGCTCAGACATACCGCTTCGCACGTCCTCGCTCAGGCTGTCAAGCGCCTTTATCCCGAGGCGAAGCTCGCGATAGGCCCCGCTATCGACAACGGCTTCTATTATGACTTCGATGTCGATGTGCCGTTCACTCCCGAGGTTCTCGAAAAAATCGAGGCGGAGATGAAGAAGATAGTCAAAGAGGCTCTGCCGCTCGAGAGATACGAGCTCGATCCCGACGAGGCTATTGCTATGATGGAGAAGAAGGGCGAGCCCTACAAAGTCGAGCTTATCAAAGAGCACGCCGGCAAGGGTGAGAAGATATCGTTCTTCCGCCAGGGCGAGTTCGATGAGCTCTGCGCAGGCCCCCACGTCCCCGACACTTCGCGCGTCAAGGCATTCAAGCTGACCTCCTGCACCGGCGCATACTGGCGCGGTGACTCGGACAACAAGATGCTCCAGAGAATCTACGGAACCGCTTTCACGAAGAAAGAGGATCTTGACAATTATCTTCATATGCTCGAAGAGGCGAAGAAGCGCGACCACAGAAAGCTCGGCAAGGAGCTCGGCCTGTTCACCATCATGGACGAGGGCCCCGGATTCCCGTTCTTCCTGCCCAACGGCATGGTTCTCAGAAATACCCTTATCGACTATTGGCGCGAAGTGCATAAGCGCTACGGCTATGTCGAGATATCCACTCCGATGATGCTCAACCGTTCGCTCTGGGAGCGCAGCGGTCATTGGGATCACTACAAGGAGAATATGTACACCACGGTTATAGACGACACCGACTTTGCGATAAAGCCGATGAACTGCCCCGGCGGTATGCTCGTCTATAAGCTACAGCCGCATTCATACAGGGATCTGCCCCTCAGAATGGGCGAGCTGGGTCTTGTCCACCGCCACGAGCTGAGCGGCGCTCTGCACGGACTTTTCAGAGTGCGCTGCTTCACTCAGGACGACGCCCACATCTTTATGACCTGGGATCAGATGAAGGACGAGATAAAGAATGTCGTCCGCCTGTTTGACGAGGTCTATTCAGTATTCGGCCTGACCTATCAGATCGAAGTCTCCACCATGCCCGAGGATCACATGGGCGATGTGAAGGATTGGGATTTCGCCACTGAGACCCTTAAAGCCGCAGTCACCGAGATGGGCAAGGATTTCATCATCAACGAGGGCGACGGCGCATTCTACGGCCCGAAGCTCGACTTCCACCTCTCCGATTCACTCGGCAGGACCTGGCAGTGCGGCACTATCCAGCTCGATATGCAGCTGCCCGAGCGCTTTGAGCTTGAATACACGGGCGCCGACGGTGAGAAGCACCGCCCCGTTATGATCCACAGAGTCGTCCTCGGCTCGATAGAGCGCTTCATCGGCGTTATCACCGAGCACTTTGCGGGCGCATTCCCGCTCTGGCTCGCTCCCGTTCAGATAAAGATACTCCCGATAGCCGACCGCCACCACGACTACGCAAAGAAGGTCTGCGCCGAGCTTGACGCAATGGGCTTCAGAGTTGAGGTCGACGAGAGAAGCGAAAAGATAGGCTACAAGATCAGAGAAGCTCAGCTCCACAAGATCCCCTATATGCTCCTTGTCGGCGACAAAGAGGTCGAGGACGGCACCGTTTCCGTTCGTAAGAGAGGCGAAGGCGACCTCGGCGCAAGCAGCGTTCAGGATTTCGCGACCGGCGCTCTCGAGGACGTCAAGTCAAAGAAGATCTGGTAAATAATTTTTTGGCTGTCGCTTTCACGAGCGGCAGCCTTTTAATTTATCATGTTGAAATTTCCGATCGCCGCCCGTTTAGGGGTATGGTAATCGCCGTCACACTTCTCGGCGGGAGCAAGCCCCCGCCCTACCGTGTATTGCTTCAATTTTTTAGCATAATTTAACCTATTTTATTGCTTTTAGAAATCTCTCCTCCAGTCACTCCGTGACAGCCCCCTCGTCAGAGGGAGCCGACTTGACTGTAGGCTCAGCAATATAAACTGCAAGCTCGGCAAATATAATCTTGCGGCTTACAGCGTCGATTTAAAAGAAAAACCGCCGCCTTATAGCCGGGTGGTCGTAAAACAATGAATCCTCCGTATGGTTTAGATCATACGGAGGATTGTTTATGTCTAATCTTCAAACTTGCTGACGGCAAGTCCACAGGGGATAGCCGCTTTAGCGGCGCAAGGGGGGTGCAGCCACCTTGACTGAACGAAGTGACGCAACATTCGGGGTCAAGCAGTTTTCGCCTGCTGACAGCTAATGAAGCTCCGCAGTACGCGCACTACTCTCAATAGGAGAGTATAGAAGTGCGCCATTTCGTTCCTAAATGGATTTTCCGTTTGCTTCTCTCTTCGATAAACTGGAATTTATCTGCAGTCATAAACCATATTTACTTCATGGCAGTCAACCTCATCAACAATATCCGTTTCTACAAATCCGATTTTTTCATAGATGTGCTTTGCGTGTTCGTTGCCGTAAATATAGGTCGTTGTCATCTCCAACATATTATTGGTATCTTTCATAAAACGAATAAACGCACTCAGAGCAACCGTCCCATAATTCTGATTTTGATATTTACGGTCTATCGCATAATTCCAAAGAAAATAGGAGCCTTCATCAAACTTCCGCACCATCACAAAACCAATCAGTAAATCTTGTAAATAAATATCATATGCCAGCACATTTTCTTTTAAGCATGCTGACGCTATGTTTTCTTTAGATGATAATTGCTTTTCCTGCTCAGGCAGGACGGTTACTTTCATAGATTTCGAGGGCTTAAATAGCACTACTATCACCTCCGCAGATTCAGATTTGTCTAGTACTTTTTTTAATAAATTATACCAGAAAATTATGAAGAAATCTACCATTCGGGAATGACCGCCCGAACATTTTCGTCCGGGCGGTCTCGGTATCAATCATAAATCAACTCAAATTTCACTATAACTCCTGTCTGTACCTTGCAAGCGTTTATCTGCTGCACCCATTCCAGCTGATTCTCTGCTTTCAGCTTTCAGTCGCGCCATACCGCTTCGCCACGATCAGCTCCATGCGGTTTCCCGCTTTGACAATTTCGGCGCAATACTGTCTTACGCACACTCGCCAATCAGCGGCAGTTTTATCAATTCTTTATCATGCTGTCATAGAGCCTGTCACGGCAATGATCGTCACGGTAGAGGAAAAAGCTCTCCATGCGGGAGCGGTAAGGCTCCTGCGGCACGAAGCCCGCGGCTATGCACTCCTCGAGACGGTCGATGAGGCTGTCGGCGTCCTCGGTAAAGGGGCCGAAGCCCTCCTCAAGCGGCAAATCGAGCTTGCGGTAGTTGTGCGACACTCCCGCGAGGAATTCGGCGTAATCGGGTACGAAATAGATTATCGGGCAGCCGAGATAGACCGAGTCAAAGACGATGGAGGAATAATCCGTTATCATCAGGCGGTATTCATCCTGCCTTGCGGAGCTGTCGGTGCAGACGCGGTCGTTCGTGATATTCAGCAGGCTGTTGTAGCATCTGAATATCGGATGATTTTGGAAATCGAGGTAAAGGTCGTTCTTCACGAGCAGGTCATGCAGCCGCTCGGAGTTGAGGAACGCCGTCACCTGCTTGCAAAACGGCGAATTGAGGAACGCCTCCGGCTCCTCCTTGCGCTCGTTATTGACAAGCGGGCCTATCAGGTTGCTGCGCCATGAGGGCGAGAAGAGCAGCCTGTTTTTCTTTTTGCCGCTTATCTCCATGCCGTCGTATCTCGGCATACACGAGCGGATAAGGTCGCTCTCGGAGTAGCCGTAATTCTCGGTCAGATTTTTGACCTCAAATTCGCTGGAAACGACTATCTTATCTATCGGCGTGCATTCCTTTGAATACATCTTACGCAGCGAGGCGTGCAGGATTCCGTGCTGGAGATAGACAAGCTCATATTTGGTCAGATCGGCATACCAGCGCATCGGCCCGGCGCTGAACGGGCAGACATTCGAGAGATTCGAGAACGAGGTTATCAGCTTGTCGCACTCAAAATACAGCTCCTTATGCCTGTGCGAGCCGAAGAGGACGATATGCTCCTTCTCCTCGGTCGTGAAGCGCTCATTCAGCTTGTCGAGGTCGCATTCGTTGAGGATATAATAGCGCTCAACGCCGTCCTCCTTGCCGATATCGTGTTTGAACTGGTCATAGGCGTTGTCAAAAACGCCGTAGCGGTCGAGATATATCCACACGCTCCTGCGCTTTGCCCTGTGGAGGTAGCCCGTTATCCTGTTCGGGATGACGGCGGGCTTTATCCTCAGGTAGCAGAAGAAATTGCTTATCAGCAGGCGCAGCATCAGCGTCACGGCGCCGAAGGACGGGAAATGCCTAACGGTAAAAGCTCCGTTCGCCTCGCGACAGACAAGCCCGCGGGCGCTGAAGCCCTTGAACCGCCTGTGCTGAGCTATCGAGCTGTGGGGGCCGTAATAGAACGTGGTGCCGTAGCCGACGCCGTTCACCCTGACCTCGATGCGAAAGTCGTTGACCTTTGCACAGTCAAATTCAAACTGCACACGCCAGAATGTACCCGTGCGTATGCCCGCCTTGTAATGCTCGTTCTCGGAGTGGGTCAGCTCGAGCGGTCGGCTCTCGCCGTCGATGATGAGATTTACCTCGGGCTTGCCGCAATACATGAATATCGGGGATTTGAGGAAGCCGTCAAAGATAAATTTGCCGCCCCTGACCTTGAGCCTGTCGGCGACAATACAGACCTTCTCTGTCTCATAGACCGTCTCACCCTGCTCAAGCAGAGAGGTGGTCTCACCGTTATAGACAAGGCGCAGGGCGTCCTCCTCGCATTGCAGGACGACCTTGCCGCTCCGCTTGAAATTGATAAGGAAATGCTTGTGGTAAAGATCCATGCCGGGGCGCTCGAGTATCACGTCGTCGTCGATTTTTTTGACAAGCGTGAGAATACGATCGACCGACTTATCGAATTTCGCCTCGGAGTAATAATAGGGCAGGAGCCTGTCCTGAATGGTCTTCCAATTCAGGTCGTTGAGGTATATAGCCTGATAATAGCGTGGCACTTTATCGCCGTAGGGGGCAAAGAGCCGCTCCCACATGGCCATGGTATCCTCAAAGATATAGTAGGCGAAGCCGCGCCTGTCGGTCGTGCTGCTCGGGTGGCGCAGGTAATAATACTCCGCCTCCTTGCAGTAGCCTATCTTCATCTTATCCCTGACGATGCCGCAGCAATAGTTGATATCCTCGTGGAATTTCAGCTTCTCGTCAAAGAGCGGGGTCTTGCCCTCGCCGAGATTTTTGATGCAGATATTCATCGTCGTCTGGCAGATGTAGCAGTTCTGACCCTCGTTGAGGTCATACACTCCGCTGTCGCCGAGCACCTTGAATCTCGAGTGCAGGGCGTAGCGCTGCTTCTTCCAATAAGGGATTATCTTGTAGGTGACAAGGTCGACCTCGTCATAGTGCTTGTCAAAGAAGCCCGTGACGGCCTTGAGAGTATTCTTTGAGAGAGTATCGTCGGCGTCAAGGAACATTATGTATTTGCCCTTTGCAAGCCTGATGCCCGTATTCCTTGCCGAGGATACGCCGCCGTTCTCCTTATCAAAGAATTTGACAAAGGAATACTGCTCGCTCAGGCGCTTGCATATCTCGCCGCTGCCGTCCCTGGAGCCGTCGTTGACAAAGATGACCTCAAGCTGAGACTTCCTTATCGTCTGCTTCGTAAGGCTCTTGGCGCAGCGCTCAAGATGCTCGGCGCAGTTATATACAGGGATGACTACGGATACCTTGTATTGAAAATCTGACATTAAAACAAATCCTTTATTTCAGTAACCGCCGATCTCTCGGCGGCCACTTTGACGAAATTATTTCTTTTTCGTAAATTTGGGGAGCAGCAGGCACAGAACGATGACTGCCACCGCCACAACTGCGGCGACAATGACCCAAACATTGTTGCGGCTGCCCGTGTCGGGTGAAGCGGCCAAGTTGACATCCGCCGCAAATGCGCTGATAGCTGCGGTGAGGGCACCGCCCACCATCAGGGCGCAAAGAATTATAGCGACTATTCTCACAAATAAGCTGCGATCCTTCATAGTATTGATCTCCGTTTCGCTTTAATTAATCTTAAGCAGCGACTTCATAGCGTCGCCGAGAGCTATGGCAGTGGCCTCCGCCTCGTCGGCGGTCTTGCCGCAGCCGGTGATATAGACCTTTATCTTAGGCTCGGTGCCGGAGGGGCGGACTATCGCAAAGTTGCCGTTCGGCAGCGAATATGCAAGCACGTTCGACTTCGGCAGAGCTATCGCCCTCTTCTCGCCCGTAACGGTGTCGGTTATCGTGCTCGCCTCGAAATCGTGGACCTCGAGCACCTTCATGCCCGCAAGCTCGGCGGGGGGCGATTTGCGGGTATCGTCCATGATCTCCGCCATCTTCACCATGCCGCTTGCGCCCTCAAACATAAAGTTGTAAAGACGGTTGTTGTAGTTGCCGAATTCGGCATAGATCTCGTTCAGGACATCCACGAGGGTCTTGCCCTGCTCTTTATAGTACGCCGCCATTTCGCATATCATAAGCGAGGCCGCGACGGCGTCCTTGTCACGGGCGTGGGTGCCGATGAGGTAGCCGTAGCTCTCCTCAAAGCCCATGAGGAAGCGATCCTCCTCGCCCTTCTTCTCAAGGTTTGCGACCTCGCTGATCGGGTGCAGGCTGGTGCCGCACTGGTACGGCGCGTTGGAGATGCGGTCCAGCGCGACCATCTCGCCGGTGTGGCCCTCAAAGGCGGCCTTGGCGGCGGCGCCGTCAAAGGTGCTGCCCGTCTCTTTCAGGCGGCGGGCGGTCTCGCTGGCGGCGTCGATGCTGAACACCTCCGCCTTGGGCTTTTTCTTTGCGGCCAGCTCTGCCTTCTGCAGTTCCAGAACGGCCTGCTCCGGGTCTACGCTGCCATCCACCGTGGTGGTGTAGCCGGGTTTACGTCTGCCAAACAACATGACGGTCTTTCCTCTTTCTATGGGATTTATCTGTTGGATTTATTCAGCTGCTGCGGTGTTCTGGGCGTAGATGCCGCGCTTTTCCAGATCATCGGCCATGTCAGCCAGATCATACTTCTCCAGCGTCTCGCGGGTGGGCACACCGGTGGTGCGGTCCCAGCCGAAGATGTCGTAGAACAGATCCTTTGCCTTCTCCATGTCGGCGCGGTCCAGCTTGGTGGTGCCTTCCTCGAATGCCTTGAAGTCGGGGTCCTTATCAAACACCCAATCGCAGATGGCATCGTGCTCCTGACGCAGGTTTGCGCTGCCGCAGTTCTTCTGGAAGCTGATGGCGGTCATGGCGCGCAGCATCTGGGTGATGCGCTCGCCTGCCTCCTGCAGACCGGCCTGGGTGTAGGTCTCGCCGGTGACGGCGGTCATGAAATCTGCCTGCAGGTCCAGATCGCCGTGGTAGGCCCGCTCCTTGGAGGGAGACTGGGTCATGGGCCACATCCAGTTGCACAGGGTAGCGGAGTCGTGGAAGTTCTTGTCGTTGACGCAGTATGCAGCCAGCTTTGCCTTGTTCTCGTTGATGGGAGTGTAGGCCTTGGCCTTATCGTAGCAGCCCTCGCCGAAGAAGTCCTCCATGACCTTCTTGGTCACCTCATAGGGAGCGCCGGAACCGGTCTCGCAGACGATCTCGTGGATCATGCAGTCGCGGTTGTAGACGAGGTTGTACAGCATACCAACCTGCCATGCCTCAGCAGGGCCGTGGTGGTTGGGGAAGCCGTTGTAGATCAGGTTGGAGTTGGTAGCGCCATCGTCGCGGTCCAGCCAGCTCTTGGGCAGGCCGAACTTTTCCATCATGGCCAGCGTACCCTTTGCGATGACGGACAGGTCGCCCTCGCCGTAAGCCATGCGGCGGATCAGCTCGACCTCCCAGCGGGGATCGCCGGCCTTCTCCCACTCCCAAGGCAGAGAGTCGTACTCGGCCTCGCTGATGTACTTGGTGGCCTCCTCGCGGGGCATCCGCAGGATCCACAGCAGGTCGCGGTTCAGGTTGCCGTAGTTGTCCCACAGGCCCATATCGTCCACAGCATGAGACCATGCCAGATTGATGACCATGGTGCCGTCGCCCTCGTACTTGAAGTCGTGCACGCCGTCCGGGTAGACGCGGGTGCCGTACAGCACGGGCATACAGGTGTTGGAGTTGTGGGTGGGCAGATCGTAATCTGCCAGCGGATCCACATCATACTCGGTGTAGCAGCGGATGGGGCAGGAGGAGCAGCCGCCGTTCTTCACGGTGTACTCGGCAGCGGGAGCGCCGAAGTCGAAGTAGCCCTTGAAGCAGCGCAGCGCGATCTTGTTGATGTCGTTGTAGGGCTGCTCGCCGGTATCCACGGGGCCGCCGGGAGCCTTTTTCCACATACGGCCCGGTGCGCCGGACCAGCGGTTCTTGCCGGAGGTGGCGCTGTACTCTGCCCAGCTCTGGGGCTGTGCGGGCACGTTGTGGTTGTTGTTGCCGCCGATCAGGTTGCCCATCATGTAGTTGGAGAGCTCCAGCACCTTCTTGGGGTCAGCCACCTTGACGCTGCCGGTGCCGCGGATGGCCAGACCCTTCAGCTTCTTGTTGCCCATGGCAGCGCCCAGACCGGCGCCGCCGGAGTTGCCAAAGCTGGTGTTCAGGGTGGAGTAGTCCACCAGATTCTCACCGGCAGGGCCGATGGAAGCAGTCTCGAACTCGCGGCCGTTCTGCTCTACCATCCACTTATTGGCAGCAAAGGTGCCCTTGCCCCAGATCTCGGTTGCGTCCTCCAGAGAGACCTCGCCGTCCTCGATGCGCAGGTAGACGGGCTTTGCGGAGATGCCGGTGATGACGATGCCGTCCCAGCCCGCATACTTCAGCATGGGGCCGATGTGGCCGCCCATGTGTGCGTCGATGATGGAGTGACCCTTGGACCAGGTAGAACGGAAGGTCACGTTCATACGGCCGGAGCAGGGCACGCCGGCACCGGTCAGGGGGCCGACACCAAAGATGACCAGAGCCTTCTCGTCATAGGGGTCCAGCTCCATGGGAGCTTCCTCATACATAATGCGGTAGGCCATGCCCATACCGCCGATATATTTATGGTACTTTGCGTCATCCTGCGTGGTGATCTCGCCGGTGGTCAGGTTGACGCGCAGGATCTTGCCTGCCCAGCCATAACTTTCAGCCATTGTTGTTCCTCCTTACAGGTCCATGTAGGCAGCCTGTGCTGCGCTGGTGACGGCATCCCAGTCCACGATGGACAGAGCGCCGGACGGGCAGCCTGCCACGCAGGCACCGCAGGCGATGCACTTGGAGGACTTGCCGGTCTCGGGGTTGACGGTGGGCATGTGCCACGGGCAGGCATCATGGCAGGCACCGCAGCCGATGCACTTGTCGGTATCCACTACGCGGATGCCCTGCTCGTTGGTCGTAATGGCCTTCTGGGGGCAGGCGTTGCCGCAGGCGGGGTCCTCGCACTGGCGGCAGGTATCCGGGAAGTAGACAAAGCAGTTGTCGTTGCCGGACAGCAGGCCGTTGCCGGCACCGTCCAGATTCAGACGGCGCTGGATCTTGACGCGGCTGATGTAAGAGGAGCACACGCCATCGTTGGTCAGGGTGCAGTTGATCTCGCAGCGCTGGCAGCCGGTGCACAGGTCTGCGTTGACCACCAGCAGGCCCTGCGGCAATGCCCAGGTAGCCACTGCGCCGCTGTCCACCTGCTTCTGCGAGCAGCCGAAGAGGGACAGCATGGATGCGGAGAGGGTGAGCCCTGCAAGGCTCTTGCCCGAGATCTTCATAAATTGACGGCGGGTCATGTCAGCCGTCAGAAAATCAGTTTTTGCCATAGGTTCCATTCCTCCGTTGAGGTCACTCTGCGCGGAGCACCTCAGTTACATAGAAATACGAGTTGTTGACGATGTTGGTGACGGCGGTCGAGGTGATGGTCGCGCCGGAAAGGGCGTCCACCTCGGTCAGGTCTGCGCTGACAGCGCCGGCACTGGTCTGCCCGGTGGTCAGTTCGGCCTGTGCCAGCTGATAAGCGGCCTGCTTTTCTGCAGACCAGTCCGCATAGGGCAGAGCCTGCTCCTCGCCGTCCTGCGCACTCTTGCTCAGACACGCCGCGTACAGCTTGCGCCGTGCCACGGCCTCTGCGCTGGAATCCAGCGGCGGGGCCAGCTCATCGTCCAAGGGTTCTCCATTCAGCGCCGAGAGGGTAAGCCCCGCAGCATACATCTTGCGGGTCGCCTCGGCCTCGGGAGAGGTATCGAAGGTGCGCCACTGTGCGGGGTCAAAATCCCCGGCAGCAGCGGGCTGCTCCTCCGCCGCACCGGCAGCGGCATAGGCGGCACCGGTAACGGGGTCCGTTACGGTGTAGCTTTTGCCCGCCAGCGTGAAGGGAGCTGCGCCCTGATACTGGGACGTGAACTCCGGGTTGACGCACTGGCCGCCAAGGCTTTCCGTTTCGTCCTGAGAGAGGATCTCTACTGCGGAAACATTGCCCTCGGCGTCAATGGTCACGGCAGCCTGCACATCGCTCTGGAAGCCCTTCTGAGAGCCCTCCACGCGGTAGCTGCCATCGTCGAGCTGGTACACTGCGCTGATGCCGTAGGTGGCTGCATCCGCCTCCGACACCGGCAGCAGGGTACCGGCAACCGTGGTGCGTGCGCTTTGCAAGGTGGTCAGACCGACCGCCAAGGCGATGGTCGCAACGCCCATGGCTGCATAGCCCGGCAACCGCTTGCGCCACAGCGGTACGGGCGCAAACGGGTTGGTTGCCTGCTTCATGTTATCACCTGCCTGTTTTTTATTTTGCCGGGTAACCCCGGACAGCAATTGAGGCCGCTCTGGCTGCTGCAACAGCGGAGCGGTCTCTTCGATAATATATTAACATGCGTGCGCGGAGTATGTCAACAGAAACAGACAGGCTTTTCCGTTTTGTAACTATTGTTTTTGTAATATTTGCTTAAACTTTAGGGAATTTGCGTCCGCACACCAGCTGCAGGCCGTATTCTGCTGCAAGCTCTGCGGATTGCACGGTGGGCATGCTTTTGCTTACCAGCACCGGCACCCCGGCGCGGATGGCCTTGCGCACCATATCCAGCGGCACCCGGCCGCTGGTGTACAGCACGCATTCTGCCAGCGGAAGCCCTGCCAGCACCGCGCAGCCCACCGCCTTATCCAGCGCGTTGTGCCGTCCCAGATCCTCACAGGCAAAAACAATTTCCCCTTTGTGCAGCACAAAGCAGCTGTGCACCGCCCGGGTGGCGCGGTACAGCGGCAGACCGGCGTGCATGGCGGCGGTCAGGGTCTGCACCCATTCCGGCTGCAAGGCCAGCCCCGGCACAGGGCGCAGGGGCAGCAGCTCCACCGGGCTGCCCAGCGCGATATTATCGGTGCAGCAGCTGGCAACCTCCTGCGCGGCGGCGCGGCGGGTGGGCAGTGGGTGGCGCAGATATACCTGCACCTTTGCGCCCTCGGCACAGACGGCGATCTGCTCCACCTCGTCCGCAGACGCGATCCATCCTTCGGTGAGCAGCCGCCCCAAAGCCAGCTGCGGCAGCAGCGCCGGGGTGCATACCACCCGGAAGGCGGGCTGCTCGTTTACATAGATAGCGGCGGCGTGCTCTGCCGGTACGGTGGCTTCGGTGCCGTCCGGCAGACGCAGGCTGGCAAAAGCCGCCTGTGCACCAAAACGGTCAGTGATCTGCAAAGAGGGTGTGCTGCGTTTTTCCATAAATTTTCCTTATATTATAAATGCAATGCTGTGTGTCAGACGGACAGTATCAACATACCGGTTCTGTGGCAAAAAGTCAAGAGTCCTCTTGCCGTAAAACGCAATGCCGGACAGCCTGCAGACTGTCCGGCATTGCGATAAAAACGTCAGATTTACAGTTTGCCCTCTCAGGCAGCGTTCTCAGAACACCGCCGGGACGATCTGCTGGGCATCCACATCCACGATGCCGTAGGTGTTCAGCCTCAGCTTCGGGATGACCGGCAGGCTTACAAAAGCAAGGGTCATAAAGGCGTCGATGTCCTCCGAGATGCCGTGGGCTTTCAGTGCCGCCTTGAGCGCCTGCAGCTTTTCCTCCACGGATTCGGCGCTCTCGGTGCTCA
>OHVB01000526.1_pt1 | contig 13649 bp, 16 predicted proteins | sample 1579331 | NCBI WGS metagenome assembly OHVB01 (sample SAMEA3882503, study PRJEB24775) | human gut metagenome | biome: human-associated habitat; feature: intestine environment; material: feces | place: Netherlands | collected 2009/2010
TCTTCCTTTGCACTTCCTCGGTGACACTCGTCTACAATAATAAGATCGAAATATTCTGCCGGTATCTGCCTGAAATGTTCTTCATCGTTCTGACCTACCATCTGATGATAGAGGGCAAAATTCACTTCATGGGATGCAATTTCTCGCAAACATTCTTTGTCAGAAAAATTAACCTTGTAAATTGTCTTTTCAAGCGGTGCGAAGTCCTGTGCAATACTTTGGTCTACAAGAATATTTCTGTCCGCTAAATACAAAATTCTCTTTTTAAGGTCAGAACGGAGCAGACGATATACAATCTGAAAAGCAGTATATGTTTTGCCTGCTCCGGTGGCAAGAACCATCAATGCCCGATTTTGCCCGGCACGGAAACTCTTTTCCAACTCTGTTATAGCTTCGTATTGGCAATCACGCAAGCCTTTCTTACGCAAAGTAGGAAGTCCGGCAAAATAATCATTTATCCCTAACTTTTTAACTAATTCGTGAGGTGTCGGGATAGTCATTATTTGTTTGAAATAATGGTCTTGTTCTCGGAAATCACAAAAGTATAATTCCTTTCCGTTGGATGTGAATATAAATGGCAGTGGCTTTTGATATGTCTGATATATATTAGGTACGCTTCTGGCATATAAGGCTGCTTGTTCGCATACTATAGAAGAAAAAGCATCTGTTTCTTCACGTTTGGCTTCAAGTACACCAACAGCCTTTCCGTTTATGAAAAGAAAATAATCTGCTTCGAGATTATCTTTTAGTAGCCCTTCCCTTATAGCGACAGCTGTACTAGTCGGTTCATACTCATCCCTATTGATAACTTCCCAACCAGCATCGGTAAACCACTGATCTATTTTATGTCTCGCTTTTTCTTCAGGAGTCATGTTCTTGATATTGTATATTATCGGAAGTGTAGTAGCATATCAACAATAGATTCTAAATGAATCTAAAGCAACTCACTATTGTAACCTCTCTTTTTTATCAGTTATTAAATCTTTTAAATCAATCTGTTGCAAGGTCTCCAAATTAGGCTGAATCCGATTACAGGCATAGGCATTGACCATACTGAAACTCTTATCTAGCTGTTTAGCTAACCACGTTTGAGAAATACCTTTTTCGGATAAAACAGTCTTTATTCTATTCAGTTTCATTCTTAAATGCAATTTTATTGTGCAAATATAGTGAATTATATTCGATATGCAGTTTCACTATCTTTGCTCACAAAATAACAATCAATGATTGTACTTAGATTAACAACAAGGGCAGAGAAATTTATATAAACAATGGCAAAAGAAACGCACGAATGGAATGAGAATAGCGATCATATAGTCCTTTTTATGGATATTATGGGCTTTAAAGACAGAGTAATGCGAATGGGGCATAAAGAACTCCTTGAAAAAATGATTGAGTTCAAAGAGAAAAATGATCGTCTAAAGCCATTGCTTCAAGATAAAAATGGAGAACTATTGCGAATGGTTCAATTTTCAGATTCAATCATCATTGCTTCTCTTGATGACTCAAAATCAGCACTAAATAAAATTGTAAAAGCGGGTGTTGTGCTCATGCAAAATGCCCTAGAAACAGGTTTTGCTCTTAAAGGTGCGATTGCAAAAGGTCCACTAACATTTGATAGTGGCTCAGGGATATATTTTGGCCGTTCCATTATAGATGCATATCTTCTTGAAGAAGAACTCAAATTCTATGGGGTAGTTTTTCATCATTCAGTTGAAGAACTTATTCAACAGTACAAAGACATTCCACCAATTAGAGGAAAGCGTGAACAAAAGATTCCAGTATCAGAATATCAAATTCATCTTAAATCAGGAAGAAGTACTCACTAATGTATATTATATCACAAGCTGACCAAGGTCTTATCAGAGGGGGACTATTCTTCAACATTGGAAAAGCATCTTAAACTTTTTAGCAGGACAGTCTCTGGTAGTCCTAAAATATATATTGATAACACTTTGGATTTTATAAAAAATGCTAATGGTTAATCGAATGATATAGAGAAACGAATCAATAACCACGCTCGCTTCGACAGGCTCAGCGACCGTACCTTTGCGGTCACTGAGCTTGTCGAAATGACCTTCTGACCACAATGAACGTCCAATAAGCCAACGCCATCAGCACTATTAGCCCGCCTGCGATTCCGATGAACGAAATAGACAGATGCGAGCAGACCAAACCTCCGATCAAGGCTCCCGTCCCGATGCCGAAATTGAATATTCCCGAAAAAATTGACATCGCAACCGAGGTCTGGGCAGCGGGCGTGTCCGTGATGATCTCCGACTGCATCGCCACATTGAATGCCGTCGCCGACATTCCTATTATTGTGCAGACAGCGATTGTGACAGGAACGCTGAATGCGGAAGGCAGCAGGAGCGCAACTCCACCGATCAATCCTATCAGCGTGACATTGATGAATTTGAACCTATATTTAGGGAAATACTTTGAAAACAGCATGCTACCTATGATCCCGGCCCCACCGAAGAGCATCAGCGTCAGCGTGATCTGGTTCTCTGTCATATTCCCTACCTGTTGGAGGAATGGCTCAATGTAGCTGTAAGCCGTGTAATAACCGGTTGCGAAGGCAGCAGTGGTGATGAATATTCCGATGAGAACCTTGTTCTTCAGCATTGCCGGCAGGTCATGTGCGGTCATTCCGCCTCCGCTTGGCACCTTCGGGAGCAATGTGAACAGATAGAGGAACACAACCAGCGCGACAGCACCGATGCTCAGGAATGTCATCCTCCAACCCACGCTGAGTCCGATGACGCGTCCGAGTGGCAGACCGAGAATCATAGCGATTGACGAACCGGTGACAATCATGCTCAAGGCTATGGATTTATGGCTCTCCGGGACAATCCGTACCGCTATGATTGACACAATTGACCAAAAGATTGAATGGGCGCAGGCAACGCCGATTCTGGAAAACATCAGCATACCAAACGACACTGAAAGAAAAGACATCACCTGAAATGAGGTGAAGACCGCCATGACCCCGAGCAGCAGTTTGCGCATCTCCATTCTGGAGGTCATCAACATCAAAGGAAGCGACAAAGCCATCACTACCCAAGCATAGACTGAAATCAGCATTCCGGCTTTCGCTTCTGTCAACCCGAAATCATTGCCGATGTCCGTCAGCAGCGCTATCGGAATGAACTCCGAAGTGTTGAATATGAACGCCGACAGCGTCAGCCCCACCAAGGCCATCCACGTTTTCAAGGACATCTCAGGTTCCTTGATCTGATCTGCCATCACCATATTAATATTCCTTCTAACTAACCGGGCGCAAATTTAGAAAAGAATCCGGATTGTTGTACCTTACTGCGTGATATAAAACAATTTACATGTTAGTTGGAATGTTTTGTGAGATGAAGATTCCTCTTCCATCTGCGGTTATATTCACTGACATATTCATAAAGCCGGATTTGCTTGGATGGCAGAATATTCCTATCTTTATGCAGATTAAACTGTTCGTTTTATGACAAAGGATGTTGCATTGGTGCTTTCAAGCGGCGGGCCGAGGGGTTTCGCCTATATTGGTGCTATAGATGAACTTGAAAGAAGGGGCTACAATATCACCTCTGTGACAGGTTGTTCCATCGGCTCGCTCGTCGGGGGAGTCTATGCCGCAGGAGGCTTGGAAGAGTTCAGGAAATGGCTGTTCGGCCTTGACAACTCCAAACTCCTCTCGCTGCTTGACGTTTCGATCAGCAAAAGTTATCTTGTCAAAGGAGACAAGGTCATTTCAGCCATCAAGGAGGTTGTCCCGGATGTGAACATTGAGGATCTTCGCATCCCTTACCGTGCCGTGGCGACCGACCTCTACACCGGTGAGGAAGTCGTATTCAAAGAAGGAAAACTCTTTGATGCGATAAGGGCCTCGATCTCGATCCCTTCATTGTTCCGTCCTGTGAAGTACGGACGACATACCCTGATTGACGGCGGAATAGTCAACACAATGCCGTTGAGCCAGGCAGTCCGCAACGGCCACGACATCCTGGTCGCCTTTGACGTGAACCAGGTTGACTCAAAAAAGATCGCCGACTATCTCAAGAAACTGGAAGAGGCCCATGAAGAGGACACCGAACTGATGTCTGATGCCATAGACACAATTGGCGACCTTGCCTCAAAGAAAGGCGTGCCTATCATCGACCGGGTGAAAATGCTCGGCGACGAGGCTCATAAGGCTTACAAAGAAATGCGTGTGATCGGCCGGAAGACCAAAAGGATAGAGCGTGAGGCGCAGGAGCAGAAAGTTCCTCTGGGGGACAACTATTACTCGATCCTCACCCGAACCTTCTCCTTGATGAACCGCACCATTTCGATGCTCTCCGTCCAACTCTACAAGCCGGATGTGCTTGTGAGCATGAACTTTGATACCTACGGTCCTATCCCTGACTACGCAAAAGGCGAGGAAATAGCCGCCAAAGGCCGCGAGCTCATGTCCGCCGCCCTTGATGAATATGAAAGCCGCGCGGAAGCCGGCAAGGCGGATAGCCTGTCATAGGGAATATGACGCGGGAATATTAAGAATCAATGAATATGGATAGTGCGATCATAGCTACATTGCTGATTCCTTTCGCCGGAACGGTGGTCGGGTCGGCTTTCGTTTTCTTTATGAAAAGAGAGATGCCGGCGCTTTTGCAGAAGGCTTTGCTTGGGTTCGCTTCGGGAGTGATGGTGGCGGCCTCGGTCTGGTCCTTGCTGATCCCTTCGATGGAGATGACTGCCTCAGAGGGCTGGACATCCGTCCTCCCGGCTGCAGTCGGTTTTCTGGCCGGAATATTCTTCCTGCTTGCCATTGATTATCTCACCCCGCATCTTCACATCGGTGAGGACAAGCCGGAAGGCCCGAAGTCGAAGATCTCGAAGACAGCCATGCTGGCCTTGGCGGTGACAATACATAATATTCCTGAAGGAATGGCGGTTGGAGTGCTGGTCGCGGGAGCGATAAGCGACGGGATGGCGATCGCTCCGGCAGCAGCGATGGCGACCGCGATCGGAATAGCGGTCCAGAACGTACCGGAGGGTGCCATCATCTCGATGCCGATGCGCGCCGCAGGGAACTCACGCTGGAGATCCTTCCTCATCGGCGGCCTGAGCGGAATCGTGGAACCGGTCGGTGCCTTGCTGGTCATCCTGCTCGCCTCATTGATGACTCCGATCCTGCCGTATTTCCTTGCATTCGCCGCCGGCGCGATGATCTATGTGGTTGTGGAAGAACTTATTCCCGAGGCTTCCGAAGGACAGCACTCCAACATTGGTACCGTCGGTTTCGCTGTGGGATTCGTCCTGATGATGGTTCTGGATGTAGTGCTTGGATGATCGCCAGGCCGATTTGTAACCAGTTTTGTCAAGGAATGGCTATCTTTGTCTTGACAAAATGAAATGCTCACTTTATGGAATACCTGTCAAAGGAACGATACGACCAGATTGTCGCGAACTGAATACTCTCACTGATGTTGAATATCCCCGGATAAAGGATGCTCTGGCTGAGGCACGGGCGCAGGGCGACCTGAGCGAGAACGCCCTGTCAAAAGTCAAGGACGAGAAGGGTATGAAACGTCTCGAGAAGTTCCTTCGGCTTGATGTCTGCCCGGATTGTGGCGGCACGAGGCTCTCGGACGCGGCTATCTGACCTTGGGCGAGGAGACCCCGAGCCTATCCGGCGGTGAGGCCCAGCGCCTGAAGCTTGCCAGCGAGACGGGCAGTGGACAGAGTGACTCCGTATTCGTCTTCGACGAGCCGACGATCGGCCTTCATCCGTCCGATGTCCAGATGCTTCTTAAGGTGTTCCAAAGCCTGATTGACCATGGTGCCACGGTCATAGTCATCGAGCATGACCTGGATGTCATCCGAAACGCCGACTATATCATTGACATGGGGCCGGGCGGTGGTTCCGAAGGCGGGCGGATTGTCGCCACCGGCAGCCCGGACCAGATCCGGGAGTCGAAGGACAGCTTGACTGGCCGTTTCCTGTAGGTTATAGTATGATGCGCTGAACATCAGCTTTTAAAACATCGATGTTTAATGTGCTAACAAAAAAGTTATGCTACAAAAGGACGTACTGTGCCCAAGTCCGATGATCAATCTGAGGGATTGGGCAGGATTTCGAACATGTTCAACCGCGACGGCGGTTCGGAACCACCGGTAGGCATCTACGTTCCGCAGACGATGTACGATGACTTTGTAAAGATCTGCGCTCCGATCAAGCGGATCCGTCCAGATTACCCGTTCGAGATAAAGCTCCGCGAACCTCGGAAGCGTCCTACAGAGTACGGTGGAACAGACGACTCGGTTTTTGCGGTGGAAGGGGTGCCGACAATAGGCTTCATGACCGATGACATCAAGGGCTATGATCTCAGCTACGATGAGATCTGGCATACCGAGCGTGATCTCTACAACAAGAATATTCCTGAATACCAAGAGCAAACGGCCACGGTAACCGCTATTGTCGCTCTTGGTGTGGCAAACCTTGACAAGCAACTCTCACGCGAGGGTCTGTACATCAAGGAATAAACCCACCGGAGCCGGCTACCTGATTATTCCGGGAACCGCGCAAAGATCGTCAGGAGTTGAAGATCTTCATGAACTCCTCACCTGTGATGGTCTCTTTTTCAAGAAGATACTCGGCGCACTTGTGCATCTTGTCCAAGTGGGATCCGATGATCTCCGTGGCCTTTTTCTTGGCCTCGGCAATCATCTCGCGGACTTCGGTGTCGATGTCAGCGGCCGTCTCGTCCGAACAGGCGAGCCGGGATGACCCGCCAAGATAGGAGTTGCCTTGTGTCTCAAGAGCCATCATGCCGTACTTGTCGCTCATACCGTAGGTCGTGATCATTGAGCGCGCCATCTGCGTGGCCTTCTCTATGTCGTTCGAGGCACCGGTCGTGCACGTGTGGCAGATCACCTCCTCGGCCACACGCCCTCCGGTCAAAGTGGCGAGTCGATTCAGCAGATAGTCCTTGCTGTAGAGAAACTTCTCGCCTTCATCTACCTGCATTGTGTAGCCAAGGGCTCCGGAAGTCCTCGGAATGATCGTGATCTTCTGGACCGGAGCGGAATTGTTCTGCGCGGCGGCGACCATCGCATGACCTATCTCGTGATAGGCAATGATCCTCTTTTCCTCAGCCGAGATCACAGCGTTCTTTCTCTGCTCGCCGGCCATCACCACCTCGACGCTTTCCTCAAGATCCTCGGTTGTCGCGGCCTTCTTGCCAAGACGCACGGCGCGCAAGGCGGCCTCGTTGACTATGTTGGCAAGTTCGGCTCCGGATGATCCTGCGGTCGCGCGACCGATCAGGTCAAGGTCGATGTCCTCGTGCCGGATGTCTTTCAGGTGCACCTGGAGGATGGCCTTTCTTCCTTGCAGGTCAGGCAGTTCCATCTGTACGCGGCGGTCGAAACGGCCAGGGCGCAAAAGCGCCTTGTCAAGGCTGTCTGGCCTGTTGGTGGCGGCGAGGATGATCACCCCTTTGTTGCCGTCGAAGCCGTCCATCTCGGTAAGTAATTGGTTGAGAGTCTGCTCGCGCTCGTCATTGCCGCTGATGTTGTTCTCACGGCTCTTGCCGATAGCATCGATCTCGTCGATGAACACGATGCACGGAGCCTTGGCCTGTGCCTGGCTGAACAGATCCCTGACTTTCGCGGCACCCATCCCGACGAACATCTGCACAAACTCAGAACCTGACATCGAGAAGAAAGGTACCCCGGCCTCGCCAGCCACAGCTCTGGCTATCAGCGTCTTGCCTGTGCCTGGAGGCCCGACCAGCAGCACGCCTTTTGGCAGATGCGCCCCGACTTCATTGTATTTGTCAGGATTGTGCAGGAAATCCACAACCTCCATCAGACCGTCCTTGGCCTCGTCTTGTCCTGCGACATCCGAGAATCGTGTCTTAATGTCATTCTCGGCATAGACTTTCGCGCCACTTTGTCCGAACTGCATGAAGTTGCCCATCCCGGAGCCGCCTTTAGCCATGCCGCCGATCCTCTTGATGGCGGAACTGAACACCCAGTACATCAACATGCCGGGAAGAATCCACCAGAGGATGAAGTCCAGGAGGGGAGACCTTTCCTTGTCAAGTTTTTTCACGAAGCGGATCTTGCCGCCTTTGCCGGGACTTTTCGCAGAGGAGAGCCTGCTCACGAAATCAGGGTCGGAAATCGCTCCGGTGATGTAGGTGGTGTCTCTCTGACCTTTCAGTCTTTCCTGATAGGACAGGGGAGCGTTCTTGGAGTACATAACCTTGTCTCCGTCGATCACGACATCGTAGACGCGTCCGCTGTCCACGTCCGAGATGAATGAGCCATAGTCGGTCTCCACGACGCTGTTGCCTTTTCCGCCCGGAAACAGGAAGGTGTTGATCAGCACAAGAAAGGCGAACATCAGTATGATCGTCCAGAACATATTCCCGTTCGGCATCCTTCCGCCTTGAACGTTTCCTTCAGGATCCTTTCCAGGCTCCGTCTTCTTTTCTTCAGGATATTCGACAAATTTCATAATCGCTTTCTTTTTAAGAATATTCCGAAGAAGCGATGTCCTCAAAAATCAGGCAAATTCATCCTGACTGACAATTTGACGAAAAAAATGGTCTATGGATATTCTTGGAATATTACTGAATCCCGCCGTCAAGGTAGTCGGTGTAGAGGATGCCGTCGAGGTGGTCGCACTCGTGCTGGAAGATGACGGCGGTGAATCCGCGGATGCTTTCGGTTGTGTCGCGTAAGGATCTGAGGGACGTGTAGGAGATGTCGATGTCACGGTAACGGGCCACTTCGCCGCGCCTTCCCGGAATGCTGAGACATCCTTCGGGACCGGGTTCCCTTTCGCCCCGGCGGGCGGTGATCCTGATGTTAGGATAGACCTCGAACGGCTCTCCGGCCTTGTCGAAACGCTGTACCGCGACGATGCGGCGGGATATTCCCACCTGTGGTCCGGCGATGCCGACACCGTCCTCCTCCGGCGAGGTCACGGTTGCCACCATCTTGTCAGCAAGAGATTGATATTCATGGCTTTTTAATTCTTTCTCGCTGATTGTCCCGCATTCTTTCCTCAGCACCAGGGAATCGGCGGCATCATAGACCGTCAGCACCCTCATTGTAGCTCCGTCGCAACCGATTAGTTCCTTCTCGGCTGCGCTCCAGCCGCTCTGCCCGCAGCAAGTGATGGCCGCCACCGCAGCCATCGTTGTAAGAATATTCCAGAGTATCTTCATGTTGCCAATATTTTCCTCAAAAATACATTATTTTCATCAATTCCTTACCTGTTAGTGTAATGATTACTATCTTTGCCTGCAAAATAAGGGATATGTCAAAGGTTGATGAATATGCCGCGCTGATTCCGCGGATACAGTCTGTCCTTTCAGGCGAGACGGACGAGATCGCCAGAATGTCGAACATCGCCGCGCTGCTTCACAGTGGGTTAGGCTTTTGGTGGACGGGATTCTACCGTGTCGCATCGGCGGAGGAACTGGTGCTCGGACCGTTCCAGGGGCCGGTCGCCTGCACGAGGATCAGACTTGGCAGGGGAGTGTGCGGCACTTCCTGGAGCGAGGGACGCACGGTCATTGTACCTGATGTCGAGCGGTTTCCGGGCCACATCGCCTGTTCAAGCGAAAGCCGGAGCGAGATTGTCGTTCCTTGCCGGAAACGTGGCCGGATCGTGGCGGTACTTGACATTGACAGCCGGGAACCGGACACTTTCGACGAGGTGGACAAACAATATCTTGAACAGATCGCCTCGATGCTCTATGGCGGCGAAAGGGATATCTGGTTCGCCGCCGGCTGCTTCTGGGGAGCGCAGAAATTTTTCAAACTCGTTGACGGCGTGGTGTCCACCGAGGTGGGATTCGCCAACGGCTGGGAAGCGGATCCGACCTACAAGCGGGTGTACACTGACCAGACAGGCCATGCCGAATGTGTCCACGTGAGATATGATCCGGAAAAAGTCTCCTTGAAGCGCCTGGTCGGACTATTCATGAACATCATCGATCCGTTCAGCGTCAACCGGCAGGGCGGGGATGAAGGCACAAGGTACCGCACAGGTGTCTATTTCGAGGATGAGAACGATCTCGGCGAGATCAAGGAGGTGATCGGCTCCTTTGAGCGGCAGGCCGGAAGGCCGTCGGCGGTCGAGATCGAACCGCTCAGTCGCTTCTACAAGGCCGAAGAGTACCACCAGGACTATCTCGACAAGACTCCCGGCGGCTACTGCCACCTTTCCCCTAAGGTCTTTGAGCTTGCGAGGAAGAAATGAGATGTCAAGATTTACTTTGTAGTCGATAATTTCATGCAATGAATCAGGAGATGAAGACAATAGAAGTAGTGTCAGCTGTCATATTCAAGGATGGCAAGGTGTTCGCGACCCAGCGGGGGCATGGGGACTTCAAGGACGAGCATGAGGCTGCCGAATGGCTCTCTGCCGACAGGCTTGATTCCGTTGACTGGCTCCCGGCGGACGTCACCATTATCCCCAGAATCGCCGGACTGCTCAAGGCCTCCGCGCTATGATGTACGTGACTTTGATGATTGTCGGCGATGGCATAGAAGTCAGCAAAGGCCTTTGCCTATTCCCTGATCCGTGAGTCAATGACGATCGTCACTGGACCGTCGTTGACGAGGGAGACTTGCATCTCGGCTCCGAATATTCCCTTGCCGACATGCTTGCCCAGCGCCGCCGAGACCTCCTCGCAGTACTTTTCATAGAGCGGGACGGCCAGGTCGTGTCCCGCGGCGCGTATGTAGGAAGGACGGTTTCCCTTCCTGGTCGAGGCCGTCAGGGTGAATTGCGACACGGCCAGAATCTCGCCGCCGATGTCGGCGACGCTCCGGTTCATCACCCCATTCTCATCATCGAATATCCTCATTCCCACTGTCTTGCCCACAAGCCAGCGCATGTCCTCTTCCGTGTCGCCGTTCTCCACGCCGACAAGGACCAGAAGGCCGTTTCCGATCTCCGACACCGTCTTGCCTTCAACGGCCACGTTTGCGCGCGACACTCTCTGGATTACCAATCTCATTGTTTTACAATTGTTTAGTTGATTTCATCCGGATTCCTTTCACGGTCTGTGCCGCCAGAAGGGAGTCCTTTATGACCATTCAGGGCGTAAAGTTATGAAAAACTTGATGAGATTGAGGAATATTGCTTGGGGAACATGCGGAATATACCCTCATTATTTGTAACTTCGCATCCTTTTTTGAACTGAGATATGCGAAGGGACGCGATAGATTTCGGCTCGGACAACATTCCGAAGCTATTCGGCAAGATGCTCATGCCGACACTTCTCGGCATGCTGTGCATGTCCGTCATGACAGTCATAGATGGTGTTTTCATCGGACATGGGGTAGGAAGCGACGCGCTGGCGGCAGTGAACATATTCTCGCCTTTCTGGCTCCTGATGACGGCCATCGGAATGATGCTTGGCATAGGCTGTTCGGTTGTGTCGTCGATTCACCTGTCCCAGGACAATGTCAAGGCCGCGAGAATCAACATGACCCAGACATTGATCTTCGGGGTGGCATTGGCCTTGATCATCACCATACTTGTCGGGGCTTTCAGCACCCAATCCGCCCGCCTGCTCGGATCTTCGGACAGACTGCTTCCGTATGTTCTTGATTATCAACGATGGCTGTCGTTGGCCTTCTGCGCCATGTTCCTCCAGTCAGTCGGACTCCTTATCATCCGTCTCGACGGATCCCCGACCTATGCGATGCTCACCTCCTCCATTCCGGCCATACTCAACATCATACTCGACTATGTGTTCCTTTTCGTCCTGGACAAAGGTCTGGAGGGCGTCGCATTCGCCACGTTCATAGGCTTATGGTTCGGTGGCGGCATGGTGATCTTCTATATTCTTTTCCTGTCCAAGTCAATGAGGCTGTACAGGCTGAAGTGGTCGCTAAAGAGTCTTTGCCTGTTCGCGAGAAACATCGGCTACCAGTTCCGTCTAGGTTTTTCGGCATTTCTCGGCGAATGCAGCATAGCGGTCCTGATGTTCACCGGCAACTTCATATTCATGAAATATTTAGGCGAGGATGGTGTGGCCGCATTTTCAATTGCCTGCTACATAATGCCTTTCATATTCATGACAGGCAATGCCATCTCTCAGTCCGCACAGCCGATAATCAGCTACAACCATGGTGCCGGCAAGAGGGGCAGGGTGGTGGAGGCCCGCAAGGTCGCTTTGGCCACGGCGACCGGCGCCGGTGTCCTCTTGTCGTTGGCGCTGGCTTTCGGGGTGAAATATGTCGCCGCGCTCTTCCTTGACAGCGACGCTGGCGCCTACCGCATCGCTTCCGCCGGCATACCGCTGATGGCGACCGGATTTGTGTTCTACATCGTAAATGTCACGATAATCGGCTATTTCCAGAGTGTCGAGAGAGTGCTGCCGGCGACGACATATTCATTGGCCCGCGGCCTTGTCTTTCTTGTGCCGTCCTTTATCATCATGCCCCATCTGGCAGGAACGCCCGGCATCTGGCTAGCCCTCCCCGTCTCGGAAGCCATGACCTTCGCCCTGATCGCCGTAGCCCGTCTGACGGCAATTACCGCATCAAGATGATAAAAGTCCACTTTCTGAGTTTGGAACTTGTCATCCATAGCACCATGCGGAGTGGTTGTTTCCGTTTTGGAAACAGTCATATCCTGTGAAAGCTTCCCATCTTCAAATATGTTCTTCAGATGTTTGCCGATTGCAGGTAAGCCGGCCCAAATAGCAGTGCCATAGCTCTTTGGGTACACCATATCGTTTCATCTTTTACGACTACCTGCACTTTGCCGCTGTCTGCCGGCATATTGTACAGGAGGAATTGTATCTCTCTATCCATACCTACTACTTCTTCTGCTTGAAACCATACGTATGGCCTCAATACAAAGGTAGCGAATTTTATGGACTCAACTGTTATCCGATGTGCTTCCGATGGGACATTTTTACGTCATCGGTGCGGTATTTACGTTTTCCGGTTGATATCCGTTTAGTGATTCCGGTGATATCCGTTCACTCTGGGGTTGATTTCAGATGTGTTTTTGAAAGCAAGTATTTGATTTTCTCTATTTATTTTGAAAACTTCACATAACAACAACGGAGACTCAATGAAAAGGACGAATTTAAAATAACTTAGAATGTGTAAACGAGAATGGAATGAACGCACCAGTGCATTAGTGTTTACCGGTCCGAATGGGAATTCTATATCATTCCATTGCAAAAGCAACAATAAGACGTACTGGCTCAATGCATATGAACAGGGACACACAATTTAGTCAATGCTTTCACATAGGTCCTGACGGGCATTTTTATGTCAATGATAAAGACTCATCATCTGCGATATTCGTTAGACTTGTCAAATAAATAGTTGCGACATCTTATTAGCTGTATTCCAACAACTAGGTGTACGTCAAGATATTGGCGCAAATAATAGTTCGTCTTCTTTGTTCAACGCAGAAATTCTATTTTCCGTTTATTTGTTTTCTCGACTTGAGCGAAAGAAGGAATCGCGCAAAGAATTGCGAGCGATACAATTAATAATGATTTGAAAAAAGCGTTTCATACGTAAATAAAACATCTTATGAACGTAATTCATGAAAAATTTAGGCAAAAAGTATTAAGAAGCTGTTTTGAATTGTTTGAAATGTTCTTTGAGGTGAAAAATCTTCA
>OHVB01000533.1_pt1 | contig 13548 bp, 10 predicted proteins | sample 1579331 | NCBI WGS metagenome assembly OHVB01 (sample SAMEA3882503, study PRJEB24775) | human gut metagenome | biome: human-associated habitat; feature: intestine environment; material: feces | place: Netherlands | collected 2009/2010
TCGATTAAGCTCACACCGTTGGAAGACAAGATTATCGTCAAGCAGGCTGAGGCCGAGACCCAGACCGCTTCCGGTCTGTTCATTCCGGACAACGCCAAGGAGAAGCCGCAGCAGGGTGAAGTTCTGGCTGTCGGCCCGGGCCGTCGCAACGATGCCGGCGAGCGTATCCCGGTGGACGTCAAGGTTGGAGACAAGGTGCTGTACTCCAAGTACGGCGGCACCGAAGTGCACTACGAGGGCGAGGATTACCTGATCGTCGCTGCTCGTGACATCCTGGCCATTCTTGGCTGAGATTCCCCGTTACGTAAGAAAACCCCGCGTTTTTTCGCGGGGTTTTCTGTTGAATACGCTCTCTATGGTATCGAAAAGCCGCTTAATTCCTTGCGACACGCCGTGCGGGTGCCTCGAGTTGCGAAAGTCTTCCAGACATGGCATATTATTCGAGTTGCCTGTTGAGGTTCAGCCAAGACAGGGAGCAGAGACCTGGCGGATTTCCCAAGCGGTCAAAGGGAGCTGACTGTAAATCAGCCGCTTCGTGCTTCAGTGGTTCGAATCCACTATCCGCCACGCCCCGATAGCTCAGTGGTAGAGCACTTCCTTGGTAAGGAAGAGGTCGTGAGTCCAATTCTCACTCGGGGCTCTCTGGCGGGGTAGCTCAGCTGGCTAGAGCGTACGACTCATAATCGTAAGGTCAAGAGTTCGAGTCTCTTTCTCGCTACAAAGGCCGACGGAATGTCGGTATAGCAACGAACCACAAGAGGTGAACTAAATGGCAAGCAAGAGCGCCGACATTCGTCCGGGCATCACGCTGGCATGCACCGAGTGCAAGGAGCGTAACTACATCACGACGAAGAACCGCCGTAACACGCCGGATCGTCTTGAGCTCAAGAAGTTCTGCTCCCGCTGCGGCAAGCAGACCGTGCATCGCGAGACCCGCTGAGCGGAATCAAGCTTTCGAAACCCGACCAATTTGGTCGGGTTTTTTGTTACTCTGGAGCGTTATGACTAGTTTTGCAGATCTCACCACCATCGGCGTGGGCGGTCCTATCGCCACTTTCCTGGAACCGACCACGCGCGTCGGCGTCATCGAGGCCGTTGAGGAAGCCGATTCCCAAGGACTGCCATTGTGCGTGATCGGCGGCGGATCCAACATGCTCGTATCCGACACGCCGTTCGAAGGCGTGGTGGTCCGCGATGCGAGACGTTCCATCAGCGTGTTGGATGAGGCGGCTCCGGTCGAGGATGATGGGCGTGTCGTCCACGTGAACGCCGAAGCCGGCTGCAACTGGGATGATTTCGTCGATTACTGCGTCCGACTTGGACTGGAAGGCGTCGAAGGCTTGTCCGGCATTCCCGGCACCGTCGGCGCGTCGGTCGTGCAGAACATCGGCGCGTACGGTCAGGAGGTCGCCACCAGCGTCGACAGCGTCGAGGTTTGGGACCGCAAGGAACGTGCGGTAAAGGCGTTGCGCAACGATCAGCTCGCCTTCGGCTACCGCATGAGCGCGCTGAAAGCCAGCATGTACAGCGCTCCGGCGACTCCGGCCGCGGAATTTTTCCCGACGCCGCGATACGTGGTGCTATCCGTCACGTTCGCGTTGCGGCACAGCGATACGGGCGTGGTCGGTTACGGTCAGCTCGCCAAGGCGTTGGACGTCGCCGTGGGCGATCGCATGAACACCGTGGACATCCGCAACGCGGTGCTGAAGGTGCGTGCGGCTAAAGGCATGCTGGAAGACGCGCATCGCTATGCGTCGCCGGCCATGCAGGGCACCAAGAAGACGAATCTGGTCGATGTCGCTCTTGAATCGCAATCCAAGCAGAACGGCGATGACGGTCCGGACTTCAACCGCCATAGCTGCGGCAGCTTCTTCATGAACCCGATTCTCACGCCACAGCAGGCCGAGACGCTTCCCGAAGACGCGCCGCGCTTCGACGCGGCATTGCCGGGCGGCGGGCAGGGCGTCAAGACTTCCGCGGCCTGGCTCATCGACCATGCCGGCTTCCATAAGGGGTTCAAAATCAACGAAAACGCTCCGGCTGGCCTGTCCACGCTGCATACGTTGGCGTTGACCAATCGCGGGGGAGCATCAGCCGAAGATATCGCCCGCCTCGCCAAAACCGTGCAGGACGGCGTCGAGGCCGCGTTCGGCATCCGACTGGTGCCCGAGCCGGTCGTCATCGGCATGAATCTTAAATAGCGTCACGCACGCCGTCAATGTGACGAAAACGACTTATACTTGCGCCTTGTGCTCTAGAAGGTGGAGCGTGAAACCGCGCGGGCGGAAAGAAGAGAAGGACGAGACATGAACGTATTTCGCAAGAAATCCGTCGAACAGACGCTGGCTGAAACAGGTGAGTCCGGCCATGCGCTCAAACGCGATCTGACCTGGTGGGATCTTGCCATCATGGGTGTGGCCGTTGCCGTGGGCGCAGGCATCTTCTCCATCGGCGCGCAGGCGGCTGCCTTCCATGCCGGTCCGGCGGTGGTGCTGAGCTTCCTGATCGCAGGCGTCGTGTGCGGCGCCGCCGTGATGTGCTACGCCGAATTCGCCTCCATGATTCCAGTGGCGGGTTCCGCCTACACCTTCACCTACACCACCGTCGGCGAGATCGTGGCATGGGTGATTGGCTGGGATCTGATCCTCGAAATGCTCATGGCCGGTTCGGTCGTCTCCAAATACTGGGGCGTGTACCTCAACCAGTTCTTCGAGCTGATCGGCTGGAACATCAACACCAACATCGCCATCGGCTCGTTCAACTTCGACCTGGCTCCGGTCATCATCGTCGCCTTCTTCACCGCGCTGCTGGTGATGGGTACCAAGATCGGCGCCCGCGTGGACGGCGCGCTCACCATTTTGAAGATCGCCATCGTCGTATTCATCGTGGTCGTCGGCTTCTTCTACATCAAGGCCGAAAACTTCACCCCGTTCATTCCGCCGAGCGAACCCGCAGCATCCACCGACGGCTCCGGCGTCTCCGCGGTCATGGAACAGCCGCTGTGGCAGTGGGCCACAGGCATGGCCCCCAGCATTTATGGCGTGACCGGCATCATCTCCGGCGCGGCACTCGTGTTCTTCGCTTTCCTCGGCTTCGACGTCGTGGCCACCGCTTCCGAAGAGACCATCAACCCCAAGAAGAACGTGCCGCTGGGCATCGGCGTGGGCCTCGGCCTGATCATCGTGCTGTACACCCTCGTGGCCATCGTCACCACGGGCATGGTCTCCTATAAGGACCTTGCCAAACAGTCCGATCCGTCACTGGCCGTCGCGTTCAAGATGGTCGGCGCCGACTGGGCTGCGAAGATCATCAGCCTCGGCATCGTCATCGGCATGGCCACCGTGGTCATGGTGCTGCTGCTCGGCCTGACACGCGTGGTGTTCGCCATGAGCCGAGACGGACTGCTGCCGCGTGGCCTGAGCCATACCGGCAAGCATGGCACTCCGGTGCGTCTGCAAATCATCGTCGGCGTGGTCATGGCGCTGATCGCTGCCTGCTGCAACGTCGGCATCCTGTCCGACATGGTGAACATCGGCACGCTGTCGGCGTTCACGCTGGTGGCGATTTCCATTCCGATCATGCGCAAGAAGCGCCCCGACCTGGAACGTTCCTTCAAGATTCCGGGCAACCCGTGGGTGCCGATCCTGATTGCGCTCGCCAACCTGTGGCTGATGGTCAACCTGAGCGTGCTCACCTGGATCCGTTTCGTGGTCTGGCTCATCGTCGGCTTCGCCATCTACTTCGGCTATGGCTACCGTCATGCCCGTCTCGGTGCCGGCGAACTCGAAGTTGCCGCGCAAGAGTAATCTGGAACAGTACACGTTGTTGTTGAGGAGGTAAGCATGCCGTACGTTGTTGCCCAGCCGTGTGTGGACGTCAAAGACAAGGCCTGTGTGGACGAGTGCCCGGTCGATTGCATCTACGAAGGCTCCCGTTCCCTGTACATCAATCCGAACGAATGCGTGGATTGCGGCGCATGCGAGCCGGTGTGCCCGACCGAAGCCATCTTCTACGAGGATGACCTGCCGGACGAGTGGGCTTGGTACAAGGACGCCGCCGTCAGCTTCTTCGCCGAAGTCGGCGATTTGGGCGGCGCTTCCGCAGCCGGCCCGATCGGCAAGGATCCGGAGCAGGTAGCTGCTCTGCCGCCGCAAAATCAGTGATTGGCATTTGAAAGCGGCCTTTTCCCGTTGGAAGAGGCCGCATATTTTGTTTATAGAGGATTATTAAGGAGTTTTCACGATGGGCTTTCATGAGTTTTCTTCGCCATACGATTGGTCGCGTATCGCAGCATACAAGCGCACGGCAAAAGCTGCGTTCGGAGGCATGATCGACCTGTCCGTGGGATCTCCCGTCGATCCTGTGCCCGACTCGGTGCGCAAGGCGCTCGCAGCGGCGGCGAATGATCCGAATGCGTATGGATATCCGGCTACTGCAGGTACTGCCGATTTACGTACTGCGATTGCTGAATGGTTTTCGGCGACTCGCAATGTTGATTTGCAGGCGATTCATGCTGATGTGGTGCCTACCGTCGGCTCCAAAGAGGGTGTTGCGTTGATGGCGTCGCTACTGCATTTCGGTGAGGATGATGTTGTGGTGCAGCCGAAGGTTTCGTACCCGACGTATGAGATCGGCACGCAGTTGGCTGGGGCGAAGGTGCTTAAGGTCGACGATGTGGCTGATGTTGCGTCGTGGCGCAATGTGCCTGGTGTCAAAGCGGTGTGGGTGAATTCCCCTTGCAATCCGACGGGCGAGGTGTATTCGGCCGAGCGGATGGCTGGCATTGTCGCAGCTGCACGTGAGATCGGCGCGGTGGTGCTTTCTGACGAATGCTATGCGCTGATGCAGTGGAGGGGTGCTGTGAATGGCGCTGAAGGTGAAGCTGATTCACTTGCGTCGACGCCGTGCGCACTTCGTGACGATGTGTGTTTGGGCTCCGCCGAGGGCGTGCTGGTGCTTTATTCGTTGAGCAAGCAGAGCAATATGGCTGGGTATCGTACCGCGTTCATTGCCGGAGATGAGTCTTTGATCGCATCGATGAGTACATATCGCAAGCAGATTGGTCAGATTATTCCCGGTCCGGTGCAGGCTGCGATGGCTGCCGGATTGCGTGATCTGGAATCCGTCAAGGTTCAGCATGCGCACTATCGGGAACGTCTCGGCGTGTTGGTGAGCGCGTTGCGTGCTTACGGATACTGCACCGACATGCCGGACGGTGCATTGTATGTGTGGGTGAGAGCCAAGTCGGGCGATTGCTGGACCGATATGGAGCAGCTTGCCAAGATTGGCATCATCGCCAGCCCCGGCGAGTTCTATGGTGCGCCGGAATGTCTGCGTTTCTCCACCACCGCCAGTGACGAGGCGATCGCTTCCGCTGCTGAACGTTTGGCGCGCTAAGCCGATATGCAAAAGGGCTTCCGGCAATCGCTGGAAGCCCTTTATCTGCGGAGTCAGAGGGAGTCCAACGCCCATGCGTCTTATGGCTATGCGCAGCTGTTGATGTCGCTGATGGCAAAGTGAACGGCGTAGGCTAGGCCGCAGGGCGTCGTTCCTGGTTTATGGGTACGTGTACAGGTGAGGATGGTGGCGGTTCGTCTGTTGAGAATATGTTCCATAACGGAATCCTCTCGGTGGGGTGAAAGCTGTGTCGTTGATCCTAAGACACATGGCTTATGTGATTCGGAATGGGCGCAACGATGCATCGCTTCTGAATTATGATATCGGGCTTCTTGCCATCTATGATGTTTTGCTGACACTTGTCACAGTAGTTTGAGGTCTTGTTTTGAAGATATGTTTGCGCTGTTGTTCGGCGTGTTCGGTTGGCGGGGACAGCGTAAATAGTTTTCGCAGTTAATCGTGTTTGGGCGGAAGTCCGTAATTTCCTGCTTTTGGAATACTTAAATTTATTCGAAAGTTTCGTAAATATTTGCATATAGAACTTTCGTAACAAAAAATTTAAGTATTTAGTTAAGTGACTTGACTTTCTTGAAAATCAAGTCATATAATCAAGCAGTGCTTTAACTGAAATGCTAAAGCATCTATGAAACATGACGATGTGTGTTCATGCATGTCACCAAAGGAGAAAGACATGATGAGGTCAAGAACTTGGAAACGAGTGCTTGCTGCTGTTTGCGCTGGTGTAGCGGCCGTTTCAATGGCTGCTTGCGGCGGAGGTACTAATAACACCGCGAAGGACGGAGTCATTATCAACAGTGTTATGAATTCAACTTCGCAGGCGTCGTTGAATTATAATCCGTTCTCTTCTACAGCTTTGACCGGTGTGGTCGGTGCTCTGTACGAGCCATTGTTCTATATGAACAACCTTAAGGACGACCCTACTAAGCTGGAACCGCTAATGGGTAAATCCTACACTATCAGTGACGATGCGAAAACTATTGATGTAACGATTCGTGACGGTGAAAAGTGGTCTGACGGCAAACCTTACACTGCCGAAGATGTTGCATACACATTCAACCTCCTTAATACCAACAAGGCTTTGAATACCAGTGGCTTTGCTGGCTCTGCCAAGGTCCTTAGCGATACGGAAGTTCGTATCACTTTGGACAAGCCTGAATCGGTGAATGCTCTGTCGTATCTGTCCGGCACGATGATTGTCCCGAAGCATGTGTGGGAAAAGATCGATGATCCGGTGACCTATACCAATAAAGACGCTGTTGGCTCTGGGCCTTTCACAGTTAAGGGCGGGAACTTTTCCCCAACCGCTTACACGTTTAAGAAGAATCCGTACTACTGGGATGAAGGTAAGCCTGAAATTGATGGCGTCCGTTATGTTCTGATCACCGGTGGCACCCAAGCTTCTCAAAATGCCTTGACCGCTGGCGATGTGGACTGGATGTCTGCGATCTTCCCGAATATGGATGATGTGCTGTCGGGATATCCTGATATTAAGACGGTTAACGTTCCTTCTAGTCAGATGGCATTCATGACCTGTTCGAACAAAGAACTCGGCTGCAGTGGTCCTACCACTGATCCGGCAGTGCGCAAGGCTATCTATTACGCTCTTGATCGTAATCAGATTAATAAACTCGCTCTGAATGGCCAGTACAGTGAGCTGGCTGGTTCTCTGTATCCGTATGGACAGTTCACCAAGTACGCTTCGGATGACGTCCCGGATTCACCTATTCCGGGTAAAGGACGTACGGATGAAGCCGTCAAGATACTGGAGGACGCCGGCTATACGAAGGGTGATGACGGCATCTATCAGAAGGACGGAGTTAAGCTGAGCATCAAAGTCGCTGTTATGAGTGATATCTCTGACTGGATCAACGCGATTAACGTCGCCTCGCAGCAGCTGAAAAAAATCGGTATTGATCTGCATGCGGACCAAATGTCTTCTAATGAATGGACTCAGGCGATGCAGCAGGGCCAGTTTGAAATGTCCATTTATGGTCTGTGGGTCGCAGGTGCCGAACCATGGATGTTCTACAACCAGTTCTATGCCACTGCCAATACGGCTGCAGTGGGTAAAAGCGCTTGGCCTAATTACGCTCGCTACAGCAATAAGACCGTGGATGATGCTCTTAATGTCATCAATACCACCACTGATGTGGCGACCAAGAAGTCTGAATATGAGAAGATTCAGACTCAGGTGTTTGAGGACATGCCGTATATCCCGATTCTGCGTCAATCCGGTCTGAGCGAAATGTGGAGCGATAAGGTTACCGGTTGGCCGACAAACGATAACGTCTATGCTAATCCGCAGACTTGGGCAAATCCTGATTTGGGCATTGTCCTGAAGAACCTGAAGGTTAAGAAGTAACCTGACGGATTTTATAAATCAACGGTGCACAAGGCGTTTTAGCTGTGCGTTTTGTGCACCATTTTCCATGTAGAAATGAGGTAACATGAGGTTCTACCTGAAAAAGATAGGATTTTACCTTGTTGCATTGTTTGCGGCTTTGACATTGAACTTTGCCATCCCGCGACTGATGCCAGGTGATCCGGTTTCAGCTGTTCTTACCAGGCTTGCATCGCGAGGTGGTACTGTTGCGCCCGAAACAAGGGAAGCGATTACTGCAATGCTGGGACAAGGTGGAGGCAACATCTTCCAGCAGTATATTGATTATCTGAAGAATATCTTCACCGGCAACTGGGGCGTATCTGTAACGTATTTCCCCAACCAAGTTACAACGTCCATTGCTTCTGCACTGCCTTGGACCATTTGTCTTGTCGGCACAACCACGATTATATCGTTCTTTGTTCAACAGGCTCTTGGTATCTGGGCTGGCTGGCGTCGTGGTGGCGCTTTTGATAACATCATTTCCCCTGTGTCCACCATTTTCCAAGCTGTTCCTTACTTCTGGCTTGCACTCATCTTCATTTGGGTGTTTGCCCGTACGCTGCATTGGTTCCCTCAGTCAGGCGGATACAATTATCGTGAGGTTGTGCCCGGCTTCACTTGGGAATTCTTCTCGAGCGCAGTGCAGTATGCAATCTTGCCGGCCTTGACGATTCTTGTCAGCTCTCTGGGCATGGGTGTTGTCGGTATGCGTAATATGATGGTCTCCACGTTGTCTGAGGACTACATTGTTACTGCTGAGGCCAAGGGTTTAAGTCCTAAACGCGTTATGATGTGCTACGCAGCTCGTAATGCAGTGTTGCCATCCATTTCTGGCTTTGGCACGTCTATCGGTGCAGTGGTGGGTGGATCGCTGCTTACTGAACAGGTGTTCTCCTATCCAGGTGTTGGTCAGATGCTTTTGCAAGCGGTGACCAGTAACGATTACGCGCTGATGCAAGGTATCTTCCTGATTATTACCGTTACTGTTCTAGTCGTGAACTTTATCATTGATTTGCTTTACGGCATTATCGATCCACGTACGCGGCAACAGGATTGAGGTTAAATATGTCTGCAACAAATTCTTCTGCTGCTGTGGCTCGTAGCCAAGCTAAACGTCGTCGCTCCGCTTTGGATTCTCTCAAGCGAGTTCTTCCTGAGCGTTCTGCAAAATTGACGGCTGGATTAACCATTGTGATCGCAATGGTTTTGTTCGCCATTATTGTTCCTATCTTCACGAAGGATCCTAATAAGATCAATGACATTGGCTTGTCTGCGCCATCTGCCCAGCATTGGTTGGGCACTACGCAGTCTGGCCAGGATGTTTTCACTCAGCTTGGCTATTCTGTCCGTGGCTCTCTGATTATTGGCTTTGCTGTTGGCTTGATTGCAACTGCGTTGTCGTTCATTTTCGGTGTTTTGGGCACATATATTGGTGGAATTTGGGATGATTTGTTCTCTCTGATTACCAATATCATGCTGGTGATTCCGGGGTTGCCTCTGACCATCGTGATTTCTGCATTGATGCCTTCCAAGGGCATGATGATGTTGGTCATTGTTATTTCGATCACCGCATGGGCTGGCGGTGCCCGTGTACTGCGGGCGCAAACATTGTCTATGCGTGGGCGTGATTATGTTCTTGCCGCAAAAATTGCAGGTGAACGTCCGTGGCGCGTGATTACCGTTGAAATTCTGCCTAATCTGTTGCCTGTGATGGGATCGCAGTTTGTGTTCTCCGTTATTATGGCAATCCTGAGTGAGTCTTCGTTGTCCTTCATTGGCCTGGGGTCGACCCAATCCTTCTCGCTGGGAACCATGCTGTATTACGCGCAGAACGGTTCTGCTCTGAACACGGGCGCATGGTGGTGGTTCCTGCCACCGGGACTGATGATCGCTATTATCGGCGCTGGATTGTCCTTCATTAATTTCTCCATCGATGAAGTCATCAATCCGCGACTACGTAAGCCTACCAAGAAAAGCAAGGGAAAGAAAGGGTGAACACGATGGCGACTCAGAATTCTGATATCCTGCTTTCGGTCGATAACCTCGACGTTATCTACGATACGGATAATCCGGTGCACGCCGTGCAGAACGCTACATTCGAATTGCGTCGCGGTGAGATGCTTGGTTTGGCTGGTGAATCCGGTTGCGGCAAGAGTACATTGGCGTATAGCATCAATCAAATGCTGAAAGCTCCGGGTAAGATTAACTCTGGCTCTGTGATTTTCCATGATAAGTCAGGGAAAGATATTGATATCCGTGCTTTGTCGGGGCGTTCATTGCGTGAATACCGTTGGGAGAAAACCTCCATGGTGTTTCAGGGCGCCATGAATTCATTAAGTCCTGTAACTAAGATTGGTAAGCAACTTGCCGATATTTATAAAACTCATCGTCCTCATATGGCGAAGAGCGAACGACAAGACCGTTGCGCACATTTGCTTGAGATGGTGCATGTTGATCCGAATCGTCTAGCTGCTTACCCGTTTGAACTTTCCGGCGGCATGCGTCAGCGTGTGATGATTGCCATGGCTTTGGCTCTTGAGCCGCAGTTGATTATTATGGATGAACCGACCACGGCGTTGGACGTTGTTGTACAGCGTGAAATCATCGAGGAAATTTCGGAATTGCGCCGTGACAAGGGCTTCTCTGTTATTTTTATCACGCATGATTTGCCGATGCTCTTGGAGATCACGGACAAAATTGCTGTGATGAAAGATGGTGTCATCGTAGAACAAGGCGTTTCTGAAGACGTGTATTTCAATCCGAAGCATCCGTATACACAACGGTTGCTGAGCTCGTTCCCATCTTTGACAGGAGATCGTGGCTCATTCGTTCGTGTTCCACGCCATGCGTGAAAGGAATAATCATGTCAGTATTGAAGCTTGAGCATGTGAAAAAAGATTTTACCCTGCGTAATGGTTTGAAAACCACGACGATTCATGCGGTGAAGGATGCGTCATTCGAGTTAGCTTCGGATAAGACCATTGCTCTTGTTGGTGAGTCTGGTTCCGGTAAATCGACAATCGCCCGAATGATTACATGTTTGGAGACGCCGACTTCTGGAAGCATCACGTTGGACGGCAAGCCTGTCCCTACGCATGGTAAGGATTTGTACGAATACCGTCATAATGTGCAAATGGTATTTCAGGATCCGTTCGCTTCCTTGAATCCATATCATACGATTTTCCACCATATTCTTCGTCCTCTTATGATTAACCACATGGCAAATAGCCAAGAGGAATATGAGCAGAAGGTTATCGAACTGCTGGAACGCGTTGAATTAACGCCTGCCGTCAATTTCATGTATCGACGCCCTCATGAGCTGTCTGGCGGACAGCGTCAGCGCGTCGCAATTGCACGTGCATTGGCTCCTAAGCCAAAGGTTCTAATTGCGGATGAGCCTGTTTCGATGTTGGATGTTTCTTTGCGGTTAGGCGTGCTTAACCTGCTGTCTAGAATTCAGCAGGAAGAACACATCGGCATGCTGTACATTACCCATGATCTGGCGACTGCTCGCCATTTTTCGGATGAGATTATGGTGATGTGTCATGGAGACATTATTGAACATGGTCCTTCTGATGATGTGATTTTGAATCCGCAGCAAGACTACACGAAAGTGTTACTTAATGCCGCGCCTGATCCGGAGAAGCATTTCGCGAAGATTCGTGACGAGCGTAGCCGTCAGTAATGCCGCATGGAATACGTCTGATCATCATCTGATTGCTTGCAACTCCCTCGGCCTATGGCCGAGGGTTTCATATAAAGGAGTGTTTTATGCAAATCGCAAACCCCGTTCTCCCGGGATTCAATGCCGATCCCTCGATGATTCGGGTCGGGGATACCTACTACATCGCCAATTCCACGTTCGAATGGTTCCCAGGTGTCCGTCTGCACGAGTCCAAGGACATGGTCCATTGGAACCTGTTGCCGAGTCCACTGAGCCGCACGAGCCAGCTTGACATGCGCGGCAATCCGTCATCCGGTGGCATCTGGGCTCCGGATCTTTCCTATGCGGACGGCAAATTCTGGCTGATCTACACGGACGTGAAGGTCGTGAACGGTGCGTTCAAGGATTGCACGAACTATTTGGTCACTGCCGAAAGTATCCATGGTCCGTGGAGCGAGCCGATTCGCGTGAACGGTGTCGGCTTCGACGCAAGCCTGTTCCATGACGACGATGGCCGCAAGTATCTGGTGCAGCAGACTTGGGATTTTCGTGAGTACCATCATGGCTTCGACGGCATCACACTGACCGAATTCGATGTGAAGACGATGAAGCTCAAGCCGGAAACTGAACGTACGATTTGGCGCGGTACGGACGTCAAACTCACCGAGGGGCCACATCTGTACAAGATCAATGGCTATTACTACCTGTTCGCCGCTGAAGGCGGTACCGTGTATACGCATCAGGAAGTCGTGGCCCGATCCAAGTCTTTGGACGCGTTGTCCTTCGAAGGCATGCCGTCGAATCCGTTCATCACGAATTTCGACACGCCGCGTTCCTATCTGCAAAAGCAGGGGCATGGCGCACTGGTCGATACCCCGTCCGGCGAATGGTATTACGCCTCGCTGTGCGGTCGTCCGTGGCATCACGACAATGAATCCTTCACTGATCCGCGCGGCTGGTGCACGCTGGGGCGTGAAACCTCCATCCAGAAGGTCGAATGGACCGAGGATGGCTGGCCGTATATTGTCGGAGGCCATGGCGGACAGCGTTATGTGGATGCTCCGAAGGATGCCATCGAGACCGAGGCACCTGCGGATCACAGCCAGCATGACGATTTCATGTCCGATACGTTGGATTTGAATTGGAATACGCTGCGTGTGCCGTTCGATGGCGAGATGGGCAAGGTCGGTGGCGGCGTGTTGGAACTGCGTGGCCAGGGCTCGCTGTGCAACCTTTTCGATCTGTCGTTGGTGGCACGTCGTTGGCAGGCGTTCAACTTCGATGCGACCGTAAAGGTTGAGTTCGATCCGAAGAACTACCGCCAGATGGCCGGCCTGACGAACTACTACGATGATTTATGCTGGTCGTGGGTGTTCGTGACTTGGGACGAGCGGCGTCAATGCCGCGTGATTGAGGTCGCTCAGAACGATTTCAACAACTACACGTCGTTCCTGCGGGATACCGCTCCAGCAGTGCCGGATGACGTGAAGTCCGTGTGGCTGCGCACGAAGGTGCGCAAGCAGTGGTATTCGTATGAATATTCGTTTGATGGGACTTCATGGGTCGATCTGGGCGTGAAACTGGACGCGAAGATCCTGTCGGACGACTATATCCTGCGTCGATACGGCGGATTCTTCACCGGAGCATTCGTCGGTTTGGCTGCAATCGATCTTTCTGGATACGACAGGGTTGCGAAATTCAGCGAATTCGATTATCGGGAATTGCCCGATAACGAGTAGGTGTTTTGGTGGCGACGGGAGCTGTGTTTTCGTCGCCACTGACGTATGCAAGCCGTCATGAATCGTATACGGAGGCTTTATGTGGACTTGTCAAAGATGGAAGAAGGAAGAGCAACGATGCTTGCGATGCCGAAGATTTTCGATGACGGATGTGTGCTGCAATCCGGGCAGGACGTACCGGTATGGGGTTGGTGCGAACCATGGCGGAGCGTTACTGTCACGGTTTAGGAACATGTGTGAATAAGGAGATTCAGCAATGAAGTTTGAATACCATGTCAAACCAACCGGCAGCGATGCTGCGTGCGGCGACGCGGAGCATCCGTTCGCCACGATTTCCAAGGCCG
>OHVB01000536.1_pt1 | contig 13491 bp, 8 predicted proteins | sample 1579331 | NCBI WGS metagenome assembly OHVB01 (sample SAMEA3882503, study PRJEB24775) | human gut metagenome | biome: human-associated habitat; feature: intestine environment; material: feces | place: Netherlands | collected 2009/2010
AACCGCATACATCCCCGGCTCCGACCACCGCGCCCTCCTCGCCACGCTCGAAGTCGCCTGATCCGCACCTAATCTGCGCTTGAACATATCTGCGCATAGCAAACATATCCGCACGTATCCCCACATATGCCCCTCAACGTACCAATAGCCGCAAACACGCCTGCTGCTATACCGACATTTTTGACATTATGTAGGTATGGGAATAGTCTATATTCACCCCGAACCTGCATATTCTGCACAAATGACGGTTATAAGGATGATGGTTATGGAGTACAAAAGCATACGGCAGACATTGGCAATGTCATCATCCATGGCCAAGCCGAAGGATGCGGCTGAGGAGGAATACCAAAAAAGACTCAACGGCTATTCAACATACCGGTCAGGTATTGAATTCGAAGGTCATGAGATGTTCGCCGTGGCGTTCAGGGAACTGTTGAACGTCATGGATTCGGTCCGTGGCATGGAAGTGCAGGTCGAATCGCTGTGGGCCGCATTGCCGCCGATTGCCCGCAGGGCGTATCTGATGGAACTCATCGGCGCGGAAATGCAGAGCACGAACTCCATAGAAGCCGTGCACACCACGCGCAAGGAAATCTCAGACGCGTTGGATGCGGCGGTCGCGGACGGGCCGCACAAGCGGTTGAGTGAGCTTGCCAAACTCTTTCTCGGACTCTCCGGCGAAAATTCCGCAACGTTGGAACTACCGAAAACGTTGCATGACATACGTAATATTTACGATCAGGTGATGGCTGGGGAACTACGGGAGGAAGACAAGCCTGACGGAATGGTATTCAGAGCCAAGCAAGTCTCTGTGTGTGACGGCTTTGACCGGGAGATTCATCAAGGCGCATGGCCGGAATCGGAAATCCAAGTGCAATTGACCAAATGGCTGGCGTTGCTTTCGGATGAGGCGATTCCTCCGCTGCTGCGGGCTGTGATGTGCCATTACGCCTTCGAATGCATTCACCCGTTCTATGACGGCAATGGCAGGACGGGCCGGTTCCTGCTTGCTCTGCAGCTGAGCAAGCACCTGTCCATACCGACGGCGATCAGCCTGAGTCCGGTTATCGCCGACGCGAAAGGCCGGTATTACAAGGCGTTTGATGATGCGCAGCATCCGCTGAACTGTTCTGACGTCTCGCTGTTCTCATATCGGATGATCCGTTTTATCGCCACCGCCCAGAAGAACATCATCTCTGTGCTCGGCGAGAAGAAAACCCTGCTTGACACCGCGCGGAAGAGGCTTGAACATTATGCGCGAACGCAGGGCATTACGGAACTGCAGCGGAACATGCTGTACTTCCTGCTGCAGGAGGAGCTTTTCGACGATGCTCCGAAACCCATATCGCGCCGCCTAATGCGCGAATGGCTTGGCGTGGGGGAGCGGAAGACCAACACCGCGCTCGCGGAACTGGTGAACAGGAACCTGCTCGAGTTCCACGGCTCCCGCCCGATCCGCTATTCGCTGACCGCCACCGCCCGCGCCGAATTTCTGCAATGATTCTGCGCGTATTGGACGATTTGCCGCATGCGGGGAACGCCTCGCGCTAAAATTTCCGTTTGGCGGGTTGCGGAAGCCATGGTGGATTTCGCAAAACCGCAACACGAAACGTTGGAAGAACGGTTAAGGGGTTTAGGCATGCACATCATGTTCGTCTGCACGGGCAACATTTGCCGTTCCCCTATGGGCGAGCTTCTGATGACCCACTATCTGAACGGCACCACCGTGCAGGTATCGAGCGCCGGCACGCGTGGTTTGCCGATGCATCCGATCGATCCGTCGAGCGGCCGCCTTATGCAAAGCGTCGGCATTGAGTCGAGCGGCTTCCGTTCCCGACGACTGACCCGACAGATGGCCGACGAAGCCGACCTGATCCTCTGCTTCGAAAAGCAGCAGCGCAAGGAAATCGTCACGTTGGCGCCAGCCGCCGTACGATACACGTTCCTGCTTGACGATTTCGCGAATATGTGCGATTACTGCGCTCGCAACAATATGATTGCCGGACTGACCATCCAGGAACGTCTTCAGTCGGTAATCAAGAAGTCCTCGATGATTCGTCCGATGATTCCCCAGCCGAAGGACATCGCCGACCCGCATGGCCGCGAATTCAGCATGTTCTGCGTCGCCGCCGAACAGACGAACGGTGCGATCCGTAAAATCCTGAAAAGCATGCGCAAGCACCGTACGGTAACCCCCGCCCCCATCCGCTCCCAAATCGTTGCCTGATAATTCTTTTAGGTCCATGGATTGATTCACCATAGCTTGGCCCTACTCTATTTTTTTGAGTCCGAGCGTGTTTGTGATATTCACCCATTTTTTATTATTGATATTTTGATTTGATTGGCATGTTGCATGCCATAAGAGGTAAAGAAGCCCTTTTTGAGCATCTCTTGAAAGATTAATTTCAGGATTGTTGGGGGTGGGCTGTCGGTGGCGTGGGATGGGGCGAGGGTGCTTTGCGTCGCAAGGTGGTATTGGTTGGAAAATTTTCTGAAACGTTTGCATATGTGAATTTGCAACGATAGTGGGTGCTACGGGGTGCTGGTATGAGTGTATCTGTTGGTGACAGCGTTTGCAACAGAGCAGAAAACAATTGCGTTTTAACCGCCATTTTTCAATAAAAATCACTCATTTTTCAAAGGAAAAATGTGGTATTTTTGACGCAACGTCTGCTAGTGGCAAACGTTGTCAAAGTTAGATGCAAGGAAGCAGGGAGGGTAAGGTGCGACTCAGCACTCATACGTTCGCGGGTATGGCGAACGCACTCACCAGAAAAGAGCCTCCGCACGACGATCAACCGGAGTTGATGACCCGTGCAGAGCGTAGGCGCGCGGCCCGCAAGGCTCGCGCCGTCAAGACCTGGAAGAAAGTAGCGGCGGGAACGGTGGCGGTCGCCACGCTGTTCGGCGGTATGGGTGTGGCATCCACCGCACTTGCCGCCGATCGTGACAGCTACCAGGACACCATCGGAAATTCTTCTTTCGAAGCGGCCCGTAACCAGTACGGTCTGACCAAGCACATGAAGAACGGCGCCATCCTGCACGCATGGATGTGGTCGTTCAAGACCATCACGCAGCACATGCCTGAGATCGCCGCGGCGGGCTACACTTCCGTGCAGACCGAGCCTATGAGCAAGATCAAGGAAGTCGCCGCCAACGGCAAGAAGTTCACCGAGAACTGGTACTACGTGTACCAGCCGGCGAACACCTCCATCGGCAACTTCGTGGTCGGCACCGAGGCTGACCTGAAGGAAATGACCGCCACCGCCCATAAGTATGGTGTGCGTGTGATCGTGGATGTGGTCGCCAACCACTTCACCTCCGATTGGAACGCCATCGACCCCGATTGGCAGAACAAGGAGTACTTCCACAAGCGTACCGGCTGCGACGGCCCCAACGGTGAAATCAACGATTATTCCAACCGTTACAAGGTGACGCAGTGCCACCTGCTTGGCCTGTGGGATCTGAATACGCAGAACCAGGCTGTTGCCGATCGTATGCAGAAGTTCCTGAAGACCGCTGTGGCTGACGGTTTCCGCTACGATGCGGCAAAGCACGTCGAGCTGCCGACCGAAGTCTTCGACAATAAGCAGTCGAACTACTGGAACACCATTCTGAAGAACGGCTCCCAGTTCCAGTACGGCGAGGTGCTGCAGGGCGATTCCGGCCTTGACTACAAGGCATACGCCAACATGTTCCGCGACAATTCCTCCGATGGCGGCGGCAACACCGCTTCCAACTACGGCAAGACCATTCGCGCCGCTGTCGGCTCGAACAACCTTGACGTCAAGATGGTGAAGAACATCGATACCGGCGGCGCAAGCGAAGACCAGCTGGTCACCTGGGTTGAGTCCCACGATAACTACGCCAACGGCGACAAGGAATCCACCGGCCTCACCGACTATCAGATCATGATGGGCTGGGCGGTCGTTGGTTCCCGTAGGGCCGGCGCTCCGCTGTACTTCAACCGTCCGAAGGGCTCTGGCGGCACCAACCCGCAGTTCGCCGAGCAGTCCCAGCTGGGTGACGCCGGTGACGACATGTGGAAGAACAAGTCCGTCGCGGCAGTCAACCACTTCCGTAACGCCATGGATGGCAAGGGCGAGAACCTGCAGAACTGCGGCGACAAGTCCTGCCTGATGATTGAGCGCTCCACGTCTGATGGCATTCAGAACGATGGTGTGGTCATTGCCAACATGGGTGGCGACAAGAGCCTTTCCGGCATGGAAACCACACTTGACGATGGCACCTACCCGGATGAGGTCAATGGCGGCCAGCTTGTGGTCTCCAACCATAAGATCGTTTCCGGTACCGCCAAGGGCGGCGCGGTCAGCGTCTTCTACGTGAAGGGCGAATCCGATCCGAACGTGTCCGTGGAAGCGGCTTCCAAGGAATTCTCCTCCGACAATGTCAAGGTCACGTTGCGCGCGCAGGATGCCGACAATCTGAAGTACACCACCACCGAGGGCGAGAGCGGCTCCTTCACTGACGGAAAGGTCATTTCCGTTGGTAAAACTCTTTCCATCGGCGAGACCGCTACCGTCAAGGTGACCGGCACCGCCGCCAAGGATGGCAAGAAGGTCAAGAGGGGCCAGGCGCTGAGCGCTTCCGTGACCGTGAAGAAAGTGGAGGTCCCGAAGCAGAACCTTGCCGCGCAGTACAGTACCAACAAGGTGGGCATGGGCGTCAAGAAGACCATCAACTTCAACGCCGGGAAGGATGCGAGCATCGCTGACTGGGACAGCTCCATGCTGATCGCGCAGGGTGCCGCCAACGACGATCCGCGCGTGTACCGCCCGAATTCCATGTATGAGGTTCCGATCGATCTGTATGCGTTGTATGGCGCCTACGATGACGACAACCTGTACCTCATGTGGGAAATGACTAACGTGCAGGATGTCGTCGACACTGGCGACGACTACCCGCTGAGCCAAGGTCACCTGTGGCAGACCCAGAACCTGCCGTTCCACATCGCCATCGACACCAAGGATGACAGCACCCGCATCGGCAACAACGGCGGTCTGCAGACCGGCGGTTCCCTGTGGGCATCCAACATCACTTGGGGCGGCGAGCAGAAGCTCAACAATGTGGTGACCATCTCCACCAACGGCTCCAACGGTCCGTGGATCTACAAGGGCGACGAGACTGGTCTGAACTCCAAGGCTGCGTATGGTCCGGCTGCTAACGCCGCCACCAACACCAAGAAGTCGAACATCAAGTTCGGCTATGGCAATGGCATTCTAAGCAAGGATGTCATCGGCATCGACGGTGGCTGGGGTGAAAACAACGGTCGTTTCATCGGCGATATGAAGGCCGAGAACCAGAACAAGGCCAAGTGGGTCAACTTCAACGACAAGGGTCACGATTCCGCCGGCATGGACGATCATTACGAGATCGCCATCCCGTTGGATGAACTTGGCACTACTGCGGACCATATTGCCGCGAACGGCATTGGTATCGAACTGGCGGCTACCTTCGGCCTGTCCGCCATGGATTCCCTGCCGTACGATCTGGCAATGAACGACAATGCTGACCTGCCGGACACCGGTTCTCAGGTGAATAACTCCTTCGAGAAGTCCGATGACGACATGTTCAGCGTGAAGATGGCCAACATCGGCGGCGAAGAGCCTCCGGTCGAAACCAAGTCTGTGAGGATTGATCAGTCGGATTACAGCGTGGACCTGTCCAATGGCGTGGCCACGAAGCAGTTGACCGCCACGACCGATCCGAAGGGCGCGTCCGTGAGCTGGAGCTCGTCCAATAAGGACGTGGCGACCGTCAGCCCGAAGGGCGTGGTCACCACGAAGAAGGCCGGCAAGGCCACGATCACCGCGAAGTCCGGGACCAAGACCTCGTCGATCACCGTGACCGTGACGGGCCAGCTTCCGCCGGATCCGGTTGCGAAGAACACCGTCTACGCTTCGAAGCCCTCGGGCTGGGGCAAGATGTACGCGTACGTGTACACCGGCGACGGCGCGACCGCGAAGAACAACGCGGCCTGGCCGGGCGTGGAGATGACCGCCCCGAGCGCGACCGACGGCTGCGGCGAGACCGGCCTGTACAAGTACGCCGTGCCCGACGACCTCGCGTCCGGCGCGAAGGTGATCTTCAACGACGGCGGCAGCCAGCAGTATCCGGGATCCCGCCAGCCGGGCCTGGACTACAACGGCGGCATCGTGAAGTGGGACGGCGCCACCGCCGCCCTGCCCGCGCTTGACTGCCCGACTGATGTTCCGGTCACGTCGGTGTCCATCTCCGGTCCGGGCGTGAAGGACGGCAAGGCCACGGTCAGGAGGAACGCGTCGCTGCAGCTGGCCGCCACGGTCAGCCCGGGCAACGCGACCGACAGGACCGTGTCATGGAAGTCCTCCGACACGGCCGTGGCCACGGTCGACAGGACCGGCAAGGTCACGGGCGTGAAGGCCGGCAAGGCCACGATCACCGCGACCGCGGGCGGCAAGAGCGCCAGCGTCGAGGTCACGGTCGAGGACGAGCCGGCGTCCACGGTCGACATCACGTTCCGCGCATCCGGAGTGGATCTGAAGTCGGGCGAGACCCTGTACGCCGTGGGCGACTGGGGCCAGGACGGCAAGACCTGGAGCCGCGCGTCGGGCGTGAAGCTGTCCGCGAAGTCGGACGGCACGTATGCCGGCACCGTCTCGGTAAAGACCGGCCATGCCATGGCGTTCCGTCTGATCAAGGTCGACGCCAGCGGCAAGACCACGTGGGACCCGGCATCTGACCGCAAGACCACCGCCGACAAGACCAAGAGCATCGGCGTGACTTGGAGCATCAACAAGGTCAACGAGGATGGAAGCATCCCCGATGGCAACGAGTTCTACATCACCGGAAAGGGTGTGGAGAACGGCAAGCTCACCATGCAGGCCCATCATCTCGCCGAGCTTAACCTCGTTGGAGCCAGCACTTCCGACAAGGCGACTTGGTGGTCCGATAGCGCTGCGGTCGCGGTCTCCGGCACCGGCACCGTGTACGCCGTACAGAAGGGCACTGCGAAGGTGAACGCCAAGGTCGACGGCAAGACCCTGAGCCTCACCATCACCGTGGAATGACTGCTTGTCTAATCCCTATGGATAGGGAGTAAGACAGAGCCAGGGCGGGCGATTTTCAGAACGAATCGGAAGATCGCCCGCCCTTATTCACGTAAAATATGTTTTCGTATAGGAAGAAGATTGCTGCTTCCATAGGCGTGTCGCTTCCGACGAATAAACTTTCCCTGGATGTTTCGGGAATGTTGACAAGATCTTGCATACCTAGCGATTGGCTTGAGCGCTATCCATGCACTGAAGTGCTGATTGCCAGCTAGGGGATTATTGATTGGACGAAGAAGGGAACAACGGCTCCTCATGATGAGCTCTATAAGAAAAAGCGCAAAACGAGTAGTCGAGTCTGTGCTATGACAATGCCATCCCAACCCCTGATCAGTATTATCGTGCCGGTTTACAATGTGGAGCGGTATCTTGACCAATGCATGCAGAGCCTTGTCTGCCAGACGTATGCCAATCTTGAAATCATTATGGTCGATGACGGTTCCACCGATTCGTCCGGTGAAAAATGCGATACATGGGCAGAACGCGATTCACGTATTCGCGTGATCCATCAGTCTAATGCCGGTCTTGCAGCAGCCCGCAATACAGGTCTTGATGCCGCCGCCGGAGTGTATATCGGTTTTGTGGATTCTGATGACCATGTGCTGCCTGACATGTTCGGAACATTGATGAGGAACATGGAGAATGCAGATGCCGATTTGTCGATTGTCTCCTATGCGCGTGAGGGTTTGGACGGCAAAACCTATTGCAATGCATTGCCTGGGAAAAAGATGGTGATGACATCCGAGGACGCGTTCAAATACGTCAACATCCATGGTTATTTTTACGTGGTCGCGTGGGACAAGCTGGCGAAAAAGGAATTATTTGACGGGCTTCGATATCCGGTTGACGCCCAATATGCCGAAGATTCACCAGTGACCTACCAGCTTCTGGATCGTGCCGAGCGCATAGTCTATGAATCCGCGCCGTTGTATCGATACCGGATGACCGAAGGAAGCCAATCACACGGTATCACCGATAAATTCGCCCAGTCCACCGGCAACATGCTGGAGTTGGTGCGCAGAAAATACCCTCAGGACGAACCATATGCGGCATATGGCCATTTGGAATCCATTGTGGGCACCTGCAACCGCATTATCCTTGCGCATAAGCGCAAGGAATGGTCTGGTTTCGAACGGTATGCCCGAGTCCGTTTGCGTAATTTGCTGCCATTGGTGGAAAAATATGGATTATTGTCACGGAGCCAATTGCTGCAATGGAAGTTGCTTGTCGTTTCTCCTGCCCTGTATAGCGTGATGTACCGCTGCTATAAACGGCGGCACCCGGAAATTTCGTCGCATTAGGAGCACATGTCAAGAATGTTTTCGATTGCGCTGCTACTTACATTACTTTTGTTCCTGGCTCTTCTGCTGATGGTGTATGGAGGGGATTTCGCGGAACCATCCATACTCTTCGTTCTGGGTTTTGCTTTATCCGTCTTCAATGGTCTGACTAATTACAAGGCGTGGAATTTTAATCTGTCTTTACAGACATGCATGGTCGTCATGGTGGGGGCGGTTGTCTTCATGGCTACAGCATATGGTGTAAAAACGCTGTTCCACACGATTGTGGCAGGTGATGTTTCATCACGGAGATACAAAGAGCCGCGAAATATTACTTTGCCGTTATGGGTTTATGTTGCCGGGCTGATGTTTACATGTCTGTCCTTCATCGTTGTATCGCGGAGCATCGTCGCTCTGACGTTGCCATACGGCGGTGACGGCTCGTTAAGCAAAGCTATTGGGCTGTATGATCACCTGAATAAATTCAGCACCGAAGGTGTGTCTATTTCCGGCATTGCCTCTCTGCTGTATCTATCCACCAACGCTATGGCGTATGTATGGCTGTTTCTTGCTATGCGGAGTTTTGTAATTCGGACGTTGAAGAAGGACTATTTTGCGCTGATCAACGCCCTGGCAGCTATCCCAATGTCTTTGATCTCGGGTGGGCGAAACAGCCTCATTCAATTGGGCGTTGCGGCTTTTGCCTATTGGATTCTCTTCCGTCGGCAAAACAATCATTGGCAAGGTGTTCGGTTACGTTTCCGTACGGTTGCCTTTTTCATGATTATCGTTTTGGCCGGTTTGGCCTTGTTCAAGCCGCTTCTTTCGTTGATGGGGCGTGAACCTGGAGAGTCGACCATATACGAGTATCTTTCCATCTATATCGGGGCGCCTATGAAGAATCTGGATGCGTTCCTTACTGGTTCGATGAACCCATCCCTTGCTGTGAAGTCGATGAAATGGGGAGACATGACATTGGCATCGACTTTTGCTTCATTCCCCCAGGTTTTTGGCCACACTGTCCTCGACTGGTTGAATTGGCAGCCGTTCCAAAGATATGGGAATGTGGATCTCGGTAATGTGTTCACCACATATTATGCATTCATTTTCGATTGGGGAATTGCCGGTGCCATGCTTGCTGTTGCTTTTATCGCAGCGCTTTCCCAATTGTGTTATGAAAGCACGGTCTACGCGTTGCAGTATGGAAGCGGTAGCGTTCCTCTATCCATGATGTTGTATGGGGCTATCAGTTATTGCTGCGCTTTCAGCTTTTTCTCCAACCGATGGATGTCCACCATGCTTAATCAAATTATGCTGAAGAACATCATTATCTGGATTGCGCTTATTCTCCTGACCAATATTATCCTCGGGCATGGCATAGCTGCCGGTGAGGAAAGGCACTATTCTGCAAAGTCCTCTGATGTGAAGGAGAACATCAGGTGAAGCGTTGGGAGGCGGCAGATAAGGCCGTATGTAGTGGTAAGGGCAGTACACCACGCATTCGTTCCGTCAAATTCAACGTGTTGATGAACATGATTGTCACCACATCATCGTTGATATTCCCGCTGATCACTGTTCCATACGTTTCGCGCGTGCTTTCCACGAGCGGTACCGGGCATGTCGCATTCGCCCAGTCGGTTTCCTCGTATTTCTCGCTAGTGGCATTGCTGGGTGTTACATATTACGGGGTGCGTGCATGCGCCAGCGTTCGCGATGATCGTGCTGAGCTCTCGCGAACCGTCAAGGAGTTGCTGGTCATTCTTGGATGTTCGACCACTGTGGTCAGCATTGTGTATGTGGCCTGCCTGCTCACCGTGCCGAAGATGAACGCGCAATTCGAATTGTTCCTGCTGTTCGGGCTTTCCATCTGGCTGGCGTCGTTTGGAGTGGAATGGTTTTATCAGGCACTGGAGCAGTACGAGTACATCACCGTGCGAAGCGTCTGTTTCAAACTTTTGGCTTTGGTGCTTATGTTCGCGTTCGTCAGGCAGCGCGGCGATTATGTGATCTACGGTCTCATCGTCGTGGTGGCCGGCTATGGATCCAATATCCTCAACCTGTTGAGGCTTCGTAAGTTCATCGATCTGCATGACGGCGCCAAGCTCGATGTGACGCGGCATTTCAAGCCGATGCTGTGGTTCATGATCGCATCCATCTCGTCCGGAATGTACATCCAGGTCGACATCGTCATGCTTGGCTTCCTCGGTACGACAAACATGGTTGGCTTGTACCAGCTTGTCTCCAAAATCAAATCCGTGTTGGTGACCGCCGTCAATTCGGTCGGCAACGTCATGCTTCCACGATTGTCTTACTACCAGGCACAAAACAAGGAACGTCGTGCAAGCGAGCTTATTGCGAAGAACATGAATTTCGTCATGGTGTTCGGCTCTGCGATTATCGCATTGCTGATACTGCTTGCTGATCCGATCGTGGCGTTGCTCGGCGGGCCCGATTTCACCGGATCGGTGTTCCCGCTGCGATGCGTCGGCTTTGCCGTGATGTTCTCCGCCATGAACATCGTGCTCGCCAATTACATGATTTCCAAAGGCAGAGAGCGTAGTTGGGCTACTGTCAACGTCATCGGTCTCGCTTTGGCCATCATTGCGAATCTTCTTTTGATTCCAAGATTCGGTGTGATCGGATCGGCGGTGAGCATTTCGCTGTGTGAGGCGTTGATGTTCGTCATGCGCTCGTATGTATGCCGTGATTTTCTTAAAGGGATTCGCGAACTGGTCGATCCGATTCGCATCTTCCTTTGTGCGCTGCTTTCGGGAGTCGTAACGCAATGCGTGTTGGCATTGGGCAATGCCGCTGCATGGAACGCATTCGCATGGCTTCTTGGCGGCGGCGTGGTATTCGGCATCATATACGGCGCATCGCTCGTCGTATGCCATGAACAGTTCCTGACAAGCATGATTCAACCGGTGGCGAATCGATTTAAAAACGCACGAGTGAAGGATCGGATATGACGAAGTATGTGATTTGCGAACGTTCTCTGCACCATGCCCATGCCGGTTCCAAGGCGCGTGACGATATCCGCCGGTTGCTCGAACAGGAAGCATGGCAGCCCTTCGAAGTCCATCCGGGCGAGAACAAAGGGTACTTCGACAAGCTGCTATGCGTCGGTTACACCATAGCCGATTGGAAACGATTGGAGCGTGTTGTCCAGTCGGGTGATGTGGTGCTGGTGCAGTTCCCACTGATCATGTACAACAAGGTCTCTCTATACGCACTGCCTTCCGTGCGCAGGATGAAGGCGCGAGAGGTGCGTTTCATTATGCTGGTGCATGATTTGGAAAGTCTGCGAGGGTATTCCTTCACCGATTTCGATAAGCAATGGGTTGCGGAAGCGGATATGCTGATCAGCCACAATCCACGCATGAGCAAGGTGCTGCGCGAATATGGTGCCACGGCGCCGATCAAGGAGATCGGTGTTTTCGACTACCTGCTTCCAACGGTCACGCCGATTCCTCCGGAGGCGCGGCACGGTATCGACATAGCGGGTAATCTCAGCCATGAGAAAGCCGGGTATATATATCGGCTCGCCACGCAATTCCCTGACGCGGACATCAATCTTTACGGGCCGAAATTCGATGAGAAGCAGGGCCCTTCCGCATGGTACCGGGGCATGTATGCTCCCGACGAGCTGCCGAGCAAGCTCCAGGGGAGGTTCGGACTTATCTGGGATGGCGACAGTACGGAAACGTGCACGGGATTCTATGGCAAATATCTGGCCGTGAACAATCCGCACAAGCTTTCGCTGTATCTTGCCTCCGATAAGCCGGTAATCATATGGAACAAGGCGGCGTTGGCATCGTTCGTCACGCAGCACGGTGTTGGTTTCGCGGTGGATAGCATGCGGGAAGCCGTGCAGGTGGAACATACCATAGACAAGGAAGAGTATCTTTCGATGACGAAAAGGGCTGGCGAATTAGGCGCGCAACTGCGTGGAGGATATTACACAAGAAGAGTCGTAGGCGAGTTGCAGGCGGCTATGCCGCAACTGCAGGAAAGGTGACGACAAATGGGCGTTAAGCAGCAGATCAAGGCCATTGTGCCTCAACGTGTGTGGAAATTGCTGCAGCGGAATAAGGCGAACATAAAACTGGCATCGTATTATTCCGGGCAGCGCAAGCGTTTCCTGAACAATTGCGCTGGGCAATGGAACGATGAGCGGTTCGAGCAGCTGCGGGGAACAATGGTGTACTACATTCACCGCATCGAGAAGGGATTGTCGCATAAGCATTTCCGTTCAGGCTTCGGAAGATCGGCATTCATTGAGCTGAAAGCCATGATGGAACGATGGCGTGAACTTGGCTATCCAGTGGACGATGTGACCTACCATGCGGCACAGAATGTGGTTCGGGCGTATGTGCATAAGCATCGCGCCATAGGTAAGCAGATTCCTCAATTCGTTAGCGAATGGTTTGCCGATGAGGTTGCTTCCGCCGATAAGGCGTGCGGTAACGAGGGCAACGCAGGAGTCAAAATCGTTCGGGCTTCGGACAAGCTTGACAATAAGACAAAGAATTATGCAACGTTGTTCGCGCAGCGCACCAGTGTCCGCGAATACGCCGGCACTCCGGTCAACATGCAGGCTGTGCACGATGCGATTGCACTATCCATGAAGACACCCTCCGTGTGCAATCGTCAGGCATACCGCATTCTGCTTGTTCAAAACCCGAAGCTCATCGAGCATGCGCTGAAACTGCAAGGAGGATGGCGCGGCTATGATATGCCCCCGCTGCTTGCCCTGATTAGTGTTGACGTGCGCAGCTTCGTGAGCGTGGAGGAACGCAACGAGCCATATATCGATGGCGGATTGTTCACCATGGCGTTTCTTACGGCGCTTGAATACGAATCTCTTGCATCATGCCCGCTGAACACGATGATGCGCAAACAACAGGAGCATGATATTCGTAATCTTCTGGGGATTCCCGACTACGAGGTGCTGATAGCGTTTGTCGCAATAGGTAATTTCCCGGAATCCATCGAATCGCCGATCTCCTTCAGGTACAAGCCTGAAATCATTACCCGTGAATTGAGATAACCATGACGGATCTTGTCAGCGTCATCATACCGGTATATGGAACGCCATTGTC
>OHVB01000537.1_pt1 | contig 13489 bp, 13 predicted proteins | sample 1579331 | NCBI WGS metagenome assembly OHVB01 (sample SAMEA3882503, study PRJEB24775) | human gut metagenome | biome: human-associated habitat; feature: intestine environment; material: feces | place: Netherlands | collected 2009/2010
AAGGAAGATCAAATGTCGTTCCATTAAAATGCACCAGCCGCTTCACGTCGGAAAGAAACGTGAAAAAAGAGACAAGCATCTCTTTTTCTTCGGTCGGTCGATCAAGAAACCACTGGCGCAGTGTGAAAGTATCCGCGGCCGGGTCAAAGAACAGCGCACCAATCAGATAGAGATGCGAGGTACGCCAGGAAAGGCCGGTCGTCTCAATATCGAAAAAGACATCGCCGTTTCTCAGATACATCTGAAGATCGGCAGAGAGAGCAGCGGGGGTAGAATCTATGATCTGCATAAGGTTTTTTGTCTCCTTTGAAAAACTTTTTTGAATCTAAAGATATTATAAGACGAAAAAATCTGACATGCAAGAAAGACAGCGACTAATCGTTGCGTGATGAGAAAAGTTCTGCTATAATAGAATATGCGTTCGCTTTCAAAAAAAGAAAACGGCGCTTTGGAGGAAAAACATGATTGCATTTATCAAAGGAACTGTAGATTCTCTTTCGGAAGGAAAAATGATTCTCGAAAGCCATGGAATCGGCTATGAGCTGAATATTCCAGCGAGTATGTTCGACGCAGGCGTCCGGGAGGGAGAAGAGTTAAAGATATATACCCATATGAGTGTGCGGGAAGACGGAATTTCCCTATTCGGCTTTCTGTCCCGCGAAGATCTTGAAATATACCGTATGCTGATCGGCGTAAGCGGCATCGGACCAAAAGCGGCGCTTGCGGTGCTGTCCACGCTTACTGCAGACAATCTGCGCTTTGCCGTCCTCTCGGAAGATGTCCAGGCGATTGCCAAAACACCGGGCATCGGAAAGAAGACCGCGCAGAAGCTGATTCTGGAATTAAAAGACAAATTCGACCTGCAGGAAGCGTTCGAGCAGAAGCTGGCAGGAAATCAGGCGGCTGCGGCGGTACGGCAGGCAGGCGAACCGGATGCCTTCCAGGATGCGGTACAGGCGCTGACTGCGCTTGGCTACTCCGGAACGGAAGCACTGCAGGCAGTAAAGAAAGTCGAAATCACCGAAGGCATGGACAGCGAGGCTGTGCTGAAAGCGGCATTGAAGCATATGTTTTAGCAGATGGTCCTAAATTGTGGAAGAAGGAAACCTTATAACGATGGAAAGAAGAATTATCACAACTGACGTTCTCGAGGAGGACGTGAAAATCGAAGGTTCGCTCCGTCCCCAGCGCCTGGACGACTACATCGGACAGGAAAAGACGAAAAAGAACCTGAAAGTATATATTGAAGCAGCAAAACAGCGAAGTGATGTTCTCGATCATGTGCTGTTTTACGGCCCTCCGGGACTTGGAAAAACAACGCTGGCGGGCATCATTGCAAATGAGATGGGAACCCATATGAAGGTAACGAGCGGCCCGGCGATCGAAAAACCGGGTGAGATGGCAGCGATCCTCAACAATCTGCAGGAGGGCGACGTCCTGTTTGTTGATGAGATCCACCGCCTGAACCGCCAGGTCGAGGAGGTTCTTTACCCAGCGATGGAGGATTTTGCGATTGATATCATGATCGGAAAAGGCTCTTCGGCGCGCTCGATCCGCCTGGATCTGCCGAAGTTTACGCTGGTCGGCGCAACAACGCGTGCAGGTCTTTTGACTGCCCCGCTCCGCGACCGGTTCGGTGTCATCCACCATCTGGAATTTTACACGGAGGAAGAATTGGCCAACATTATTCTGCACTCCTCAAAAGTACTGAATGTGGAGGTGGACCCGCAGGGAGCGCTTGAGATGGCGCGCCGTTCTAGGGGAACACCGCGTCTGGCAAACCGGATTTTAAAGCGTGTCCGCGACTTTGCCCAGGTGAAATACGATGGAAGAATCACAAAAGAGGTCGCATCATTTGCTCTCGATCTGCTGGAAGTAGACCGTTACGGACTGGATCAGACTGACCGGCTGCTTCTTACCACCATTATGGAAAAGTTCCAGGGCGGTCCGGTGGGACTCGATACCCTGGCTGCATCGATTGGAGAAGATGCCGGCACCATCGAGGATGTCTACGAGCCGTTCCTGATCAAATCCGGATTTATCAACCGCACTCCGCGTGGAAGAGTGGCAACGGAATTTGCCTGGCACCACCTGGGGCTGGAGGCACCGCGTAAGATCGAAGAGTAAAAGCCCTGAATCTTTCATTTTCTGTCGCTTTTTGCAGAAAAAGGTTGTTTTTCTTCCATTTTCGGTATATGATAGGTTATATTAGCCGGGAGTTTGGTCCGGTTAAATTCAGTGGAGGAAAAGCAAAAGAATGGCTGTAAAAAATACAACACAGGTTTTAATAGATGGAAAAATTATCACACTGGGAGGCTATGAGAGCCCGGAATATCTGCAGAAAGTAGCTGCTTATCTGAATCAGAAGATCAGCGAACTTTCCCAGTCAGCCGGATACAACCGCCTGTCGGTGGATACGAAGCACACACTGCTTGCACTGAACATTGCAGACGACTATTTCAAAGCAAAAAGCCAGGTCGATACCCTCGAAGAGGATATGGAAGCCAAAGACCGGGAAACCTATGATATGAAGCACGATCTGATCGCAGCGGAAATCCAGGCCGGCGATTTGAAAAAAGAGCTGGAAGAGAAACGAATCGAGCTGGAACATGTGCGCGGCGAGAGGGAAGAACTGCAGCGGCAGCTTGATAAGGCAAATAAGGATCTGGAAGATTTATTAAAAGCGTAAAAGAAGGAAAAACGGGGGATTGCGGAACAGGTAATCGCCCGTTTTTAGGAGATAAAGATGAAGACAGAATTATTAGCACCAGCCGGTTCGATGGAAGCGTTAAAAGCAGCAGTTTCCGCCGGTGCGGATGCCGTCTATCTCGGCGGAGCCGCATTCGGCGCAAGAGCGTATGCAAAAAATCTGGATGAGCAGGAGATTCTCTCAGCCATCGATTACGTCCATCTGCGGAACCGGAAACTGTATCTGACGGTCAACACCCTCTTAAAAGAGGAGGAACTGGAAGAGAAACTGTATCCGTATCTGCGTCCGTACTATGAGCAGGGACTGGATGCCGTGATTGTCCAGGATATGGGCGTTTTAAAGGCGGTCCGCTCCTGGTTCCCGGATCTCGACATTCATGCGAGCACACAGATGACAGTGACAGGATCTGCGGGAGCGCGTTTCCTGGAGAGCCTTGGCGCGACGCGTGTGGTACCGGCCCGTGAGCTTTCGTTTGCGGAGATCCAGAAAATCCACCGGACGACCAACCTTGAAATTGAATGCTTCGTCCACGGGGCGCTCTGCTACTGCTATTCGGGACAGTGCCTTTTTTCCAGCTTGATCGGCGGAAGAAGCGGAAACCGCGGAAGATGCGCGCAGCCGTGCCGTCTGCCGTACGAAGCGTACGATAAAGACAACCACCGCATGGGGGAGCCGGGCGACCGCTATCCGTTAAGCCCGAAGGATATGTGTACGGTAGAACTGCTGCCGGAGATTGTAAAATCCGGGATTATGTCCCTCAAAATCGAAGGCAGAATGAAAAAGCCGGAGTATACAGCGGGCGTTGTCAGCATTTACCGCAAATACCTCGATCTGTACGAAAAAAAGCCGTCCCGTTTCCACGTTCTGCCGGAGGACATGAAAAAGCTGTATGAGCTGTATAACCGTGACGGTTTCAACAAAAGCTATTATACCGTAAGAAACGGACGCGATATGATGGCGCTGAAGAACGAAAAAGAGCAGGAAAATAAAAAGAAACAGCGCAGAAATGAGCAGCTCTTTTATGAGATCCAGAGAGATTATATCGAGACTGAGGCAAAAGAGCCGATTTCCGGCTTTCTGACCCTGTATCCGGGCCAGCCGGCGTTTTTAAGTGCAGAAAGCGGAAAATACAGCGTAACAGCAGAGGCGGGCATGGTAGAACCGGCAAAGAAGCAGCCGCTGACCGAGGAACGCGTAAAAACACAGCTGGAAAAGACAGGCGAGACACCATTCTATTTCAAAGAACTCGATGTCTGTATGGATGACAACTGTTTCGTGCCGATGCAGACGTTAAACGAGCTGCGGAGAGGCGTTTCGGACCAGCTGGTGAAAGAGATGACAGAGCCATACCGCAGAAAAGCAGCGGAAAAGCCGGAACAGGAAGCAAAAGCATCTGGAAAACCGGACCAGGAGAGCAGGGCAGAGAAGAAAATGGAGCTGACCGCATCTGCCGAGACGAGAGCCCAGTGGAATGCGCTGCTCGAGATTCCGGAGATCACGACGATCTACGCCGGCATGGGATGCTTCAAACGGGAAATCTTCGAAGAGCAGGCGGAAAAAGGCATCCTGCAGGCGAAAGAACTGGGAAAACAGGTTTATCTGATGCTGCCGCACGTTGTGCGTGAAGGCGATCTGAAGGAATACCGCGACACGTTCCGCTGTCTGAAGGAGATCGGTCTTGGCGGTTTCCTGATCCGCAATCTCGAAAGCTTTTCGTTTTTGAAAGAGATGGGAATGGAAAAGGATATCCGGCTCGATTACAGCGTTTACACGTACAACAGCCGTGCGCAGGCATTCTGGCAGGAGCAGGGCGTGCAGCGTGATACCGTTCCGTATGAGCTGAACGAGCGGGAAATCGGAAAACGTGACAATACGAACAGCGAAATGGTGGTCTACGGCTACCTTCCGATGATGGTTTCCGCCCAGTGTGTCCAGAAGAACCTGAACGGCTGCAATCACAGTTATTCTCTGGTACGCTTAAAAGACCGGATGGGAAAATACTTCCCGGTGAAGAGTTACTGCACCTCGTGCTACAGTGTGATCTACAACAGCCTTCCGCTCGGCCTGGTAAAAGAAGCCGATGAGATCCGGTCCATGCATCCGGCTGCGGTGCGGCTGAATTTTACCATCGAGACACTGGATGAGACAAAAGAAATCGCCGCTGCGTTTGCTGGAACGTACTGTAAAGGAATCGCAGTTCCGGCCGAACAGGAATATACCAAAGGCCATTTCCGCCGGAAAGTAGAGTAAACGGTGAGAAAAAAATAAGGGGAATTTATGGAAAATACCATTGTTCAGTTATCAAAATATGTGATTACCTTCCTCATGATCTGTTTTACCGTGCAGTCGTTTGCTGCACTCAAAGAGCGGGATGAGGATGAGCGCCATTACATTCTGATGCGGCAGATCATCATGATCATTCTGATGAATTTCATCTGTTTCTTCGTGATGTTCCTGCAGGAGGGCGAAGTATCAACGATTCAGATGTTTCTGCTCACGATGGCGTATATCCTGGGCGTACAGATCCTGTACCGCCTGATTTACCGGAAGGCATCGATGATCCTGGTAAACAACATGTGTATGATGCTCTCGATCAGCATGATTATTCTGACGAGACTGAGCGTGTCAAAGGCGATGTCCCAGTACAAAATTCTGGCGGCATCAACACTGCTATGCTTCATCATTCCGGTCATTGTCCGAAAGGGCAAGTTCCTGAAAAATCTGACCTGGATTTACGCTGTGCTCGGAATTGCCATGCTTTCCGTCGTTATGGTGCTTGGCTTTACTTCCGGCGGTGCGAAGCTGTCGATCGAAATCCACGGCATTACGTTCCAGCTCTCCGAGATTGCCAAGATCACACTCGTGTTCTTTATGGCAGGCATGCTGCGCGAGGATAATTCCTTTGGAAACGTTGTAAAAGCAACGGTCATTGCGGCAGTTCATGTGCTGATCCTTGTTGCATCCACCGACCTTGGAACTGCGTTCGTCTTCTTTATGGCGTACGTGGTTGTAATCTATGTGGCAACGAGAAAAGCCAGATATCCGCTTTTGGGACTTGCGGGAATGAGTGCCGCCTGCGTTGTGGCGTATTTCCTGTTTTCCCATGTACGGAACCGTGTGGCACTCTGGCAGGATCCGATCGGAAACTGGGATATCAGCAGCCAGTTAGCACAGGGCCTCTTCGGCATGTGCTCCGGCGGATGGTTCGGAACCGGCCTTTTCGAGGGACGGCCTGACATTATCCCGGTTGCAACGAAAGACTTTATTTTCTGTGCGATCTGTGAGGAGATGGGCATTATCTTCGGAATCTGCCTGATTCTGCTGTGCATGTCCACATTCCTTCTGATTATCAATATTTCCATGAAGATGAGCAAACGGTTCTACAAACTGATTGCCATGGGTCTTGGAACGGAATATGCGACACAGGTGTTCCTCACCATCGGAGGAACCATTAAATTTATTCCTATGACAGGTATCACGCTGCCGCTGGTCAGCTATGGAGGAAGCTCCATGTTCTCCACGGTGCTGATGTTGTCGATCATTCAGGGATTGTACATCTTAAGGGAAGACGAAGGTGAGGAGCTTGAGAAACGAAACCAGCAGAAAAACGACCCAGGCGCCAAGAAAAAACGACGCCCGGACGAAGAGACCGAAAGACGAAAGAAGAGCGGCGGCCGGAACGACGGACAGGGAACCCGCCAGAAGTACCGCGAGCAGCCGGATGAATTCGAACGGCGGATCGAAGAGCAGACCGAGAACAGCCTCCACTGGTAAGGCGGCAAACAACGGCGCAGGGCCGTATCTGATCGTTTCGTTCCTGTTCGTGGCCATGTTTCTTGGGCTGATCGCGTATCTCGTTTACTTTAATGTCGTGCGGAAAGAAGAATTTCTGAATAGTTCTTACAATACGAGACAGAATAACTATGCAGAGCGCGTGATCCGCGGAACAATCTATTCTGCGGACGGCCAGGAACTGGCAAAGACGACGACAGATGAAAACGGGGATGAGGTAAGAACGTATCCGTTCGGCAGCCTGTTTGCGCAGGTGGTTGGCTACACGGGAAAAGGAAACAGCGGCCTCGAATCTTCCTACAACTATATGCTGATGGAGTCCCATACAAGTAAGTTAAAGCAGGTAAAGAATGAATTCAGCGATGCGAAGAACCCGGGAGACAGTCTCTATACAACGCTGAATACAACACTCCAGCAGGCCGCGGCCGATGCACTGGACGGATACCGCGGTGCAGTTGTCGTGCTGGAGGCAAAAACGGGCCGTGTACTTGCCAATGTGAGCAATCCGGTTTTTAATCCCAATACGATTGATGAGGACTGGGAGGCACTGAACGCAGACGATGAGAGCGGCGTGTTTCTGAACCGCGGTCTGCAGGGAAGATATCCGCCGGGATCTACGTTCAAGATTGTTACTTCGCTTGCGTATCTCCGTCAGAACGGCACACTGGACGGTTTTTCGTTCGACTGTGACGGTGAGCTGACAGCAGGAAACTATACGATTCACTGCTCCGGCGGTGAAGTGCATGGACCGGAAGATTTTGCAGGTGCGTTTGCACATTCGTGCAACTCTGCCTTTGCACAGATTGGCCTTGGGCTGGATAAAGATGCCTTCCGCTCGCTGGCGGATTCCCTGTATCTGAACAGCCGTCTGGATCTGGAGCTTCCGACCAGCAAAAGTTCTTTCGACCTTGATTCGACAACGGCGGATGCTCTTGTGATGCAGACCTCCATTGGCCAGGGCGATACGCTGGTAACACCGATGGAGATGGCGCTGATCGCCTCCGCGGTTGCAAATGACGGAGAAATGATCAAACCGCGTTATGTGGACAACATTGTGTCTGCGGACGGACAGGCAGTCAAAACCTTTTACAAAGAGTCTCTTGGCACGGTAATGTCCGAGAGCGAAGCCAATACGCTGACAGAGCTGATGAAAGGCGTTGTCCAGAGCGGAACTGCAGTTTCACTTTCGGATCTGCCGTACAATATCGCCGGTAAAACAGGAACCGCAGAACACGGAAGCGACGGAGAGACACCGCATTCCTGGTTTGTCGGATTCTCCAATGCGGATGATCCTGATATTGTCATTGCTGTTGTGGCAGAAAACGGCGGATATTCGAGTGAAGTCGCTGTACCGATTGCAAGACAGGTAATTGAAGCATATTATGCACAGCAGTAAACGATGAAAAAACGCGTTCGAACCGGAAAGGATGGGTTCGGGCGCGTTTTCTGAATTTTTAGAAAAATGTTAGAAAAAGGATGCGGTTTTAAGGTTGCGCGGGGGCGGGAAAAGAGGTATACTTTTTAACAGAAGATCTGGCGGCAAGCGGGAAGAAAAGAGCTGTCAGAGAATGGAAAAAAGCCAGAAGGAGCTTAAAACGTATGATCGAAGCAGTTAGCTGCGGAGGTATCGTAATCTACCGTGGAAAAATATTGACGCTTTACAAAAGCTACCGCAACAAATATGAAGGCTGGGTTCTGCCGAAAGGAACCGTTGAGCCGGGAGAAACCCATGAACAGACTGCTGTCCGCGAGGTGTATGAGGAGTCCGGCGTGCACGGAACCATCATCAAGTACGTGGGAAAAAGCCAGTACAGTTTCAGCATTCCGGAGGACACCGTGGAAAAAGAGGTGCACTGGTATCTGATGGCCTCATCCGGCTACTACAGCCGTCCACAGAGAGAAGAATACTTTGTGGATTCGGGCTATTACAAGTATCACGAAGCATATCATCTGCTGAAGTTTTCCAATGAACGGCAGATTCTGGAAAAGGCCTATCAGGAGTATCTGGAACTGAAGAGAGCAAATTTATGGAAGGTTCAGCCACAGGCTCAGGGAAAATATGGTAAACTGGTATAAAAATCTGTACGTCGGGGATACTGCAAAAAAGAAACAGAAAAAATGGATGCGCCGGATTGAGAACAAAAAAGCAGTTCCGGGAGTCTGGCTCCTCACACTGCCTTCCAATCAGCAGAACAATCTGGATGTAATTCCGGCGGATCTGCTTTTGCAGCCGGCCGTGCGGAGAAACTGTCCGATGATTGTCGGACTTGCCGTGTCGCGCGAGGAAGCTTTTGAGCTTGTGGAGGCGATCGCATTGGAAACTTATCGGGAAACCGGAGAAGTAAAAATCCGGGAATGGCTGCTGAACCGGATTGAGGGATGTGAATGATACATATACTATTCATGATTTTGAAGGCACTGGGGATTTTACTCCTTGTTTTACTGTTTCTCGTGCTTCTTATCGTCTGCACCGTCCTGTTTCTTCCTTTTTGCTACCGGGCGCAGGTTCTGAAAGAAGAAGAGGGATTTGCCTGCGTAAAAGCGAGCGGAAGAGTATCGTGGCTTTTCGGAGCTGTCGCGCTGACGGCCTCGTATGAGGAACAGAATCCGGAGGCGCAGATTCTGCTTTTCGGGGCATCACTGGAAACATGGAAACGGCGGCTGAAAAAGATTCGCCGGGGAGAAGCGTCCGTGTCCCGGACGGAGGAAAATGAGACAGAAAATGCGCCGGAAGCAGAAAAAACAGCAGAGCAGAAAGCGGAAGCGAAAAAAGAGCAGACATCGGCGGAACAACCGGCAGAACAAAAAACAGATACTGTAGAAAAACAAATGCCGCAAAGAGACGCAGAAAAGACACAGAAAGCACCGGACCAGACAGAAAAACAGCAGAAGGTGACAGCACAGAAGGAGCAGCCAGAGCAAAGGCAGGAACCGGATGCGCCGAAAAAAAGCATTCTGGAACGGTTTTTCGGAAGGATCGAATATCTTCCGGAAAAACTGCTGAATCTTGCCAGCCGTCTGCTGCAGACAGCTTTCCGGCTGTTGGAACTTCCGTTCCGTCTGCTTGAAAAACTGGAGCAGAAAATCCAGGCAGGCAGACGGTTAAAAAGAAAGTGGGAGAGTGTGAAAAAATTCTTCCGTTCGAAGATGTTCCGTGAGGCGCTGCTCCATGCAAAGAAAGAAGTGCTTTATTTCCTGAAGAAAGCAGCACCGAAAAAAGTAACCGGCACAGTCCGGTTCGGATTTGACGATCCGGCACTGACCGGAGAGACACTCGGCATTCTGGGTATGATTTATGGAAAACTGCCGAAAGACCTTTCCATCCAGCCGGATTTCGAACAGGAAATTCTCCGGGGCGATGTCCGGATGAAAGGAAGTTTTCAGGCTGTGACAGCAGCCGGCATTGCACTTCGATTATTCCGGGATCAGAATCTTCGGAAAACCATACGACATTTCAAACACAAGGAGGCCTAAAAGATGGCAGAAAAGGACAACACATTTCAGAATACTGTAGAAGCACTGTTCCGCGGAATGGACAGCTTTATCACAACAAAGACGGTCGTAGGTGAGGCGATCCACATTGATGATACGATTCTTCTGCCGCTGGTAGACGTTTCCTTCGGCGTGGGAGCGGGTGCATTCGCAGAAAATGCAAAGAACAATGCAGGAGGCGGTATGGGCGGAAAAATTTCTCCGAGCGCCGTTCTTGTCATCAGCAAAAACGGAACGCGTCTGGTCAACATCAAAAACCAGGATGCTGTCACCAAAATCATTGACATGGCTCCGGATCTGATCAGCCGCTTTACCGGCAAAAAGGAAGAGGACGGGTATACCGCAGAGAAAGTAGAGCATATAATAAACCAAGAGGCGGATAAGGAGTAAGCTCGTTTGTGCAGAATTTTAGGTTTTCTGCTGTTCTGGATGGGGGTCGGGCTTCTCATCAGCCTGATGATCCGCAGCTCATTTCTTACGGTTCTTGCGGCCGCTCTGCTGCTGTGCGTGGGATATCATCTGTTCTGCAATACAGGGGAATAGTGAAAGATGCACAAAAAGATCGGAAATGAACTGGCTGATTTGTACAGAGAAATACTTGCAAAATGAAGAAAGCTGCGCTATAATAAGTCTATCTTAAATGAATCAGCCAACTATACTAATATCATAGATCAAGACGAGGGCGTCTTACCAGAACGAAAGTTTCGGTAGGATGCTCTTTTTCTTTTGCTAAGCATATGGATCGTTGGCAGGTTCAGCTTAAGAGACCACGCTATTTTTTCTCCCTTTTAAAATATAAAAAATAGAGCACAACAGGGCATAAGCGAAAACTTATGTCCTGTTTGCTCTTCCCAGAACTTTTTTTAAAATCTTAATTCTATTTTTGAACAGCAAAAAAGCCTTCCCGGACTGGAAAGGCCTTTTAACCATTCAACTTATGCACGCTCTACTTTTCCGGATCTTAAGCAGGAAGTACATACGTACATTTTCTGCGGTACACCGTCAACTTTAACTTTGACAGATTTTACGTTAGATTTCCACATTTTATTGCTTCTTCTATGTGAATGACTTACGTTGTTTCCGAAATGAGCACCCTTCTCACAAATTGCACACTTTGCCATGATTGCACCTCCTTGACATACGTACTTGAGTCAAAACGCATTTTAGACTCACAACATAAGTCATTCTAACAGATCTATACCGGTTTTGCAAGTAAAAAATGAAAAAATTATATGAATTTTGAAGGTTTTTCATTTTAAACTTTCTTTTTTGCGGAAAAGCGGTTATAATGTATCGTAGAGTGGAGTCAGTTATTCCTGTCTCCATGTGTTTTGAATAGTATGATGGAATTGGAGGATACAAGGCATGAAAGGTCGTATGAATACAGGCTTGGGAGAAATCGTAATCAATCCGGATGTAATCGCCCTGTATGCGGGCAGCGTTGCTGTGGAGTGCTTCGGCATTGTCGGAATGGCAGCGGTAAACATGAAAGATGGACTGGTCAAACTTCTGAAAAAAGAGAGTCTGACACACGGAATTAATGTATCGATTTCGGAAAATAAAATTTCCCTGGATTTCCACGTGATTGTTTCTTACGGAGTCAGTATTTCTGCCGTAACAGATAACCTGATCAATAATGTGAAATACAAGGTGGAAGAGTTCACCGGAATGGAAATTGAAAAAATCAACATCCTGGTTGAAGGCGTTCGCGTCATCGACTGATGGTAATAGGAGGAAATGAAGAAAGTGGCTACAAATACAATTGATGCCGGCTTACTGGCAAAAATGTTTCTGGCTGGTGCAAAAAATCTGGAAGTAAAGAAAGAGTGGATCAATGAGCTGAACGTGTTCCCGGTACCGGACGGCGACACAGGTACCAACATGACGCTGACGATCATGTCCGCAGTCAAGGAAGTAAACTCGCTCACAGAAGTGAACATGTACAACCTTTCCAAGGCAATCTCTTCCGGTTCTCTGCGCGGTGCCAGAGGTAACTCCGGCGTTATTCTTTCCCAGCTCCTTCGTGGCTTTACCAAGAAGATCCGCGACTATCAAGAGCTGAATGCAGAGATTCTTGCAGAGGCAATGGAAAAAGCAGTCGAGACTGCATACAAAGCCGTTATGAAGCCAAAAGAAGGTACCATCCTGACCGTGGCAAAGGGAGCAGCAGAGAAAGCAGCAGAGCTTGCACCGGAAAGCGAAGATCTGAACGCATTCATCGAGGACGTTCTCGCGCATGCAGAGTACGTGCTCTCCCAGACACCAGAGATGCTGCCGGTATTAAAAGAGGCAGGCGTTGTGGATTCCGGCGGACAGGGTCTCTTAACCGTACTGCAGGGCGCATATGACGCGTTCCTCGGGAAAGAGATTGATCTGAATTTCGAGATGCCGGAAGCAAAGACAGAATTTGTCAGACCGTCCAAAGAGACAGAAAAAGAAATCAAATTCGGCTACTGCACCGAGTTTATCATTATGCTGGAAAACCCGCTTCCGGATGAAGAGGTTTATGCATTCAAAGATTTCCTGAACGGAATTGGAGATTCGATCGTTCTCGTTGCAGACGACGAGCTGGTTAAGGTACACGTACATACCAACGATCCTGGAAAAGCAATTTCCAAGGCGCTGACGTACGGACAGCTGACCAGAATGAAGATCGACAACATGCGTGAGGAGCATCAGGAGCGCCTGATCAAGAATGCAGAAAAGATCGCAGCACAGCAGGCAGAGGAAGATAAGAAGAGAAAAGAAGCAGCAAAACAGCCGCCGAAGGAGAACGGATTCATCGCCGTGTCCATCGGAGAGGGAATCAAAGAGATCTTCCAGGGACTCGGTGTTGATTACCTGATCGAGGGCGGTCAGACCATGAACCCCAGTACGGCAGATATTTTAGACGCTGTGGACAAGGTAAATGCAAAGACCATTTTTGTCCTTCCGAATAATAAAAACATCATTCTGGCAGCAAACCAGGCAGCGGAACTGATGACCGATAAGGAGCTTTTAGTCATTCCCACCAAGACCATTCCTCAGGGTATCACTGCTGTGATCAACTTTGTTCCGGAGTTGTCTGTGGAAGAGAACGAAGAGACCATGCTTCGCGAGATCAAAAATGTCAAGACCGGTCAGGTGACCTATGCGGTGCGTGATACCGTGATCGATGACAAAGAGATCAAGAAAGACGACTTCATGGGCATCGGCGACCAGGGCATCGTAGCCGTCGGTACCGACATGGTAAAAGTAACTCGTGATATGATCGCTGAACTTGTGGATGAAGATTCCGAACTGATCAGCATATACTACGGCTGTGACGTGGCAGAGGATGCTGCGGAAGCACTGCGTACCGATCTGGAGGAGGCTTATCCCGCCTGCGATATTGAATTACAGTATGGTGGACAACCTATTTATTACTATACTGTTTCTGTAGAGTAAATTGAGAGTTCGTTAAATACATTGGCAAAATCCACGAACTCCCGGAGCATGCGATACACATGTCTCGAT
>OHVB01000542.1_pt1 | contig 13423 bp, 6 predicted proteins | sample 1579331 | NCBI WGS metagenome assembly OHVB01 (sample SAMEA3882503, study PRJEB24775) | human gut metagenome | biome: human-associated habitat; feature: intestine environment; material: feces | place: Netherlands | collected 2009/2010
GAAGGGCGAAGGAAGCTTCTTCCGCGATATGAACGAAGCCATCCTGGCATACGAGAACGGATACATTACCCTGCAGACCAAGATTACCATCCGCTGCGAAAAAGAGCTGGAAGATGGTACTGTAATGCAGCAGAACGTAAGCTCCACACTCGGAAGATTCCTTTTCAATGAGATTCTGCCGCAGGATCTGGGATACGTAGACCGTACGGTTCCGGGTAACGAGCTTGCTCTTGAAGTTGATTTCCTCGTTGCCAAGAAACAGCTGAAACAGATTCTGGAAAAAGTCATCAATACACACGGAGCTACCAAAACCGCAGAGGTTCTGGACTATATCAAGGCAACCGGATATAAATACTCCACCCGTGCAGCCATGACCGTATCCATTTCCGATATGACCGTGCCGCCGCAGAAGCCGGAGATGCTCGCCGAAGCACAGGCAACGGTAGACAAGATTACAAGAAACTTCAAACGTGGTCTGATTACAGACGAAGAGCGTTACAAAGAGGTTGTAGATACCTGGAAGAAGACCGACGATGCGCTGACAAAAGCACTGCTCGACGGACTGGATAAATACAACAACATCTTCATGATGGCTGACTCCGGAGCCCGTGGTTCCGATAAGCAGATCAAACAGCTGGCCGGTATGCGAGGACTGATGGCCGATACAACCGGACACACCATCGAGCTGCCGATCAAGTCAAACTTCCGTGAAGGTCTTCAGGTACTGGAATACTTCATGTCCGCACATGGAGCACGAAAAGGTATGTCCGATACCGCGCTTCGTACCGCCGACTCTGGTTACCTGACCCGTCGTCTGGTAGACGTTTCTCAGGACCTGATCATCCGTGAAATCGACTGTGCCGAGGGCAAGGACGAAATTCCGGGTATGTGGGTCAGCGAGTTCACAGACGGAAAAGAGCAGATCGAGAGTCTGCAGGATCGTATCACAGGCCGTTTCTCCTGCGAGACGATCAAAGACAAGGACGGCAACGTCATTGTAAAAGCAAACCATATGATCACCCCGAAACGTGCTGCCCGTGTCATCAAAGACGGCATCAACGAGAACGGTGAGCATTATACAAAAGTAAAAATCCGTACCATTCTTACCTGCCGTTCCGGTAACGGAATCTGCGCAAAATGCTATGGCGCCAACATGGCAACCGGCGAAGCAGTACAGGTTGGTGAGTCTGTCGGAATTATCGCAGCACAGTCGATTGGTGAGCCTGGTACACAGCTGACCATGCGTACCTTCCATACCGGTGGTGTTGCCGGTGGAGATATCACACAGGGTCTTCCTCGTGTCGAGGAGCTTTTCGAGGCAAGAAAGCCGAAAGGACTTGCTATCATCACCGAGATCCCTGGTGTTGCACAGATCAAAGACACCAAGAAAAAACGCGAAATCGTGGTTACCAATCCGGACGATGGCGTATCCAAGACATACCTGATCCCTTACGGATCCCGTATCAAGATCGCTGACGGAACGGTTCTGGAAGCTGGAGACGAGCTGACCGAAGGTTCTGTAAACCCGCACGATATCCTGAAGATCAAAGGCGTCCGTGCCGTTCAGGATTACATGCTCCGCGAGGTACAGCGAGTTTACCGTCTGCAGGGTGTAGAAATCAACGATAAGCACATCGAGGTTATCGTTCGCCAGATGCTGAAGAAGATCCGCATCGAGGAAAACGGAGATACCGAATTCCTTCCGGGCGACATGGTAGACTTCCTGGAGTATGATGAGACCAACAAAGCGCTGATCGCAGAAGGCAAAGAGCCGGCAGAAGGAAAACAGGTTCTGCTTGGTATTACCAAAGCATCCCTGGCATCCGATTCCTTCCTGTCTGCAGCATCCTTCCAGGAGACCACCAAGGTTCTGACCGATGCCGCTATCAAAGGTAAGGTTGACCACCTTGTGGGCTTAAAAGAGAACGTTATCATCGGTAAACCGATTCCGGCTGGTACTGGTATGAAGTGTTACAGCAACATTCATCTGAATACCGACAGCATGATCGAGGAAGAAGAGGACGAGGATCTGATTCTGACCGAAGATCTTGAGGACGATGCTCCGGCAGCTCCGATGGCAGAAGCTCCGGTTGAAGAACCGTCAGCTGAAGAGGAAAAGCCGATGCTCGACTTCGACTTTGAGGAAATGATTCCGTCAAAGGATGATACCGAGGAGTAAACCCTTCAAGGTTAAAAAATAAATATGTCATTTGTGGAAAGCAGAGAATTTCCGGTTCGCCGGGGTCTCTGCTTTCCTTGTATTTTCGGGAGCATTTTGTTACAATGGAGACAGAAAAGAGGGAAGCCTATGTGGATCAAAAAGATACCTGGCATTGCAGTAAATGTGGCGGTACTGATTCTGAATGTGTTTGCGATTCTGATGATCGTGGGGCTGTTTCTTCATCAGGGAACGACGGGGGAGCGTGTGAAAGAGACGATTACGCGTTTTTCCACGACGTCGCAGGAGTATTATGCGGAAGGCGAGGCATACAGCCAGACGAGCGACCGGGTGCATACGTATTCGGTGGAAGAAACAAGGTAATTATTCAGAGCCCCATCTCGATTCCGCTTACGCTGCATCTCGATGTGGCTTGTCGCCATATGAAATTCCAGAAAAAACTGCTCATTCATGCAAGCATGATTCGCAATTTTTTCTTCCATTTCGCATGGCTCTGAATAATTACCAAATAAAGAGGAAAAGATGAGGAAAACTATGCTCCAAGAGTGGAAAAGAAAAGGAAAAAAAATCCGCCATGAGGAAAAAGATGGAGAAGAAACGACGGAGCTTTCTGTGAAAATACGGGCGGCAAAATTTCGTGATCTGCCGATGAGTCTGCGGATTCTGATCGTGAATCTCAGTCTGTTTCTGATTCTGTGCGCCGTATTTTTTATGGCAGGCGCGTATCTGTATGCGCCGCAGGCGGCAGGACGGAATTACGTGGAAGCATGCCTGGCAGGAGACTGGAACAGTGCATACGATGTATGTCAGTTCCCGGACAGCACGTTTCTGTCGCGGAAGAACTACGTCAATGCAATGACCTGGAAAGCAAAACAGGACGGCACTGACGGGCAGGAAACACCGGAGATCAAGAGCTTTTTCATGCGCAGAAAACAGAATCCTGAGACCGGGGAAAACAGGATTTATACTGTGCGGTACACGTTAAAAGGCGTGAGCGACTCGCAGGAAGAAACATTGGAGATCGCCGCCGGGGATACCGTAAAATGGAACTTCAAAGAGTGGTACGTTGTGCCGAAAGACAGCTACGTGACGGATGTCGAAATCACCGTCCCGGCGGATGCCTCGTTCTATCTGGACGGCGTGCAGGTCGGGAAAAAGTATTTAAAAGAGACGGCAGATAACGTCAGCATCTACAAAATCCCGTATCTCTTCCTCGGCGGCCACACCATTGAACTGACCGAAAAACAGAAAGACCCATACCGCGAGATCATCCTCGTGCAGGACAACAGCAGCATGGAATTCCTGCCGGATTTAAAACTCAACGATTCCACCGGCAAAACCATCGCCGACCGCGCAGAAGAGTCCCTGGACAAGGTATTCACAGCCGCAGCCGCCGGAAAATCCTTCAGCACCATCAAAAATGAATTTTCCGCCGACACCGCCGTACAGAAAACCGCCAAAGAACAGTACCAGCAGCTCTGCGATGCCTGCCTGAACAGCGACACCAACACCGGAATCACCAGCATCACCGTGAGCAGCGTCTCCACAACCGTAACCAACGAATCCAACCAGATGAAGATCGAAACCAACGTGACCGCTGCGATCGAGCGACGAACCCGTTTCCTCCATTTCTTCCGCAAAACCAAAATAGAGACCGTCACCTGGAAACTCGAGTCCGTTGTGACGCTGGAAAACGAAAAATGGGTGATGGGCAGCGATTTCCTGACTAAAATAGGACATGAGGCATAAGGTGTTTGCGTTCGTTGTTCTGGCAACGTTAAAACTTTGCAGTTACTCTTAAGCAGAGAGGATAATCAGGCTGGACAGGTGAAAGACCTGTGATTTGGTGGCAAAGCACCAGAAAGAAACCAGGTTTTTTAAAAGAGAGTGACAAAGAGTGATTTTGTATCCGCTTTTACCATGGGTGCAGAGTCACTCTTTTTTTGTGACAAGATGTTAAGAAACGATAAACATTAATTTACCAGAAGTGGAAAAATGTAAGAATTTGTGCCTTGCATCTTAGGTCAGATCACGTTATGATAGTAAGTAGAAAAATGTCGAAAAACGTTTGCGTTACGATGGAAGAAAGTTCCGCAAAGGGGCGGGACGATGGAGTATAAACAGATCATATGGAAAGAAAATCATTGAAACAGAGAAGAAAGCAGATGCGCCGCAGACAGATGATGCAGAAAGTATCACGGATTTCCCTGTGTGTGGTAATCGGCCTTCTTTTTCTTGCGCTTATCTGGAAATTTGCGGGAGCGCAGCTTGCGAAAAAAGGAATTGTACTGAGTAATGACACAGCCGCAAAGACGGTGAGCGAGACGGCGCCGGAGGCGGAGGACGGATCGGGAAATGCGGGAATTAAGAAGCTTGCGGAGACCACGCCGCCGAATGAGACGCCGGGATGGCAGTACAGCTCGTCGGGCTGGTGGTACGCAACGGATGCCACAACGTACTACGTCAACGGCTGGGCAGATATCGACGGAAACCAGTACCATTTTGATTCCAATGGTTACATGGCGACCGGCTGGAAACCGATCGGCGGAAAAGGCTGTTACTTTGATGACCAGGGTGTTTACCAGCCAGACCGCAACGGCTCGATGATGGTAGCCCTGACCTTTGATGACGGCCCAGGCGTCTATACCAGCACGCTTCTCGATACGCTGGAGCAGTACGGGGCACAGGCGACGTTCTTTATGCTCGGCAGCAATGTGGAAAAATACGGTGCAGATGTGATCCCGCGCATGGCGGCGATCGGCTGTGAGCTTGGAAACCACTCCTATGCGCATCCGAATATGAAAGAACTGAGCCTCGACGACGGCCTTGCCCAGTTCCAGATGACGGATGATCTGATTGCCCAGTACAACAACGGACAGGGTGCAACTGTCATCCGTTTCCCGTATGGAAACAGCACCGATGAACTGCTCGCATCTATCGGCCGCCCGAGCATCATGTGGGATGTCGATACCCTGGACTGGCAGACGAAAAATGTACAGGCAAACATCAGCGCCGTTCTCGACAGTGTAAGCCCGGGAGACATTATCCTGATGCATGATATCCACGAGACGACCGTAGAATCGTGTGCAACGATTGTGCCGGAGCTGATCAACCGCGGGTATGAGCTTGTCACGATTCATACTCTTGCAGCGGCAAACGGCGTGGATCTTGCAGCGGGAGAGACGTATTACGGCTTCCATGGCGGAACGACAAACGAATAGAAAACAGAATAGAAAAACGACAAAGAACCGCCGGTTTACTCTCAAATCAAGAGTGAACCGGCGGTTCTTATGTCGTTTTATAAAAATTTATTTCATTGCCGCTCTCTTACGAAGTCTGGAATCCAGCTCTTTCTTACGGATACGTAAGGAAACCGGAGTAACCTCAAGAAGCTCGTCCTTGTCGATGAAGTCCAGAGCCTGCTCCAGGGAAAGGATTCTCGGCGGAGTCAGACGCAGTGCCTCGTCGGAGGAAGAAGTACGGGTGTTGGTCAGGTGTTTCGTCTTGCAGACGTTCAGCTCGATATCCTCGGCCTTACCGTTCTGTCCGATAACCATACCGGCGTAAACCTTCTCGCCAGGTCCGATGAACAGAGTACCGCGCTCCTGTGCGGAGTACAGACCGTAGGTAACGGACTCGCCTGCCTCGAAAGCGATCAGGGAACCCTGTTTGCGGTATTCGATGTCGCCCTTGTACGGTGCGTAATCTTCAAACTCGGTGTTCAGGATACCAGTTCCTTTGGTGGAGGTCATGAAGATTCCACGGAAACCAATCAGGCCTCGTGCCGGGATTTCGAACTCCAGACGGGTGGAACCATCGCTTGCGCGGCTCATGCCGTGAAGCTCGCCTTTACGCTCGCTGAGGAGCTGGATGACAGTACCGGAGAACTCATCCGGAACGTCAACGTATGCGATTTCCATTGGCTCGAGTTTGCGTCCGCGCTCGTCCTCTTTGTAGATAACCTCTGCCTTACTTACTGCGAACTCATATCCCTCACGGCGCATGTTTTCGATCAGGACGGACAGATGCAGCTCACCACGGCCGGAAACCTTGAAGCAGTCTGCGGAATCAGTCTCCTCGACGCGGAGAGAAACGTCAGTGTTCAGCTCACGCATCAGACGGTCACGCAGGTGGCGGGAAGTTACGTATTTACCTTCTTTACCGGCCAGCGGGCTGTCGTTTACGATGAAGTTCATGGAAATAGTCGGCTCGGAGATTTTCTGGAACGGGATGGAAACCGGGTTGTCCAGATCGCCGCAGAGAGTATCTCCGATGTGGATATCCGGGATACCGGAAACAGCAACGATAGAACCGATGCCTGCCTCAGTAACCTCTACTTTTTTCAGTCCGTCAAATTCATACAGTTTGCTGACCTTTACTTTTTTCTTCTTGGTCAGATCGTGGTGGTTGACCAGCATAACGTCCTGGTTCACGCGGATCGTTCCGTTTTCAACTTTGCCGACACCGATACGTCCAACGTATTCGTTGTAGTCGATGGTACTGATCAGAAGCTGTGTGCCAGCTTCCGGATCGCCGGTCGGAGCCGGGATGTATTTCAGGATGGTCTCGAACAGAGGAGTCATATCCTTCGGGGTATCGTTCAGATCGAGTACCGCATGACCCATCTTTGCGGATGCGTACAGAAACGGACAGTCAAGCTGTTCGTCAGATGCATCGAGGTCCATCAGAAGCTCGAGCACTTCGTCGATAACTTCATCCGGGCGTGCTTCCGGGCGGTCGATCTTGTTGATAACGACAAGCACCTTTTTCTTGAGATTGAGCGCCTTTTTAAGCACGAATCTCGTCTGGGGCATACAGCCCTCAAATGCGTCGACGAGCAGCACGACGCCGTCGACCATCATTAGTATACGCTCGACCTCGCCGCCGAAATCGGCGTGACCCGGGGTGTCAACGATGTTTATCTTGGTGCCTTTGTAGTGGACTGAGGTATTCTTTGAGAGGATGGTTATGCCGCGCTCACGCTCAAGGTCGTTGGAGTCCATGACTCTCTCGGCGACCTGCTCATTCTCACGGAAGGTGCCGCTCTGCTTGAGCAATTCATCAACGAGAGTGGTCTTGCCGTGGTCAACGTGGGCGATAATGGCTACGTTTCTTAAATCTTTTTTTGCGGACAAGGGAAATTCACCTGTTTCTTTCTGTATAGGATAACCGTGCGAGGCGATCATTCGATCACGATGCCGGAATTTTTACGTTTTTCTTCAAGGGCGCTGAGCATATCCGCCTTCTCCTTGCCGGCGATCTTATAGAAGAACATCGGGATGCTGCAAAGCAGCAGGCTGACGCCGGGGACGATGGAGACGAGCGAGAACATTGCGAAATTCTGAGTCCTCGTAAGCTCGGTGGCGGCCATGATGACCTGGGAATTCAGCATATCCTCGGGCTTGAGGCCGATGAACATATACATCAGCACTATGCCGCAGGTAGCGAAGGCGTTGCCCAGCTTGTTGACGAAGCCTTGGCAGGCTGAGCCGAGGGCGTTGTCGCGGAAGCCGGTTTTAAGCTCCATATAGTCGAGGCAGTCGCCTATCATCGCATAGGATATGACGTTCAGCACGCCGAGCGGGATGCAGGAGACGAGCACGAACGGGATGCAGAGATAGAGATTGCCGCTGAACCAACCGATAAGGGTGGTGAAGATGCTCGCAACGAAGCCGAGCAGGCAGGTGGTGATGACTATCTTTTTATAGTCGAATTTCTTCATCAGCAGCGGCATGAAGAGCATTGCGCCGAACATACCGACTATGGCGCAGACCTGGAATATGGTCTTGACGCTCGAGACGCTGGCGGAGATGAGAGCGGTTTTCTCCTCAATAGGCATATCGGGGGTTATCTCGGGGCCGATATAGAAGGCATAGCGGGCGACGTGGATAGCCGCAGCCTGAACCATATATCTGCCGCTGGAGAGAACGCCCATTAGGATGACAAGCATGAGGGGCTTGCACTTAAATATCCTCGTGAGCTGCGACGGCTCGCCCGGCGCGCGCTTCTTATCGGGGATAACGACTCTTTCTTTGACGTGGAAATAGGAGTTGACATAGAGGACTATGCCGATAGCGACGGTGACAGCGGCGATAATGAGATAACGCTGCTTATCGTAGGCTATCGGGTCGGAGGTGTCAAGCAGCTTGGGCAGCAGGAAGCCTGCGGCGAGGAAAAGCACCTCGGGCACGGCCGAGCCTACGCCGTTTACCGTCCTGCCAAGCGAAATGACGGAGCCTCTCTCGGCTGCGTCGGGGGTCAAAACATTCGGCAGGCTCCAGAAGGGAACATCCGCCATGGTGTATATCATGCCCCAGAACACATAGGTTATCGCCACATAGACCATCATGCCCGTCTTGCTCAGCCCGGCGGGGCTGTAATACATGAGCACGGTGAGGACGGCTATCGGAACGGCGGCAAAAAGGATATATGGCTTCATCTTGCCCCACTTGGTGGTGTGGCGGTCGACTATCATGCCCATGAGCGGGTCGTTGATTGCGTCCCACACTCTGGCGAGGAGCATGAGAAGAAGGACAAAGAGAAGCGGCAGCTGCAAAACATTAACGTAGTAGTCGCTGACATAGCTCGACATCATGGCGTATATCATGCCCTGCCCGCCTGCGCCTACGGCAAACATCCACAGCTCTTTTTTGCTGAGGTATTTCTTGCTTTCCATGCGATAACTCCTTCCGAATCCGGTATTTGTCAGGGTACGGTAACTGCTGAAATAAACACAACAATGGAGCTGCTTACTTTGATTAAATAAACAGCTCCATCTCGCTAAAAATTATTCGCCTTTCATCTCAAGGAGCTTGACCTTGCCGTCATAGGAGGCCTGGCTGACCTTGATGGAGTCGAAGATAGCAGCCTTGATATCGTCCTCGGTCGCGCCGAGCTCTTCGCTGTACTTCCTGTCGATAAAGAGGTTGAGAGCCATGATATCGGCAAGTCCGTCAACGTCGATACCGCTCTGGATGCCCTTGGCGGCGTATTCCTTCTTGACCTTGCCGAGACCCATACGCATCATCCATGCGGGGATGCTGACTATCTTTCTGTTATCGCCCATGCCTCTGGCGGCATAGACTATCTTGAGGAATTCCTTCCAGGTCATGTTATACATGCTGATGGGCCATGCCTTTGCGCCCTTGGATTTCTCGGCCGCGCCGACGATGACCTGACCGACCTGACGGACGGTGAGCATTGCGGTGCCGCCGCCCGGATACATGGTGCAGGGCAGCTTATCCATCATCTTTATCTGCTCGATAAGTATGACCCAAACGGGCTTTCTGCCGGGCTGAGTGCCGAAGATGTAGGGCAGCTCAAGCACGGAGACGTCGAAGTTGTCATCCGCGAAGGAGAATGCGACGTTCTCCTGGTCGATACGGCTTCTGATGTAAGGATGCTTCTCGGTGAGCTTCATATCGGGGCGGGTCTTCGCAAGATATGAGAAGTAGGAGCCGAGGATAACAGCCTTCTTGAGGCCGGCTTCCTTACAAAGGGGCAGGATCCTCTTGAGGGGAGCGATGTTATACTTGTAGTAAGCGTCGTAGACGGGAGCGGGGAACTCGACTCTCTCATCAACGCCTGCGGCGAAGACGAAGCAATCGTAGCCCTTGATCATCTCTCTGATCTCGTCGTCGGTCTTTTCATAAATGTTGCAGAATTCGATCTCCATCTCTTTGGGGATGGGTGCTCCTTCGGGAAGGGGGGGAAGAGCAACGCTCTTGACCTCGTGGCCTCTCTCGATGAAGATTCTTGCAGCTTCGCAGCCGAGCAGGCCGGTGCCGCCGATCATGAATACTTTCATTTTTTTCCTCCTTGGCGATGAACACACCGCCGAATATAATACTCTATAATAATATAACTAAAAGGGCGATTAGTCAAGAGAAACAGCGAAAATATACCCTCAAAATCAAAAGGAAGTTTACATATCCGTGCAGATTGTAACACTTTTGTAATTGCGCTTTTTTACATAATGTGCTATACTTCTTTTAAGTAACCGATAAATAGCCGAATTTCGGCCGTAAATTCAGGGAAATATATGCGGAGAACCGCTTTTTGAAAGGAAAATATAGATGGCGGCAAAAAATATTACATTTAAGAAAAAACGCCCGATAAACCGCACCACCGCAGCCGCGATATGCATCATAGCGGCGGCAGTGCTCGTCGCCGTGGCGGTGATAGCCGTGCTGCACGGGCGCTCCGACGGCAATAAAGACAGCGAAAACAAGAGCTGGCAGTTCACCGTGCCCGACGGCTTCGCCAATGTCTCGGATATCAAGAGCCTCAACGAGACTATGGCGGTGTTCACCGACGCCAAGACGGGCAAAAAGGGCCTGATGACCCTCGGCGGCGAGATAACAGAGAAAGCCGAACACAACGACTTCACCGTTTGCAGCGATCAGTGGCGTAGCTACCGCTACATTGCGGACAGCCCCCGCTCGGAGTATCCCCTGCTTGTGGACGCCGAGAGCGGCACGGTCACCAATCGGCAGTATCACGGTGTGACCTCGCCCGAGAGAGTACCCTGCTGGAGCGACGCGGGCAAGCATCTCGCGTGGACGGACGGCAAGGGCTACGCGGGTGAGATAAAGAGAAACGAATTGCCGCTTCAGCCCGGGCTTTACCCCGTCGCGTCCTCACTTGCGGAGAGCGCAAAGTGGGGCTATGTCGGCGCGGAGCTTAAATTGGAGATACCGCTGAATTACGACGCCGCAAAGGATTTCGGCAGCGGCGTTGCGGCAGTCCGCCAAGGCGAAAAATGGGGCTATATCAACGAGAGCGGCGTTACGGTCATACCCTTTGACTTCGAGAGCGTCTCCGAGCTTGACGCAATGAGCGGCAACACGGCGTTCACATTCCGAAACGGCGTTGCGCCCGTCAAAAAGAACGGGCTTTACGGCGTTGTGAACACCACGGGCGAGACGGTCGTCGGCTTTGAATTCGCGGCGATCCTGCCCGGCGACGGCGGAGTATTCATCGCAAAATACGACGGGAAATGGGGCATCCTCACCGTAGATAAAAAATATCTTGAGCAGACCACCGAGCCCGCCACGGAGCAGACGACCGACGGCGGTGCGACCCTCGCAGCGGGCAGATATCTCGTCAAAACGGCAGGCAGCGTGCTCAATATGCGAGCCGAGGCGGCGGCAGGCTCGAGCGTCGTGGGCAAGATCCCGAACGGCACGGATGTGACCGTGGTCAGCGCCGTGCAGGGTTGGGCTTATATCGACTACAACGGGCTGAAGGGCTGGGTCAGCGCCGATTACCTCATTGAGGTGGTCGAGGCAACGACCGTGCAGACTGCGCAAATACAAACAACAACTCAAAAAAGCGTATAATTTTGCAACGGGTCAAAAAAGCAGTTGACAAATTTGATGAAATCAGTTACAATGTAATAGCGTGATATTGCATCACGCATCTGCATTTGTGAGCAACAATGTCAGAGCCATCCGATAAAAGACGGAGAACGACCTATCGTTCTCCGTCTTTTATCTCTGTAGAGTTGCGGAGCTTTGACCGACGTATGACTGCGGATATTCCCAAAAACCCGCAGTTGCTCTCGCCTCCCTCGTCAGAGGGAGCCTAAGAGGCGAGCAACAGTTTAATAAGTTAAGCACTCGGTCGGTGTGTCGGCTAATAGGTCAATCCCTCAGTCAGCCTGACGGCTGACAGCTCCCTTTACACAAGGGAGCCTTTAACGTGCGTGATTTATAGTGATAATGTTTATCCAAACATTTAAGATACAAAACTACTATTCGTAAGAGCAAGGAGGAAAGATATGATAAGGCGGCTTATGAAAAGTGTAAGAGAATACAAGCGGCCGACTGTGCTGACGCTCATTTTTATCGTCGGCGAGGCGGTGATCGAGACGTTTATCCCGTTCATCACCGCGAATCTCGTCAACCGTATCAAGGCGGGCGCCGACATGAGCTATATTCTCGAGACGGGCGGAGTGCTGGCGCTGATGGCGTGCGCTTCCCTCGCCTGCGGCGGTCTGGCGGGATTCACCTGTGCCAAGGCCTCGGCGGGATTCGCCAAAAACCTGCGCGGCGATATATTCCGCAGGGTGCAGACCTATACATTTGAGAATATCGACAAATTCTCGTCTTCATCACTCGTGACAAGGATGACCACCGACGTTGCGAACGCTCAAATGTCCTACATGATGGTGATAAGGACGGCTATCCGCAGCCCGCTGATGCTGATATTCTCCGTCGTGATGGCTTATGTGATGGGCGGTGCGCTTGCAACGGCCTTCGTCGTCGTCATCCCTGTGCTGGCTTTCGGGCTTTTGCTCATCAGCCGCAAGGCCATGCCCGCATTCCGCAGCGTATTCAGAAAGTACGACCGTCTGAATGAATCCGTCGAGGAGAATGTGCGCGCCATGCGAGTGGTCAAGGGCTTCTCGCGTGAGGAATACGAGAAGAAGAAATTCGGCGCCGCTTCGGAAGATATCCGCAAGGATTTCACCCACGCGGAGAGGATAGTTGCGCTCAATGCGCCGCTGATGCAGTTCTGTCTGAATTTCAACATGGTGTTCGTGCTCATCGTCGGCTCGAAGATGACGATAACGAGCGGCGGCACGCTGGTCGACGTCGGCCAGATCTCGGCGATGCTGACCTACGGCGTGCAGATACTCATGTCGCTGATGATGCTCTCGATGATATACGTTATCCTTACAATGTCCTCCGAGTCCTTTAAGCGTATAGGCGAGGTGCTCGGCGAGGAGCCTGCGCTCCGCAACCCCGAGAATCCCGTATTCTCCGTAGCCGACGGCTCCGTGGACTTCGACTCCGTGAGCTTCAAATATTCAAAGAAAGCCGAGAGATATGCGCTCGAGAATGTCGACCTGCATATCCGCTCCGGCATGACCGTCGGCATTATCGGCGGCACCGGCTCGAGCAAGACTACGCTTGTGCAGCTTATCCCGAGGCTCTACGACGTGACCGCAGGCAGCGTGCGTGTGGGCGGCGTAGACGTCAGGAACTACGATATCGAGTCGCTGCGTGAAGCGGTGGCGATGGTGCTGCAAAAGAATCTGCTCTTCTCCGGCACGATAAAGGAAAATCTGCGCTGGGGCAACGAGAATGCGACAGACGAAGAGATAATCGAGGCGTGTAGGCTCGCCCAGGCGGACGAATTCGTAAGGTCGTTCCCCGACGGCTACGACACGCATATCGAGCAGGGCGGCACGAACGTCTCCGGCGGCCAGAAGCAGAGGCTCTGCATTGCCCGCGCACT
>OHVB01000543.1_pt1 | contig 13409 bp, 16 predicted proteins | sample 1579331 | NCBI WGS metagenome assembly OHVB01 (sample SAMEA3882503, study PRJEB24775) | human gut metagenome | biome: human-associated habitat; feature: intestine environment; material: feces | place: Netherlands | collected 2009/2010
ATTAGGAATCAATAGCGTCCATTTTATCGGAAAACATTTAGGACGGACAGGCAAAGTAGCTTGCCCGTCCTTTTCTTTATCGCTCCTGTTCCTGCCGCTTGGTGCGGTTCTGCGTCTGCTCCGGCTGGTCGGCGCGGAGTGCAATATCCACGCATTTGCGGATTTTTTGAAGCTCGGCAACCTCGGCGCGGGTATCTTTCAGTTTGGTATAATCGCTGTCCCTCTGTGTTTTGAGGTCAGCATATTCCTGTTCCCATTCCGCAATAGGCAAGGTCTTTGTTCCTTTCGGCAGATTTGCATGGAGATAGCGGCTTGCTGCGTTCCATAGGGTCAGCTCGGCGCGGTGGGCTTCCTCGTACTTGTCGCGCTTGTTTGTCCAGCCGTTTTGCAGCTTTTTCAGCTCATCGTGAATGGGCTTGTAAAAAGCAATGAGCTTGAACATAAGCCACATACATAGCCGCTTGGTTTTCAAAAGAAATCAGGCGGCTATTTCTATTTTAAAGGAGGTGTTCGCTATGAGCGAAACAGATTACAACGCTCAACTTTACGAGAAAATGAAAGCCGAGCAGGACAACTATCGGGACTGGCTACTGCATCAGGAGCCGTCCGAAATCCTCAATCGTACCTACGAATACACGATGCGGGAGGACATCGTAATGTGTATGGAGGAGCTGGAGCTTGAGCCGGAAAAGGCAAGGGCTTTGCTTCGTTCCCCTTGTCCTCTGAGTGATGTGTATAAGGAGTTCCGGGACAGAGAAACCGAGCATATGGATACCATCCGGGACTCCATCGAAACGGAAGCGGATAAGAGCTTGCAACGACAGGAGAAGAAAAAGCAACGGGAAAGCAGGTGATTTTATGCCGTATATCTCACCGGAGGTGGTGGAACAGGCACGGCAAATCGACCTGCTGACCTATCTGCAAAGCTGTGAGCCGCAGGAGCTTGTCCGCATTTCCGGCAATAATTATACCACCCGCACCCACGATAGCTTGAAGATTTCTAATGGCAAGTGGATGTGGTGGTCACAGCGCATCGGCGGCTACAATGCCCTTGACTATCTTGTGAAAGTCAAGGGCTGTTCTTTTGTAGAAGCGATTGAAACGCTGATGGGAAAGGCGGCGGTGATGCCGACGGTGACGGTCAAGCCCAAGCAGAAAGCGGAGCCGAAGGTCTTGCTTCTGCCGGATAAAAGTGCTTCCACAGATAAAATTACAGAGTATCTTTTCGGCAGGGGCATCGACTATGCCATCATCCAATGCTGCATTGACAAGGGGCTGATTTTCGAGAGCTTGCCGTATCACAATCTTGTGTGCGTGGGCTTTGATGAGAAAAATACTCCTCGCTATGCGTCCTACCGAGCGACCAATGACCGCCGTGTTTTGGGTGACTGCTCCGGCAGTGACAAGCACTATTCTTTTCGGATCGCAGACAGCGACAGCGGCACGGTACACCTTTTTGAGTGCGCCATTGACCTGCTTTCCTATGCGACGCTTGAAAAGATGGCGGGCAGGGATTGGCGGAAAGACAACCTTGTTTCCCTCGCCGGTGTGTATCTGCCCAAGGAGAGAATCGAGGACAGCACTACCCCTGCGGCTCTTGTGAAGTACCTCAATGAGAAGCCGCAGATTAAGAAAATCTTCCTGCACTTCGATAACGATAATGCCGGAAGAAAAGCCAGCCTTGCGCTGAAAACCATATTGCCGAGCAAGTATGAAGTCATTGACAGCCCTCCGCCCTGCGGCAAGGACTACAATGACTTTCTTTGTTTCCAGCTCGGTATCCACCGCAACAAAACCAAAGAAAGGACGAATGAACGATGACTGAGTTTAGCATTTATCAGATCAATGTGGACAGGGATACCGCCAATGTGTGCTTCATCGGAATGGAATCCCTCGAAAAAATCAAAGGCACTAAGGAGGTCAACGCAGCCGCTTACGACAGAGTTTATGACGGCAAAATGGACTGCATCTCCCTCGAAAACATCTATCAGAAGTTCAATGTTGACCATCCCGCCGACTACAAAGGACGCTCTCTTTCTGTGTCGGATGTAGTCGAAATCAGGGAGAGCGACACCCTGAATCCCGGCTTTTACTTCGTGGACAGTATCGGGTTCAAGTCGATTTCTTTCGACAAATCGCTCTGCAAGGAGCCGGTAGAAGCAGGCAGCGGGAAGATTTCCGTCCTGCTTGTGGAGCCGAACAAGTACCCCAAGATGATTGAGATCGACGATACCTTGGAGGCAATGCAGGCGATGGTCGGTGGCGACATTGAGGAATATATGCCTTTTGAAGATGAGGTCGCCATCGTTTGCCACGAGGAGGGCAAGCTAATCGGGCTGCCGCCCAACCGTGCCATTTATGCAGAGCCGGAAACGGTGGAGCTGACCTATTCCGAGCTGGCTGACCGCTTCCGAAACGCAGAGAGCGAGGGTAAAAAGCACCTGACCGGCTATATTGTTTTCTCTCAGGAGAGCTTCAACAAGCCCTACGATGAGAAGTCGAGAACCTATGCGGTAAGTTCCGACAACAAGGCATTCAAAGCCGGACTGGGCGGCTATTCCATCTACGGCTCCTGCCTTGACGGGTCAGACCCCTGCGTCCGGCTGGACGGCTATATGCGTGGCGAGAACGCTTGGAAAATTGAAAAGTGCTATCTGAAAGAGGCTTCCCGTGAGATGCTTGACATCATCTGCGGGAAGTTTTTTATCTGCCACGCACCGTATGAAGCGGAGAGATTTCAGAGCCTTCCGCCCGACCTTGCGGAGAAATACCGGGAAAAGTTCCAGTATCCCGAACGCTTTGCAAGGATCAATGATAAGATTGTAGCCGTACCGTTTAAGCCCGCAAAAGCGGACAGAGAACGGTAACTTTGGGGAGAACGGGGTTCCCCCAAGCGACCTGCATTATCTTAACGAGCAGTGCCTTTTTACTCCGTTTTTTCAAAACGCCGCAAAAAGTCCTCGTTAGGGGAACCCCTAATACCCCCTGCAAGAAAGGATGAACCTATGCACGAATTACTTTTCTTTATGATCGGCTTTATGCTCGGCGGCATCATCGCGCTCCTTGCGATGTGCCTTGTGCAGATGAGCCGCAGCAATGACACTCACACCAGCAGAAGGGATGGTGATGACAAATGAAGCGGACGGTCAAAAAGCAGTTTTGGCTTTCCCGTGACGAAGCGCAGGAGTTGCAGAAGAAAGCCAAGCGCACCTGCCTGTCCGAGGCGGCGCTGTTCCGCCTTTTGGTGCGCGACTTTGAGCCGAAGGAAAAGCCGGACGACCGGTTCTACGACGTGATGCGGCAGCTCTCCGCCATCGGAAACAACCTGCACCAGATCACGGTCAAGGCGAACGCCCTCGGCTTCCTCGATATGCAGAAGCTGAACGCCGAAGCGGAGCGCTGGCACAGCTTTCAGGCAGATGTGGAACGGCAGTTCCTCCGTCCCGAAAAGAGCGACCTCAAATGGCAGTAAGCAAGCTCTGGCCGGTCACGGTTCGCCTTGCGACCGTGCTCGACTATGCCGCTAACCCGGAGAAAACCACCAAAGCAAAATCCAAGTACAGCAACGCCGACTATCAGGCGCTGCGGGATGTGGTCAACTATGTGAAGGACGGCAAAAAAACCGAGCAGGAGCTGTTCTGTCAGGGCATCAACTGCAACCCGTCAACCGCCCGTGAGCAGTTCGTTACGGTCAAGGAGCAGTTCGACAAGCCGGACGGCATCCAAGCCTACCACGGCTATCTCAGCTTCAAGGAAACCGACATCACGCCGGAGCTGGCGCAGCATATCGGGATGGAGTTTGCCAATTCCGTTTGGGGCAAACGGCATCAAGTGCTTGTCACGACCCACTTGAACACCGAGCATCTGCACTGCCACTTCGTCATCAACTCCGTGTCCTTTGTGGACGGTAAACGCTGCCGGGAAACCTCGTGGTTCAAGTTCTACAAGGAAGCCGACCGTATCTGCGAGAAGTACGGGATCAGCACCATCAAGGAGCCGGAGCGTTATCACGATGCAAAGCACCTGACGATGAAGGACAAGGCCGGTATGCCTACAAGATATAATCTCGCCCGTTCCGCTCTTGATGAAGCCATAGCGATGAGCCACAACCTCAAGCAGCTTGAATACCGCCTGTCCGAGATGGGCTATGCCTTCGGTTGCAACCCGAAGCGGAAATACTGGACGATCAAGGGCAAGGGCGACGAGCGTCCCATCCGGCTCTACCGCCTCGGCGATGAGTATACCAAGGATCGAATTACCCAGCGGCTCATTGAGAACCGGGACAGCATCGACTTCGTGCCGTTCCAGCCCAAGAGCTGCCGACCGAAGCAATACCGGCTCACAACCCGGAGCGACAGAATTGGAAGGATGGGCGGTCTGTACGGGCTGTACCTCTACTACTGCTACCGGCTCGGCTATCTGCCGAAGTACAAGGCAGGACAACAGAACAACGCAAGAGTTCACTACCTTTTCAAAGAGGATTTGATGAAGATAGACGAACTCACCAAACAGGTCACGCTGCTCGGAAAGCACCACATCGGCACAAGCGAGCAGCTTTTCTCATACAAGCGCTCGGTGGAGGAACAGATCAAGACCCTGACTGCCGACAGAACGCATCTCCGAAATGAAATACGAAAAGTGAACAGAACAGATGCAGAGCTGTCACAGGCAAGGACGAGCATCTCGGCTCTCTCCGAGAAGCTGAAAGAACTCCGCAGGGAGGTCAAACTCTGCGAGGACATTGCCGTCCGCTCCAAGGTCATCGAGGAAAAGGTCGGCGCAGTCCGTGCAGAGGAAGAAAAATCAAAACGAAAGGAGAACCGCAACTATGAACAACGGCGGTGATGCGGCGGAACAGATCGTCAGGCTTTCGCTTGAAGGCTTTGAGGTCGCCGCAAAACTCACAGGCTCGGCGGCAAAGAATGTCGCCCTGCTGCTGGTGTCCGTGCTGAAGCAGGAACAGCAGACCAAAGGTAAGGCACGGCTCACCAATATGATCCGGTCGGGAAAGGAACTCAAGGTCTTTTCTCTGCCGCAGAAGGACATTCAGAAGTTTACCGAGCAGGCAAAACGCTACGGCGTACTGTATTGCCTGCTGCGGGACAAAAACACAAGGGTGGGCGATGCACCGGTGGATATTATCGCCCGTGCCGAGGACGCTTCCAAAATCCAGCGGATCTGCGACCGCTTTGAACTCGGCAAGATCGACAAGGCGGGGGTCGTTTCCCAAGCGGAAAAGGACAAGGCAGACAGGGACGCCGTGGCGAAGGAAGTCCCTACCAAGACAAGGGGCGAGATCATCGTGGAGCAGGCAATGGGTGATCCCGTGCAGAAAGAAGGGCAGTCCCACCAAAACCCTACGGTCGCAAAGACGGAAAAAAGCCCTCCGTCCGAGCGAAGCTCAACGATTGGAGGTTCAAATGCTGACCGGGGTACAGCAAAGCAGGCAGACAAAAAGCCTTCCGTGCGGGAAAAGCTGGAACGCTACAAGGCTGCTGTAAAGGCTGATAAGGAAGCAGACCGCACCGAGCCTTCGATTGCCAAAGAAAGACCGAAAGCACCCGAACCGTCCCGACAGACGGTTCACCGTCAACCGAAAAGAACCAAAAAACCGAAAGAGAGGTAATCAACTGTGACCAACAATTTCAATCCCAAGAAGTCCGGCGCTGCGGAAAGACCGCAGCTTTCTCCGGAGGAATACGTCGCCAAGAAAAAGGCGGAGAAGGACGCCGTATATCAGATGATCGACGATGCGGCGACCGAGATCGTCAATGCCCCTGAAAAGTTCCGGGGCTATCTGGACACACAGGCACGAATGGATCGCTACTCTGCCGCCAACGCTCTGCTCATTTATAAGCAGCAGCCGCAGGCGACTCAGCTCAAGGATTTTCGTGACTGGCAGGAGGACGGCGTGAAGGTCAACAAGGGTGCTAAGAGCCTGTCCATCCTCGAACCCGTGGAGTACACCAAGAACGATGGCTCTACCGGTATTGCCTACAATGTTAAGAAGGTGTTCGATGTGGCACAGACCAGCGGCAAGAAGCCTGCTGCACCCACCCTTGACCGTGACCCCCGAAAACTTGTGGCGATTATGCTTGATACGGCTCCCATTGATGTGAGCACCGTGGAGGAGCTGCCTTCTCCCAATATGGGAGCGTTCTATAAGAACGAGGATCAGACCCTTTATATCAAGCGGGACATTGGGGACAGCGTTGCACTCTGCCAGTGCGTGGCACAGGAGCTTGGACACGCTCAGCTTGCAATGAACTGCGAAGCATACAGCCGCAGAGATATGGGCTTCTCTGCCGTTTGCGTCGGTTATATGCTCTGCCGCAAGTTCGGAGTGGATGTGAAGAACTTCGCCATTGACCGCATCCCGGAAGAACTGGCGGGCAAGTCCCCCAAGGAAATTCGTGCGGAGCTTTCCAAGACCCGTTCTGCGATGAGCGAGATCGGCTCCCGTGTGTCGGAGGAAATCTACCGCCGCCGTGCAGAGAGAAGCAAGGAACAGGAAAGATGAGGTGCATCAGATGAAAGAGGAACGCTATCACGTCGCCTTGGACGATTACGAACACGGGATTATCATCCGCTCCCTGAACGACACCAAGACCGAGCTGAAAAACAGAGGCAAGACCACCGACGCAGTGGACGACCTCATCATCAAGTTCGGCTATGCCCCAAAGAAAAAGTTCAAGGTGGTTGAGAGAAAGGACTGCTCCTGCCGTGAATCAAGGTAACGACCGGCGGGCGGCGGTCATCCTCTCCCTTATCGGTATCATTCCCGTGGTATGGCTCGGACTTCTCATCGCTCCGTCTGTCAAGGGCGGGTTGCCGGAGATATTGACGAGCCTGATGAACGCGATGAACGACCCGTTCCATATCGAGCTTTGCGAGGACAGTGTAAAAGCTGTCCTCGTTTTGCTTCTCTGCTACGGAATGGGCGTCGGCATCTACTTCTCCACACGCAGGAACTACCGCAGGCGGGAGGAACACGGCTCGGCAAAATGGGGCAGCGCCAGTGCCGTGAACAAAAAGTACGCACAGCAGCCCAAGAGCGAAAACAAGCTGCTGACGCAGAATGTGGCAATCGGGCTGAACGCCAAGAAACACCGCCGAAACCTCAACACGCTGGTAATCGGCGGTTCAGGTGCCGGCAAGACGAGGTTTTTCTGCAAGCCGAATCTGATGCAGTGCTGCCGCAATTCCTATTTCGTGCTTGACCCCAAAGGGGAGATCGTTCGAGATGTGGGCGAGCTGCTGTCACAGAAAGAGTATGAAGTCCGAGTGCTTGACCTGATCTCTATGGAAAAGAGCCATTGCTACAATCCCTTCGTCTATCTGCAAAGCGACAACGACATCCAACGGCTTGTCACCAATCTGTTCAAGGCGACCACGCCGAAGGGCAGTCAATCCAATGATCCCTTTTGGGACACCTCGGCTTCCATGCTGCTGTCGGCGCTGGTTTACTACCTTCACTATGAAGCGCCGGAGGACGAGCAGAACTTTGCAATGGTCATGGAGATGCTCCGTGCCGGCGCAATCGAAAACGAGGAGGATTCCAGACCAACGCCGCTGGATTACCTGTTTGCCGACTTGGAGATGGACAGGCCCGACCATATTGCCTTGAAGTATTATCGCTCCTATCACGCAGGCTCGGCTAAGACACTCAAGAGTATTCAGATCACCCTTGCCGCAAGGCTTGAAAAGTTCAACTTGGAGAGTTTGGCGGCACTGACCTGTACCGACGAGCTTGACCTTGCTTCTATGGGCGAAAAGAAAGTGGCACTGTTCGCTATTATCCCGGACAACGATTCGAGCTTCAATTTCTTGGTCAGCATCCTTTATACCCAGCTATTTCAGCAGCTTTTCTTTTCCGCTGACCATATTCACGGCGGCGCATTGCCGATTCCCGTTCACTTTCTGATGGATGAGTTTGCCAATGTCAGTCTGCCGGATGACTTTGACAAGATACTGTCCGTTATGCGCTCCCGTGGCGTGTCGGTCAGTATCATCTTGCAGAACTTGGCTCAGTTAAAAGCCCTGTTTGAAAAGCAATGGGAGTCCATCGTCGGCAACTGCGACGAGTTTCTGTATCTCGGCGGCAATGAGCAAAGTACCCACAAGTATGTGTCGGAGCTGCTGGGCAAATCGACCATCGACACCAACACCTACGGCAAAAGCTCAGGACGCAGCGGCAATTACAGCACCAACTACCAAATCAGCGGCAGAGAGCTTCTCACGCCCGACGAGGTGCGTATGCTGGACAACCAATACGCCATCCTTTTTATCCGTGGCGAGCGTCCGGTGCTTGATTTCAAGTACGACATCCTGAAGCATCCGAATGTGGCGTTGACCGCAGACGGGAAAGCCGGCGTTTATCAGCACGGTGCTGTCAGGAGCGACATTGCGACCATCGAGGTCACATACCTCGATCCCAAAAACCTGCCCGACACGGAAGTGCCGGAAACCGATTATGTGTTACTGTCCGATGAGGACTTTGACGAAAACCAATCTTCAAAATAACGGAGGAAACGAATATGAACATCTTTAAGAAAGACACCGAAAAGCATACCAACAAGCTCCCTATGACCGGCAAGGTCAGAAAGGGCTTCCGCATCTACTGCACCGCCATTATGGGCGCTGCGCTCATTCTCGACACCTCGGTCACGGCATTCGCTGCCGGCGACCCCATCACCGTCGTCAACAACCTGTCCAGCTTCATCTTCGGGCTGATTCGAGCCATCGGTCTTATCCTGCTGGGCTTCGGCGTGGTGCAGGTCGGCTTGTCCCTCAAGTCCCACGACCCGTCCCAGCGAGCCAACGGCTTTCTGACCCTTGCGGGCGGCGTCATCATTACCTTTGCCAAGGAGATCCTCGACCTGATCGTCGGCTGAGCAAACCCTACCGTGGGGCGTTCCCGGACTTTCGGGGACGCCCCGATTCTTTGAAAGGAGGTGCTTTTCGTGAGCGACAACTGGGTCGTACAGAACCTTGAAAACGCATTGGAAACCTGGAATGAAAAATTAGCCGAGATCTGGCAGCTCATCACGACAACGCCGCAGGACTTCAAGGGCGGCGGGATTTGGGGCGTGATCGTCAATATCAATGGTGCGGTGCAGGCAATCGGGCTTGCCCTGCTTGTGCTGTTCTTCGTTGTGGGCGTGGTAAAGACCTGCGGATCGTTTACGGAGGTCAAGAAGCCGGAACACGCCCTGAAGCTCTTTATACGCTTTGCCATTGCCAAAGGAGCCATCACCTACGGTATGGAACTGATGCTCGCCCTGTTCAACATCGTGCAGGGGACGATCTCTACCATTATGAGTTCGGTGGGCTTTTCTTCGCCGCAACAGACAACGCTGCCGGCTGAAATGATCACCACCATCGAGGACTGCGGCTTCTTTGAATCAATCCCACTATGGGCGGTGACGCTCATCGGTGGGCTGTTTATCACCGTGATGTCCTTCATCCTCATTATGACCGTGTACGGGCGCTTCTTTAAGCTGTATATGTATACGGCGCTTGCGCCCATCCCCCTGTCTACCTTTGCCGGTGAGCCTTCGCAGAATGTGGGCAAGTCCTTCATCAAAAGCTACTGTGCTGTTTGCTTGGAGGGCGCAGTCATTGTGTTGTCCTGCATCATCTTCTCCCTGTTTGCATCCTCGCCGCCCGTGGTCAATCCCGATGCAGCGGCGGTCACGCAGGTGTGGAGCTATGTGGGAGAGCTGCTCTTTAATATGCTCGTCCTCGTAGGCGCAGTCAAGATGAGCGACCGCATTATCCGTGAGATGATGGGACTGTAAGGAGTGTGCAATGAAACGAAACACAAAAATCTATTCACCCTTCAAGGGATACACCCTTGAGGACTGCGATTGCAGATACTGTCTTTACTACGGCGGCAAACGCAGGCGGAGGGTTCTCTGCCTTGCCGATGTGTGCGTCTGCAAAAGCGAAATTGAGGAAGCACGCCGCCGGGAAAGGAAAAGACGATGAACCAAGACGAATTACAAAACACCGTCCTGTGCGGCGATGCGCTGGAGATGCTGAAAAGGCTTCCTGACGAGTACGTACAGATGTGCGTCACCAGCCCTCCCTACTACGGGCTTCGTGACTACGGTGCCGAGGGACAGATCGGCTGTGAACAAACGCCGCTTGAATATATAGACCGCCTGACCGAAATCTTCCGTGAGGTGCGCCGTGTGCTGAAAAGCAACGGGACACTTTGGCTGAACATTGCCGACAGCTACGCCGGAAGCGGCAAGGGCGTTTGGAGCAAAAGCCTTGCCGAACGCCCCAAAAGCAAACAGACCTACCACAGCCTCAATACCGATGAGAACGCCGCACTCCCAAAGAAATGGGACGGCATTAAGGAAAAGGATATGATCGGCATCCCATGGCAGCTTGCCTTTGCACTTCGTGCGGACGGCTGGTATCTGCGGAGCGATATTATCTGGCAGAAGCCTAACTGCCTGCCGGAGGCTGTGAAAGACAGGCCGACCAAATCCTATGAGCATATCTTCCTGCTCTCCAAATCGCCCCACTACTACTACGATACTGCGGCGATCTCCGAGCCGGTCGCACCGGTCACGGTGGAGCGCAACAAGCGGGCGGTCAGCGATAGGACGAAATACGCAAAGGGTGTCGGCGGCGCAAAGCCGCAGGCGCTCTTTCTGCCCCGTTCCCACAGCGATATGCCGACAAAGCGCAACAAGCGGGATGTGTGGAGCGTCAGCACCAATTCCCACAGGGGTTACGGACACTTCGCCATGTACCCCGAACGGCTGATCGAGCCGTGCATTTTGGCAGGCTCGCCGGAGCAGGGGCTTGTCCTTGACCCGTTCTTCGGCAGCGGCACGACGGGAGCCGTGTGCAAGCGTCTCTCCCGCCGCTATCTCGGCATCGAGCTGAACCCCGAATACTGCGAGACAGCAAAAACAAGAATCCAACAGACGAAGGAGGAACTGTATCTTGGAAGTAAAAATCAACCGTGAAATACGCAACTACACGGAAGCGATGTTCTTTGGACTGTCCCTCAGACAGTTCATTTTTTCTGTCCTTGCCTGCGGCGTTGCGGTGGGCGTGTATTTCCTGCTCAAGCCCCATTTCGGCACGGAAACGGTATCGTGGATGTGCATTTTAGCCGCCGCACCCTTTGCGGCGCTGGGTTTTATTAAGTACAACGGAATGACCGCAGAGAAGTTCGTGTGGGCGTGGATCAAATCGGAGTTTCTGATGCCGAAAAAGCTCGTATTCCGTTCCACCAACACCTATTTTGAGCTGATGAAGCCCAGTATGGAACTCAAGAAGAAGGAGGTATTGAAAGCCAATGATTAAAACACTGAATATCCTGCTCAAGCAGGACAAGGAACGCTTCGTCGTACCCAAGGGCGTACAGGATGTCATTCCCGTCAAAGCGATTTACGATGATGGCATCTTTCAGGTGGGCAGGGACAAGTTCACCAGATCCTTCAAGTTCACCGACATCAACTATGCCGTCGCCAGCCGTGAGGACAAGGAGGCGATGTTCCTCGAATACTCCGAGCTGCTCAATTCTCTTGACAGCGGGGCGACCACCAAGATCACCATCAACAACCGCCGTCTGAACCGGCTGGACTTTGAGAAGACCATCCTTATGCCCCTCAAGGGCGACGCCCTCGACGAGTACCGGGAGGAATACAACAAAATGCTCCTTGAGAGAGCGACGGGCGCAAACGCCTATACGCAGGAGAAGTATATCACCATCTCCGTGAACAAGAAGAATGTGGAGGAAGCAAGAAGCTATTTTGCCCGTGTGGGCGCAGACCTGATCGCCCACTTCGGCAGGCTTGGCAGCAAGTGCGTGGAGATGGAAACCGACGAACGCCTCCGCATTTTCCATGACTTCTACCGTGCGGGCGAGGAAACCAGCTTCCGCTTTGATATGAAGGAAACCCGCAAAAAGGGACACGACTTCAAGGACTTCATCTGCCCCGACTCGATGGAGTTTGAAAAGGACTATTTCAAGATCGGGGAACGCTACGGCAGGGTGCTGTTCCTGCGTGAGTATGCGTCGTATATCAAGGACGCTATGGTTGCGGAGCTGACCGACCTCAACCGCAACCTGATGCTGTCCATTGATGTAGTTCCCGTCCCCACCGACGAAGCCGTCCGGGAAGCGGAGAACCGTCTGCTGGGCGTGGAAACCAATGTGACCAACTGGCAGCGCAGACAGAACTCCAACAACAACTTCTCCGCACAGGTTCCCTATGACCTTGAACAGCAGCGAAAGGAGATGAAGGAGTTTCTCGATGACCTGACCACCCGTGACCAGCGTATGATGTTCGCCGTCCTTACGATGGTACACACGGCGGACAGCAAGGAGCAGCTTGACAGCGACACCGAAGCCCTGCTGACCACCGCAAGAAAGCACCTTTGCCAGTTCGGTGTGCTGAAGTTCCAGCAGCTTGACGGGCTGAATACGGTGATGCCCTTCGGCACTCGGAAGATCGACACCTTCCGCACCCTCACCACCGAGAGCCTTGCGGTGTTTATCCCATTCCGGGTGCAGGACATCTACCACGAAAACGGCATTTACTACGGGCAGAATGTCATTTCCAAGAATATGATCATTGCCGACCGCAGGCAGCTTCTCAACGGCAACGAGTTTATCCTCGGCGTGTCGGGCGGCGGCAAGTCCTTTGCCGCAAAGGGTGAGATCATCAATCAGATGCTCTCCGGCAATGCAGATATTATCATCATCGACCCCGAACGGGAGTATTCGCAGCTTGTAAAGGCAATGGGCGGCGAGATCATCAACATCTCCGCCACCTCTCCCACCCACATCAATGCGATGGATATGAACCGGGAGTACGGTGACGGTGCAAACCCCGTCATCCTGAAATCCGAGTTCATTATGTCCCTGTGTGAGCAGCTCATCGGCGGCAACAACCTTGGTGCAGTGCAGAAATCCATCATCGACCGCTGTACGGCAAGCGTCTACCGCACCTATCAGCAGAACGACTACAAGGGAGAGGTTCCCACCTTGCAGGACTTCCGGGCGGAGCTGCTCAAACAATCCGAGCCGGAGGCGCAGGAGATCGCCCTTGCCATCGAGCTGTTTACCAACGGCTCTTTGAATACCTTTGCCAAGCACACCAATGTGGATACCGACAACCGACTCATCTGCTACGACATCCTTGACCTCGGCAAGCAGCTTATGCCCATCGGGATGCTGGTGGTATTGGACTCCATCCTCAACCGCATTACACAGAACCGTGCAAAGGGCAAAAATACCTTCATCTTCATTGATGAAATCTATCTCCTGTTCCAGCATGAATACAGCGCCAACTTCCTATTCACGCTTTGGAAGCGAGTACGAAAGTACGGTGCTTATGCGTCCGGCATTACGCAGAATGTGGACGACCTCTTGCAGA
>OHVB01000544.1_pt1 | contig 13407 bp, 10 predicted proteins | sample 1579331 | NCBI WGS metagenome assembly OHVB01 (sample SAMEA3882503, study PRJEB24775) | human gut metagenome | biome: human-associated habitat; feature: intestine environment; material: feces | place: Netherlands | collected 2009/2010
TAAGAGTTCCTGTACTCAACGGACATACAGCAGCTGTATTCATCAACTTCGAGAAGAAGCCAACTAAAGAACAGCTGATCGAGAAACTGGAAAGCTTCAAGGGATTCCCACAGGAAGCAGAACTTCCAAGTGCTCCAAAGCAGTTCATCCAGTATCTGTCAGAAGATGACAGACCGCAGGTAAAAGCGGATGTAAATTATGAGAACGGAATGGGTGTGTCTATCGGACGTCTGAGAGAAGACAGCATGTATGATTACAAATTCATCGGACTGTCACACAATACTGTCCGTGGTGCAGCAGGCGGAGCTGTGCTTTGCGCCGAAGCACTGACTGCCAAGGGATATATTCAGGCAAAGTAGCCAGGGGGACGGGAAAACAGGCTCTTTTAGTGTCCCTGGTGGCACACTCATACTCACCTGTTTATCGTTCATAAGGTGAGAGCATAAAATAATAATAAAAAGGTGGGAACTGCAACATGTGAAAAGGCGTAGTTCTCGCCTTTTTTGCATTATACATCCAGCAAATTCGACCCCGCTTACCGATATCCGGCTTCGCTTGCCGATACCAATCAGATTATAAATCAGATTACAAATCTGAACACAATACATCTCAGTGTTGAGAATAAAAGATGGTTTTGCTATAATAAAGTATACAATAAATTCGCTGATTACAAAGTGCCAATGGCACCAATGGCACCGGCAAGAAACGGAGGCAGACCCTATGGACCGAGAACTATTAAACTACACACAGAACCGAGAACTTTCCTGGCTGAGATTCGATCAGCGTGTATTGGAAGAAGCAAGAGATAAGAGCGTGCCATTGCTGGAACGTATGAAATTCGTGGCCATCTTCACCAGTAACTTAGATGAATTCTTCATGATCCGTGTCGGAAGCCTCTATGATATGGTGCAGACAGACGACAGACACAGAGACAGCCGGTCGGGAATGACACCGCAGGAGCAGCTGGATGCGATCTACGCAGCAGTTGCCCCGTTATATAAAGAACGTGACAAGACCTACGCCGGGATCAAGAAAGAACTGTCCCCATACGGAGTCTGCGGACTGGACTTTAAAGAACTGGAGACAGACGAGAAGAAATATGTTAAGAAATGTTTCAAAGAGCAGATCCTGCCGGTACTGTCACCGCAGATCGTAGACAGCAGCCACCCGTTCCCGCATCTTATGAATAAAGATATCTACGTAACAGCCAATCTGAAGCATATCAATAGCAGGAAGAATAAAGACGACAAAGAAAAAGAACAGATCCTCGGAATCGTACCGGTTCCGACCTATGTATCCGATATCCTGATGCTTCCGGGACATGACATCCGTTATATCCGCATGGAGAAAGTCATCATGGAATACCTGGATCTGGTATTTGACCAGTACGAAGTATCCAACCCGAACTACATCTGCGTGACAAGAAATGCAGACGTATCTCCGGACGATGAAGCACTGGAGGTTACCGATGATTTCCGGAAACTCATGCAGAGTACCCTGCACAAACGCCGCAGGATGGCGGTAGTAAGATTAGAAACAGCGGAGAAACTGACACCGGAAATGCAGGAATACTTCTGTAAGAAATTCAAGATCACACCGGAGCAGATCTTCCGCACGAAGATGCCGATGAAACTGGATTATATGTTCTCCATCGCAGGAAATCTCCCGGAATCTATGAAGAAAGCACTGGTCTACGAACCATTCTCCCCGCAAAAATCAGCACATGTACAGGACGGAAACATGTTAAAACAGGTGAAAAAGAATGATATCCTGTTGTTCTACCCATACGAAAGCATGGATCCGTTCCTGAAGCTGATCAAAGATGCCGCGGTAGATCCGAACGTTATGACGATCAAGATCACTATCTACCGCCTGGCGAAGAAGGCAAGACTGGTAGAATACCTGTGCGCAGCTGCGGAAAATGGAAAAGAAGTCACCGTGCTGATCGAGCTGCGTGCAAGATTTGACGAGCAGAACAACATCGACTGGTCGGAACGTCTGGAAGAAGCAGGATGCCGTGTGATCTATGGATTCGACGGTTACAAAGTGCATTCCAAGATTTGTCTGATCACATACAGGAACCGCAATGACATCCAGTATATCACACAGGTCGGAACCGGCAATTATAACGAGAAGACAGCTGCCATGTATACCGATCTGTCCTTGATGACTGCTGATCCGCGAATCGGACAGGACGCCGCAGAATTTTTCAAGAATATGTCCATCGGCAATCTGCAGGGCAGCTATCAATACCTGATCGTATCACCGGTCAGCTTAAAGAGCCGTATCTTACAGATGATGGACGAAGAGATCATAAAAGGAAGCGAAGGACGCATCATTATGAAGATGAACTCCGTGACAGATGTGGACTTCATAAAGAAAGTATCCGAGGCCTCCTGCGCCGGAGTAAGGGTAGACTTGATTGTTCGAGGAATCTGCTGTATACTACCGGGAGTGCCTGGATTTACAGAAAATGTCAGGGTGATGAGCGTGGTTGGCCGCTATCTGGAACATCCACGTATCTTCAGCTTCGGAACCGGCAAAGAGCAGAAGATCTATATCGGCTCCGCAGACATGATGACAAGAAATACAGAAAAAAGAGTAGAAGTAGCCTGCCCGGTATTAGACGGGCAGATCAGACGTCAGATCAACCATGATCTGAAGATTATGTTAAATGATAACGTGAAAGCAAGGATCATGCAGAAAGACGGCACATATATGAAACGGACCGGCGGCATAAAAGCGGTGGATTCTCAGGCAGCTTTCATGGAAGAAGCATTAAAAGCAGCAGAAGAAGTCGACAAAAGTCAGCAGCGTGCCCGTGAGAACTGTGGCGGCGGAAGAGTGATAACCTTTTTCCGGTCTCTCTGGCACAGAAAAAGATAAAAGAAAAAGCCGCTGTTTCACCCTACTGGAAGGAGTAACATGGGAAAATCATTATACATTGCCGAGAAACCCAGTGTAGCACAGGAGTTCGCTAAGGCATTGCATATCAATACACAGAGAAAAGACGGATATCTCGAATCAGCAGAAGCAATCGTAACCTGGTGTGTCGGACACCTGGTCACGATGAGCTATCCGGAAGAATACGATCCGGCATTAAAAAGGTGGAGTCTTGAGACTCTGCCTTTTATCCCGCAGGAGTTCAAATACGAAGTCATCCCGGCGGTATCTAAGCAGTTCCGAATCGTATCGGGACTTCTGAACCGTACAGACGTAGACACCATCTACGTCTGTACCGACTCAGGACGGGAAGGAGAATACATCTACCGTTTGGTCGAACAGCAGGCAGGCGTAAAAGGCAAGAACCGCCGCCGCGTATGGATCGACTCCCAGACAGAAGAAGAGATCCTGCGCGGGATCAAAGAAGCAAAAGACTTAAAAGAATACGACAACCTGGCAGCATCGGCTTACCTAAGAGCCAAAGAAGACTACCTGATGGGAATCAACTTCTCCCGTCTCCTGACGTTAAAATACGGCAACAGCATCTCCAATTACCTGAATACGAAATATTCCGTCGTATCCGTAGGACGTGTTATGACCTGCGTCCTCGGTATGGTCGTACGCAGAGAACGGGAGATCCGGGAATTCGTAGAGACCCCGTTCTACAGAGTCCTAAGCACCATCGGAGAGAAAGGGGCAACATTCGAAGGCGAATGGCGGGCAGTCAAAGGATCAAAATGGTTCGAATCCTTCGATCTCTATAAGGAAAATGGATTCAAAGAAAAGGAAAAGGCAGAAGAACTGATCCGCTTCCTAAGCAACAGCGAGTCAGACGCCAGCCAGCCCCTGACTTGCCAGATCGTGTCCATAGAAAAGAAGAAAGAAAAGAAGAACCCGCCGTTATTATTCAACCTGGCCGAGATCCAGAATGAATGTTCCAAGCGGTTCAAGATCAGCCCAGATGAGACACTCCGGATCATCCAGGAACTATATGAAAAAAAGCTCGTCACCTACCCAAGAACAGATGCCCGTGTCCTGTCGACAGCAGTGGCAAAAGAGATCCACAAGAACTTAAACGGTCTGATGCAGTACGAACCGGCAAAGCCATATCTTCAGGATATCGTGAAATTCGGCAGCCACAAAGGACTGGAGAAGACGAGATACGTCAACGACAAACAGATCACAGACCACTATGCGATCATCCCGACAGGACAGGGTATGGGAGCACTAAAAGGACTTCCGAATCTGTCACAGAGGGTGTATGATGTGATCGTAAGACGATTCTTAAGCATCTTCTATCCACCGGCTGTCTATCAGAAAGTATCGATCGTGACGAAGATCAAAGAAGAATCCTTCTTCTCAAGCTTCAAAGTACTGGCAGAAGAAGGCTATCTGAAAGTTACAGGCGTGCCGGGCAGGAAGAACGACAATACAGACAGCAGCGCAGACAGTACCGAGGACAAAGACACTGATGCAGCCTTCTTCGCCAGGATCCAGAGCCTCAAGAAAGGCATGACCCTTCCGGTACAGTCCCTGGATATCAAAGAAGGCAAGACCTCGCCGCCGAAGCGCTACAATTCCGGTTCACTGATCCTTGCCATGGAAAATGCTGGACAGCTCATCGAAGACGAAGAACTCCGCGCCCAGATCAAAGGAAGCGGAATCGGCACCAGTGCCACCAGAGGCGAGATACTGAAGAAATTATTCAATAATAAATATCTGGCGCTCAATAAAAAGACCCAGATCGTCACGCCGACGATGTTAGGGGAAATGATCTACGATGTCGTAGACCATTCCATCCGGCCGCTCCTGAACCCGGAACTTACGGCAAGCTGGGAAAAAGGTCTGACGTATGTGGCAGACGGAGATATCACATCAGATGAATATATGAAAAAGCTGGATGATTTTGTATCAAGACGCACACTTGCAGTCAAAGGTCTGAACAATCAGTATCAGATGCGGGCGTGCTATGATAAGGCAGCGCAGTTTTATAAGAAGCCGGTGAGAAAGACCGGAAAAACTAAAAAATAAAAAAGGAGAACCAACATGTCAGAACAATTAACCATCAAAAACCTCTACAACCACATGGATGAAACCATCGCAAAAGACATCTTCGAAGGAGCCACCTACCCATGGGAAATCCTTCCAAAGATCAGCGGCTTCATCAAAGAACTCGGAAAGACCCTTCCGGCAGATGAATACGATCAGGTCGGCGAAGACGTATGGATCGCCAAATCCGCAACCGTATTCCAGACAGCCTACATCCACGGACCGGCGATCATCGGAAAGAACGCAGAAGTCCGCCAGTGCGCATTTATCCGCGGAAATGCGATCGTCGGCGAAGGTGCAGTCGTAGGTAACTCGACAGAACTTAAGAACGTCATCCTGTTCAACAAAGTACAGGTGCCGCACTATAATTACGTAGGCGATTCCATCCTCGGCTACAAATCCCACATGGGGGCCGGATCCATCACATCCAATGTCAAATCCGACAAAAAACTCGTCGTAGTAAAAGCCGGAGACGAAAGGATCGAGACAGGTCTTAAGAAATTCGGAGCCATGCTCGGAGACGAAGTAGAAGTCGGCTGCGGCAGCGTATTGAATCCGGGAACCGTGATCGGAAGCCACAGCAACATCTACCCACTGTCAAGCGTCAGAGGATTTGTACCGGCACACAGCATCTACAAGAGACAGGGTGAAGTAGTGGAGAAAGTAGAAGAGTAATCAGACCACGGAGGAAAAATCAATGAACAAAATAGCATTCATCGGCGTAGGCATCATGGGCAGATCCATGGTCCGCAATCTCATGAAAGCAGGATTCGAATTACACATCTACGCCAGAACCAGATCCAAAGTCGAAGACGTGATCAGCGAAGGAGCCACCTTCCACGACACCATTGCAGACTGCGTAAAAGACGCAGAAGCAGTCATCACCATCGTAGGCTTCCCGACCGACGTAGAAGAAGTCTACTTCGATGCAGGCAACATCTTAGAGAGCGCAAAAGAAGGCACATACCTGATCGACATGACGACCACAAGCCCGATGCTGGACCAGAAGATCGCAGAAGAAGGAACCAAAAGAGGCTTCCATGTACTGGACGCACCGGTCACCGGCGGTGACACCGGAGCGAAGAACGGTACACTCTCCATCCTGGTCGGCGGTTCCAGAGAAGACTACGAAGCCTGCATGCCGTTATTCGAGGCGATGGGAACCAACATCAACTACCAGGGAGGATCCGGTTGCGGCCAGCACGCCAAGCTTGCGAACCAGATCATGATCGCCGGCACCTTATCCGGAGTCTGCGAGGCACTCACCTATGCGAAGGCAAAAGGCCTGGATCTTCAGACGGTACTCGATTCCGTATCGACCGGAGCGGCAGGAAGCAAACAGTTAGATACCTTCGGACCAAAGATTCTGGCAGGAGATTACGCACCGGGATTCTTCCTGAAGCACTTCGTCAAAGACATGAAGCTCGCCCTTACCGAAGCGAACATGAGCAATCTCAATCTGGACGTATTAAGCCAGGTGCTTGCCAACTACGAACTCCTTCAGGCAGAAGGCTGCGGAGATCTCGGCACCCAGGCACTGATTAAGTACTACGAAGAAGAGATGGACGTATAAAACATGTTACCATAGAACGGCTGCTGTTATCGGATGGAGAAGATTATAAAACCATTCATGGCTGGGATGATCTGGATAGCGCAGAAGAAGAGGATGTCAAATTATTTGTAGATCATATCTCAGTGATCTGCCTGTTGTATAATATGTTCTTCAAAAAGGAATGTTTTGCACAGGAGCAGGAATATCGCATGGTGTTCCTCTGTGTACATAAAAGAGAGCATCAAGTGCCGGAAAATAGCATTCCGGTGGAATATCGGATAAAAGATGAAGTATTTATTCCGTTTATAAGAATGAAGCTTGGAGATATAAGTTGTTTAAAATTTGTTTGCGTTGGGACGAAGAATACGAGTGATCTGGCGGTTAAGGGATTGCGGCATTATTTTGGAAGCAGAAATCTGGAAGTGCATGTGAGAAAGTCGGAGATTCCGTTGCGGTATTGACAGTCGTTGGAGACGGGAACGGGCAAGCTTGGAAGAAAGCATTCAGCTCTTGAGTCATAAAAAGTTTTCTGATATCATTATTCTAAATATAAAAATGATAGATTGACAAAATGAGCGAAAAATGAAACGGAGATGAAGAAAATGGAATATACAGAATTTGGAAAGACACAACTTCGTGTATCCAGGATGTGTCTTGGTACATGGGGAATCGGAGGTGCCGGATGGGATTCTTATTCCGACGAAAGCCGGATGGATGCGATCAAGGCAGCAGTAGATTGTGGAATCAATTTTATTGATACGGCACCTGCCTACAACGGAGGCAGGGCAGAACAGTATATCGGAGAAGTTGTGCACAAACTTGGCGTCAGGAAAGAAGTGATCCTGGCTACCAAGTGTGGAAATGAATTTATTAATGGAAAATATGTACGCTGCGGGTCGGCAGATAAGATCATGCGGGAATGCGAAGAATCACTCCGTAATCTGAAGACAGATTATATCGATGTATATCTGGTCCACTGGCCGGATCCGAATGTTCCGATGGAAGAGACAATGGATGCGCTTAATACATTGAAAAAGCAAGGAAAGATTCTGCATATCGGAGTATCGAATTTTACAAAAGAACAGATGGAAGAAGCAGAAAAATATTGTGCTATAGAAGCATATCAGCCACAGTATTCTATGGTAGATCGGAAATGGGAGCAGCTGATCCGGTGGGCCTGTGCTCAGAAAATGGGAGTTATGACTTATGGAACACTCGGAGGAGGCATTTTAACCGGAAAATACAGAGAACTCAAGGAATATGGTGTGGATGATAACCGAAACCGGTTTTACCCATATTTTAAAGAACCGTTGTTTTCAAAAGTAATGCTTCTTTTAAGAACAATGGATCAGATCAGTGTGGAACGAAATGTTCCATTGTCGCAGATTGCATTGAACTGGACCTTGCAGAGACCTTTTATTTCTTCTTGTATTATAGGAGCGCAGAGCCGTGATAAAATTGAGGAGAACTGTAAGGTATTTGAGTGGAAACTAAGTGATGATGAGATGCAGATGCTGGAACAGGCTTTGAAAAAGACTATTATATAAGACTACAAAGGAAGACGAGGAGGAATAAACATTATGGAAGAGAAGCGTACCGGCTTATTTGAAAACGGTCTGATCTGGTTCGGCGCAGGGGTTTCGATCGCAGAGATCCTGACCGGAACATATCTGGCCCCGCTTGGCATGGGAAAAGGACTGGCGGCAATCATAGTAGGACACATCATTGGTTGTCTGATGCTGTTCCTGGCAGGAGTGATCGGCGGAAAAGTCAGAAAGAGTGCAATGGAGACTGTAAAGATGAGCTTTGGACAGAAAGGAAGTATCCTTTTTGCGGTCCTGAATGTATTGCAGCTTGTCGGCTGGACTGCGATCATGATCTATGACGGGGCACTGGCAGCAGACGGTATGATGCATACCGGCAGATGGATATGGTGCCTGGTGATCGGAGCATTGATCATTCTGTGGATTGTGATCGGAATTACGAATCTGGGCAAGATCAATACCGTTGCGATGGCAGCATTATTTATCCTGACACTGATTCTGTGTAAGGTGATATTTACAGGAAGCGGGGCGGGAACACCGTCTGACGACAGTATGACATTTGGAGCAGCAGTAGAGCTTGCGGTTGCGATGCCATTATCGTGGCTGCCACTGATCAGTGATTACACAAGAGAGGCGAAGGAACCTGTGAAAGCAACTGCAGTCAGTGCGGTTACATATGGAATTGTAAGCTGCTGGATGTATGTGATCGGAATGGGAGCTGCTATCATTACCGGAGAATATGACATTGCACAGATCATGTTAAAGGCAGGTCTTGGCATCCTGGGACTTCTGATCATTGTATTTTCAACAGTTACAACCACTTTCCTGGATGCATACTCTGCTGGAATCTCCAGTGAGACGGTTGTAAGCAGATGGAACGGAAAGCATGTTGCTATCGTTGTGACAGTGATTGGAACGGCCGCTGCAATTGTATATCCGATGGATAATATAACAGATTTCCTGTATCTGATCGGTTCTGTATTTGCACCGATGATCGCTATTCAGATTGCTGACTTTTTCCTGTTAAAACAAGATAAAAGCAGCCAGGCAGTGCATATGCCGAACATGATCATCTGGGTGATTGGATTCATTGTGTACAGAATTCTTATGAATGTAGATATGCCGGTAGGAAATACATTGCCGGATATGGTGATCACGATCATCCTGTGTCTGATCGCCGGGAAATTAATACCTGAAAAAAATCAGAAAAAATAAAAAAGTTAAGAAAAATGGCCGCTGTACCGGTAGTGAATAATCTGCTGGCGCAGCGGCCATTTTTTATGATTAAAATTCGTAGACAAAATCTATCAACTTTCATAAAAATACTAATTTGTCTTTTATTTAACAAAATCATATAATCAAATTATAAAGAAATGCAAACAAATATAATCATATTTTTATGGAGGTTAGTAAACTATGAAAAACAATTTTCCACACGTATTCAGCCCTCTTACGATCAGAGGTATGACACTCAAAAACCGTGTTGTAATGATGCCTATGGGAAGTGATTTCGCCGGACATGATGGGGAACTGAGCGACGAACATATCAAATATTATGAGCTGCGTGCACGTGGCGGCACAGGGCTTCTGTACGTGCGAGACGTATCATTGACGGAACGGATGCCGGACGCCATATGGTATTGAATACCCTTGAAAGATTGAACTATCTTTAAAATATGTCCCTAAAAGGGAACCCCTTTCCAATATAAATATAAATACAAAGAAGCTTCGGAGAATCCTGCTACCTGTGATTCTCCGAAGCTTTTTGTGAAAATAACTATCTCCGGGTCCACTTCTATGATATGATATAGTATAACTGATCAATAAAAAAACAATTGGGGGAAATACGTAATGAAAAGTTTGCTGATTCTCGGTGCAGGCGGATTCGGCCGGATGGTAGCGGAGACTGCGCAGGCACTGGGGTATGAAAAGGTTGTATTTTTGGATGATGCGGTGAAGGATGAAGCGGTCATCGGAATGTGCTGTGATTATGAGATCAGACATAAGGAGTATCCGGTGGCAGTAGCAGCATTTGGAAATAACAAGATGCGTCTGTACTGGACGGATAAATTGCTGGAAAAAGGGTATGAGGTACCGGCAATCGTGCATCCGTCTGCAGTTGTAAGTCCGAGTGCGGTGCTGGAACCGGGCTGCTTTGTGATGCAGAGAGCGGTGGTAAATACCAATACCCGGATCGGACGTGCGGTGCTGGTGAACAGCGGGGCGATCGTAGATCACAATTCGGTGGTATGTGCCGGAGCGCATGTCGGACTGGGGAGTGTTGTGAAGTCAGACTGTACGATCGAGAGCGGATGTAAAGTGGAGGCAGGAGAAGTGATCTTCTCAACCAGAAGGAAGATCGAGGGCGTGGACAGCCGGAGTCTGGAAGATGCCGTGTACGCATTTGGTTTCGTGCAGCTGTGCAGTTATGTGAAGCCATTCGGAGAAGGACACATCAATGAGACTTATGCAGTCTATATGCCGGGCGCAGATGGAAAGGATACGCCGCTCTATGTTTTGCAGCGCATCAATATTAATGTATTCAAGAACCCGGATCAGGTAATGGCGAATATATTTGGCGTTACGGAGTATCTGCGCAGTATGATCCGTGAGGCAGGCGGAGATCTGGACAGAGAGGCATTGTCTTATATTAAGACAAAATCAGGAGAGAGCTATTTTGAAGATGCGGACGGACAGCCATGGCGCTGCCTGCATTATGTACCGGATTCTGTGTGCTATCAGATGGTGGAGAGACCGGAACAGTTCTATCAGTCGGCACTCAGCTTTGGCCATTTTCTGAAGCAGCTGGGGGATTATCCGGCCGAGAGTCTCTATGAGACGATTCCGAAGTTCCACGATACGGTGAAGCGTTTCCGTGATTTCAAAGACGCACTGCGGAAAGATGTGAAGAACAGGGCAAGACTTTGCCGTGAAGAAATAGAGTTTGTACTGGCACGCGAGGATGACTGCGGTGTCCTTATGAAGCAGCTTGAGGAAGGAATACTTCCGCTCCGTGTGACGCACAACGATACCAAGCTGAATAACATTTTGTTTGATAAGAATACAGGAGAGGGACTGTGCATCATCGATCTGGACACGATCATGCCGGGACTTGCGGCAAATGACTTTGGTGATTCCATCCGGTTCGGGGCATCGACAGCGGAAGAAGATGAGAAGGATCTGAACAAGGTGCACTTTGATATAGAGCTTTACCGCATCTACGTGAAAGGGTATCTGGAGATGGCGAAGGATGTACTGACACCGGCGGAGAACGCCAGTCTTCCGTGGGGAGCGAGACTTATGACACTGGAATGCGGCATGCGTTTTCTTGCTGACTTCCTCCAGGGCGATGTATATTTCAAAACAACTTATCCGGAACACAATCTTGTTCGGGCAAGAACACAGTTCAGGCTTGTAAAAGAGATGGAAGAACAGTTTGATCAGATGCAGGAAATCGTTGAGACGTTCTGAAAGTGATGGGCAAATTGTTGTAACTAAAATACAATTTAATTTCCGGTTTAAAGTTGACAGATAATAAAATACATTTTATTATAAATATAAGTTTGATATATAAAGATAACGAAGAGAGTTAAAACGGAAGGAGAATTCAACAGATGTTAAACGATAATTTTGTAACATTTGAAATTGGAAAAGCAAAGCATATCGCACTCGTTGCCCATGATGGTAAGAAAAAAGAACTGATCGAATGGTGCGACAAGAATAAGGAAATCTTAAAAGGTCATTTCTTATGCGGTACAGGTACAACCGCACGTCTGATCGCAGAGAAGACCGGGCTTCCGGTAAAGGGATATAACAGCGGCCCGCTTGGAGGAGATCAGCAGGTCGGAGCGAAGATCGTAGAAGGACAGATCGACTTTATGATCTTCTTGTGGGATCCGTTAGAGGCACAGCCGCACGATCCGGATGTAAGAGCATTGTCCCGTATTGCCGTTCTTTACGATATCCCTACAGCTAACAATCTTGCAACAGCAGATTTCATGTTGAAGTCTGAATTTATGAATTCTACATATGAAAGAAAGGTAGAGAACTTTAACAAGACCATTCAGGACAGAGTGGAGAAGATGAAATAGAAGCTAAAGAGCAGCTGCGCATTCCGCAAAAAAAGGAATCGCAGCTGTTTTTTTGCCTTTTATATATTTCTTTTATATTTCTGCAAAATAAGATTGACATACCGTATCATCTGTGTTATTCTAACACCGTAAACTTTAGCGCTTTAAAGCGCAACACTTTAAAGCGGATTAGCGGAAACAAGTAAAAAGAAATGAGGAAAGTAGAGGAGAAAAGTTATGGCGACGAAATTATTGATGCTGGTGATATTTTTTGCGATTATGGTATCGGTCGGCATCTATGCAAGAAAGCATGCGACAAGTGTAGACGGCTATGTATTGGGAGGAAGATCGGTAGGCCCATGGCTTACGGCATTTGCGTATGGAACGTCATATTTCTCCGCAGTTGTATTCGTAGGATATGCAGGACAGTTTGGATGGAAATATGGTCTCGCATCTACATGGATCGGTCTTGGGAATGCGATTATCGGAAGTTTGCTGGCATGGGTTGTACTCGGAAGACGTACCAAGGTTATGACACAGCATTTGAATTCTAAGACGATGCCGGATTTCTTTGGTGAGAGATACGAAAGCAAGGCGCTTAAGATTACAGCTTCTGCAATCGTATTTATATTCCTGGTTCCGTATACGGCTTCTGTATATAACGGATTGTCAAGGTTATTCGGAATGGCATTTAATATTCCTTATAAATATTGTGTGATCGGAATGGCAGTATTTACAGGAATCTATGTTATCCTCGGTGGATACATGGCTACGGCGATCAATGACTTCATTCAGGGGATTATCATGCTGGGTGGTATCGTGGCAGTTATCCTGGCGGTATTAAATGGTCAGGGCGGATTTATTCAGGCAATTAAGACAATGGCAGAGATTCCAAGTGATGTGCCGGTGACAATGGGACAGCCGGGCGCGTTTACTTCATTCTTTGGGCCGGATCCGTTAAATCTTCTGGGGGTTGTTATCTTAACTTCTCTTGGAACATGGGGACTTCCACAGATGGTTGGTAAGTTCTATGCGATTAAAGATGAAAAATCAATTAATACAGGAACTGTGATCTCTACGTTGTTTGCGATCGTGATCTCCGGAGGATGTTACTTCCTCGGAGGATTCGGAAGATTGTTTGATGTACCGGAATTACATGATGAGGCGGGCAATATGATCTTCGACGGAATCATTCCACATATGTTATCAACACTTCCGGATATCCTGATCGGTATCGTAGTAGTGTTGG
>OHVB01000553.1_pt1 | contig 13296 bp, 14 predicted proteins | sample 1579331 | NCBI WGS metagenome assembly OHVB01 (sample SAMEA3882503, study PRJEB24775) | human gut metagenome | biome: human-associated habitat; feature: intestine environment; material: feces | place: Netherlands | collected 2009/2010
ACTGGGACGTCTGCAGTTTGAACTGCGCCCGTTTGAGGGAAAGAAAGACTGTGGACTGGATGGTGTAAGGATTCATCCCGGGGATACTGTCATTAATATGCATATTCCATCCGCAGGTCCGATGAAACCGGAGCTTCTGGAGGATGCCTTTGCACGGGCAGAAGCATTTTTCAAAGACTACTTTCCGAAAGACTACAGGGTGTTTGGTGTGGAATCCTGGCTGATCGATCCGGATCTGGTACAGATTCTTCCGGAAGGGAATATGAAAGCGTATGCCAGGCGTTTTCATTTGATTGACACAGAAAAAAGTGATGAGATTTTCCCAGATGGCTGGAGAGTATTTGGTGCAGAATGGAAGAAGAAACCGGAAGAATTGCCCCGGAAGACCGGGCTGCAGAGAGCAATTGCAGACTATCTGCAGCAGGGAGGCAGACTGGGAAGCGGCTATGGCATATTTATCCGGAAATAATAACGGGATGGAAGCTATTGCTGCAGAACAGAAGCTTTGGCAAGGGCACTTTTGATGGCTTCTAAAAGCAACATGGAAGTATATTTGTTATCGTCTTCGTAGGTGATATCTTCCAGAGACTGTTTTTCATAAATCTGGGAGGCGAGTTCTTCGAGTGCTGGTTCCATCAGTGGATACATGGCAGCGGTGGATTCACTTAAGTTTACCAGTTCGATGGAATTGATGTGGTTGCTGTCTACAGTTACCTGCACATCGAAGCTTTTGTGGTTTCGCTTAAGTTTACCAGACGAATGGCTTTGATTTTGTCAGCGTTTACGGTGACTTCCACATCGAAGGTATTGTCATTCAGTTCAATGGCGGTGCTATAGACGCCCGGAAGATATTGCCCGGTGAGGGCAGAAGTTGTCTGAACAGAGGAAGCGGTTTCTTTGTCTTTTGATGGTCCGAACATGATCAAAAGCAGAATGATCATCAGGAGACCGAGTAGGAGAAAGATAGCGGTATAGATCACTTCTTTCATATGTAGTACAACAATCCTGGTTTTGGAACTCATAGTACACACTCCTTTTCCGATGCTTTTCTATAGTGTATGAGAAATGATGTGATTTTATGAAATATGGGCTTCCGGAAAATTGAATGGGAAACTTTCAGTAGTACAAGAAGAAACAGGGGGAAGAAACGATGGGAATGGATGCCTGTATGCTGTGTCCGAGAATGTGCGGCGTAGACCGGGAGTCCGGAGAGAAAGGTTATTGCGGAATGGACGGAAAACTGCGGGCGGCGAGGGCTGCACTTCATATGTGGGAAGAACCCTGTATTTCAGCAAAAGAAGGATCGGGGGCAGTCTTTTTTGCAGGCTGCTCCCTTCATTGTGTGTTCTGCCAGAACCGCAGCATCGCAAACGGGACGGCAGGAAAGGAGATTACCAAGGAGCGTCTGGCAGAAATATTCCTGGAACTGCAGGAAAAAGGGGCGGCCAATATCAATCTCGTAACGCCGACGCATTATGTTTTGCAGATCATAGAAGCGTTAGATCTGGCAAGAAAAGAAGGTCTGTCTCTTCCTATTGTTTACAATACGAGCGGCTATGAAAAGCCGGAGACGATACGGATGCTGGATGGATACGTAGACGTCTATCTTCCGGATTTTAAATACATGGAATCAGAACTTGCGGCAGCATATTCCGGGGCACCCGATTATCCGAAATATGCGAAAGCAGCCTTAAAAGAAATGCTGCATCAGACGGGAAACATTCAGATTGATAAAGACACCGGTATGATACAAAAAGGCGTGATTGTAAGACATCTGGTACTTCCGGGACATGTGAAAAACTCTAAAGCAGTCATAAAATATCTGCTCGAAACCTATCAAGACCAGATCCTGATCAGCATCATGAATCAATACACCCCAATGCCGCAAGTGTCAGGAGATCCATTACTCAGCCGTAAAGTTACAAAAAGAGAATACGAAAAAGTTATAGATTACGCACTGGAACTTGGAATGGAAGACGGCTTCATTCAGGAAGGAGAAGCCGCAAAAGAAAGCTTCATCCCGGAATTTGATTGTGAGGGGGTATAGATATTGGATTTATTATCGTGGCTTCTCATGTCGTGATTGGCATAATGCCGGACCTGTGCACTGGCCATAAACTAATAATCTAAAATATAAACTTCCGCCTTCACAAAACTCCATGATCTGTGCTTTCATCATTAAGGCATGAACTCACAATCTACCGCATAAATTCATTAATCACATGCAGTACCCCATCCTCATCATTCGATTTCGTAATATAATCTGCCGTCTCTCGTACCGCAGGCTGAGCATTTGCCATAGCCACGCCAAGACCGGCAGTTTCGATCATCGTCAGATCATTATATCCGTCACCGCAACAGATCATCTGTTCAGTGGTCAGTCCGATACTCGTTAATAACTTAAGCAGGGAATGCGCCTTGTCGATTCCGGCTGGCATAACTTCTACGAAGAAAGGGTCGGAACAGTAGACCGAAAGATAAGAATGAAACTGTTTACTGAGTTCTTTGCGTATCTGATCTAATACAGCCGGATCTCCGGTTACAAGAAATTTATTCGGATCATCCGGAACGCAGTCCAGAAAGTTCTCACTTGCGTCAATGACAGGCATTTGATTGATGCGGGATTCGAGTTCTGTATATTGGTTGGATTTAATACCGGATAAGATATGTTCCGGGGTATAAGTCAGGACATCGATCCCCTGGCTGGCGTATTTTCGGATCGTTTTGTAGATTCCCTGAATACAATCAGCAGGAAGAATCTTGTTGTAGATTGCCTGCTTTGTCCGGCAGTCTGTAATGCGGCCACCGTTAAAAGAAAGGATATAACTTCCGTAATCTTCCAGATGAAGCTGTTCGGCCAGCGGCATAACGCCCTGTGTCGGGCGGCCGCTGGCGAGTACAACTTTTTTTCCGGCCTCCTGGATCTCGATCAGAGCTTCCAGGGTCGGCTGTGTAATTTCTTTTTTGGAGTTGGTAAGAGTTCCGTCCAGATCAAGGACGAGAATCTGATAATCCATAAATATGTTCTCCTTAAATCTATAATTCTTCCAGAGCGTGAACAATCTGTGGGAAATTCATTCCGTGAGAAGCTTTTACCAGAACATTGTCTCCATCTTTGATGATGTCAGGTATAGCCTGGATAAAGCTTTCATTATCTGCAAACCAGAGTGTCTCTGTATTCGCACCTTTGGACGCTTCTTCTACCAGAGAGCGTGTCAGATCACCGATTCCACAGACAAGGTCTACATTCTGTTCGGCTGCGTATGTACCGACTTCTGCATGAAGTGCCTCTGCAGTGTCACCGAGTTCTCCCATATTACCAAGAACTGCAACCTTACGTCCGATTGCCATGTTAAGGACATCAATGGAAGCCTTCATGGAGATTGGGTTGGCATTGTAACAGTCATCTAAGATGATCATATGATCGGTCTCGATGATGTGGTTACGTCCAGGGATGGAAGGCAGGGATTCGATGCCGGCCTTGATCTCATCAGCAGTCAGTCCCAGTGTGTATCCGACAGCAGCACCTGCAACAGCATTGCTTACCATGTGAATACCCGGTACAGGAACCAGACAGTCGAAAGAAGAGCCATCCTTTAATGTGATGGTGCAGGAAGTTCCACGAAGTCCCTGTGGCTCGATATTGTCAGCACGAAATGCACAGTTGTCTCCCATTCCAAAGAAGACAGGAGTCACACCTTTGACAGGACTCATTTTGGACAGCAGGTCATCGTCACCATTCAGGATAATGGAACCACCGTTCTTCATATCCTGGATCATCTGCGATTTTTCCTGAAGGATTCCCTCTCTTGTCTTGAAGAATTCCAGATGTGCGATACCGATATTGGTGATCACACAGATGTCAGGACTGGCTACAGAAGAGAGACGGCGCATCTCACCGAAATGATTGACACCCATCTCAAGGACCGCAACTTCTGTGTCCTCCGGCATATCGAAGATGGTGATCGGAAGTCCCCATTCGTTATTGAAGTTGCCAAGTGTTTTGTGTACGTGATATTTCTGAGCCAGAACGGATGCGATCATCTCTTTGGTGCTGGTCTTTCCAACACTTCCGGTAATTCCGACAACCTTCATGTCGAAAGAATCACGGTAAAGCTTGGCAATGTCGAGCAGTGCCTGGCCTGTGGATTCTACCAGGATATAAGGGAAATCCGTCTCACCGAGATCTTCGTGTGATACGACACACATGGCACCGGCTTTTACAGTATCCGGGATGAATTTGTGTGCATTGACACGTTCTCCGTCAATGGCAACAAATAAGTAACCAGGCTGCACCTTCCGGCTGTCGATCACGACGCCGGATACTTCCTGGCTGAGGATACTTTCATCACCATGGAAGGTACCTCTGCAGGCCTTGGTTATATTTTCGATTGAAAGATTTTTCATGGATCTTCATCCTCCTTAATAGCGGGCTTTTATAGATTCCTGAATGATAGCCTCGCAAAGTTCACTGTATTCATATCCGGCAGCCTTGGCAGCTTTCGGAAGAAGGCTTGCTGCTGTCATTCCAGGAAGGGCGTTCATTTCCAGACAGTAGAATTCACCGTCTGCATCGGATACGATAAAGTCGGCACGGGAATATACATCCATGCGAAGTGCTTCAAATGCACGTTCTCCGGCACGCTGGATCAATTCTTGCGTCTCTTCATCGAGAGATACAGGAGGACAGATCTCGGAAGCGCCGCCTGCCTGATATTTGTTCGCATAGTCGAAGAGTCCGTCCTTTGGAACAATCTCAACAAGCGGAAGAGCTTTTCCGGCAAGGATACCGCAGGCGAATTCACGGCCCTTGATAAATGGTTCGATGACAACTTCGTCTGTGTTGTCAACATCGAAGGATTTGTGGATCGCATCGTAATATTCTTCTTCTGTGTGGCAGATGTATACACCGATACTAGATCCGTTAGAGCATGGTTTTACAACCAGTGGAAGATAGTAACCAAGCTCGTCCAGAGGGGTATCTTTTGTCTTAGATGTCAGGGAAGTTCCTCTTGGAGTCGGAACGCCACTGGTCTTGAAGATCTGTTTTGTAACCAGTTTGTTCATAGACAGTGTACATCCAAGAGAGTTTGGTCCTGTATATTTGATTCCCAGGTTGTCGAATGTTGCCTGGAGTTTTCCGTTTTCACCGATGGAACCGTGAAGTGCCATGAATGTGATATCAGCCATCTGGCAGAGTTCAATGACATTTGGTCCGATCTCGGAAGGTGACTGGTCCGGACGTGACTTGCGCAGTGCATCAAGATCCGGTACAGAAGTAGAGATTCCTTTGGAAATCTCAAGTCCGCCGTCCGGGCGGTCGAATACTTCTTCTAATTTATCAGAATCGCATGGAAGGCCGAAGAACACATCCAGAAGGAATGCCTGATGTCCCATTTCACGGAGAGTTTTACAGATTCCAGCTCCTGAAAGTAAGGATACATCTCTTTCCGGACTGAGTCCGCCTGCTAATACTATAATTTTCATGATCGATAAGTCCTCCTTTAATCTGTCATAGTCATCTGATCAAGTAATGATTGTTTTACAGCGTAGAGTTTCTGGGAAAGATCCACGTAAACTCTGTGCGGGTAGAAGAGACGCTTGGTCTCGTCCCATAACGTATCTTTCTCCTCACGGCAGTATGCTGCGATCTCCTTTAATGTAGGAGATTTGTAGAGGCACTCGCCGTTCTTGAAGATTGGTAAGAGAATTTCACGTACGGTGTAAGTACCACCGGCAAGCTTGGTCTTCTTCCAGGTATCCATAGGATCGAAAAGAAGCAGATCCTGTTTTGGATCAATGACTTCATCAGCAAAGCAGATGAGATCAGCTTTGATCTTTCCGCTTGCTTTTTCGTAGATACGGTAGATTGTCTTATTGCCAGGGTTGGTGATCTTCTCAGTATTTTCAGATATTTTTATCTTAGGAACAAATTCGCCTTTTTCATTCTGGATGGCAGCAAGCTTGTACACACCTCCGAATGAAGGACAGTCCTTGGAAGTGATCAGATTGGTACCGACACCCCAGGAATCAATGGCTGCCCCCTGCATCTTAAGATCGTGGAGAAGGAACTCGTCCAGATCGTTAGAAGCACAGATGGTAGCTTCCGGGAATCCGGCTTCGTCTAACATCTTTCTGGCTTCTTTTGATAAATATGCAAGGTCACCGCTGTCCAGGCGGATTCCGTATTTGATCAGAGGTTTTCCGGCGTCTTTAAATTCCTGGAATACGCGGATGGCATTCGGAACACCGGATTTTAAAGTATCGTAAGTGTCAACTAAGAGTGTACAATTGTCCGGATACATCTCTGCATAAGTTTTGAATGCGGTGTACTCATCCGGGAAACTCATGATCCAGCTGTGCGCGTGGGTTCCCATAACAGGAACGTCGAACATCTGTCCGGCAAGTACATTGGAAGTACCGACACATCCGCCGATCATCGCTGCTCTTGCACCGTATAATCCTGCATCCGGTCCCTGGGCACGGCGAAGGCCGAATTCCATGATACCGTCGCCATTGGCTGCGAATACGATACGGGAAGTCTTGGTTGCGATCAGAGACTGATGATTGATGATATTCAGGATCGCCGTCTCAACAAGCTGTGCTTCCATGATCGGAGCAACCACTTTCAGAAGAGGTTCCTTCGGAAATACGACTGTTCCCTCCGGGATGGCATAGATGTCACCGCTGAAGTGGAAGCCGCTCAGATAATGAAGGAAATCTTCTTTGAAGATTCCAAGACCTCTTAAATAGTCTACATCATCATAAGTAAAATGCAAATTCTTTATATAATCGATTACCTGATCAAGACCTGCACATACAGAATATCCGTTGTTACAAGGGTTCTGGCGGAAAAATACATCGAAGATGACATTTTCGTTCTGCCCTTTTTCATAATATCCTTGCATCATAGTAAGTTCGTACAGATCTGTCAGCAAGGTAAGATTTCGTTTGCTCATTTTCAAACTCCTTTTTTCTGCTGTTTGCAGTACATTTCTTTTTTTAGTTATACCGTTTTATTATAGCACTTAAGGGAATAAATGTAAAAGAAAAAAACCAGGCACTATACAAGTGCCTGATTCTTATGAATGGTTTCACTGATGATATTACTGCAATATTCTCCGATACGCTTTTTCTCGTCTTTATCCAGTTCTTTCGGATAGATCGGTTTGCCATATTCTAAGATGACATAAGTCTTTTTGATGAACGGGAAATGTCCTTCGAAAATATCACAGGTGTTATTAAGACTCATCGGTATGATCGGACAGCCGGTCTTTTCTGCAATCTTAAAGGAACCGTTATGGAACGGAAGTAAGGATAATTCTTCCCCTTTATTCCGGGTGCCTTCCGGGAAGATGCAGATGGAAATACCGTGTTTTACATAATCGATTGCCTGCAGGATGGTCTTCAGTCCTTCTTTTGGATTCTCCCTGTCAAGGAAGAGGCAATAGAGGCGTTTCATCCATGTGCGAAGAAGCGGGATAGAAAGCATCTCCTTTTTGGCAATATAACCGGTCAGATTCTTACATCTGGCGTAAGTGATAACGATGTCAAAGAAGCTTCTGTGATTTCCGATATAAAGAACCGGTCCTTCCGATATATTCTCCTCTCCGATCACGGTAAGTTCGATACCGGCAAGCTTAATGATCATATTAAATGCCCACTGAACCAGCCGCAGACTGGAATAATCCATAGTTTTTTTGCTGACTTTGCCGATCAGCCATTCAATTCCAAGAACCGGAATGCCGATAATCAGGAATAAGATCACGAATAAGGCAACTGGTATAATTCTCATAATGAATACTCCTTTTCATTCTAGTTATTTTATCATAGCATAAAATCCGCATTTTTTACACCCATAGTGTGTAAGATAGTAAAGAGAAAATAGAAGTGTCAGAAAGAAGGGCAGCATGAAAAAAAGAAGATGGACCGCGGCAGCCGTCGCAGTGATGTTGCTGTTTACCGGCTGTAGTTTTGGCACGTTAAAAGAACAGAAAACAGGAGAGATAGAATATGAGATCGTAAAGAAAGAAGAAATCCCCGAAAAATTAAAAGAAGAGATTGCAGAAGCCGAAAAGTCGGAGATGTGGATCAGTTATGCAGATACGGGGAATGAAGGCAGATACCTTTATATAGTAAAAGGATACGGACGGCAGGAAACGACAGGATACAGCATCGAAGTGAATGAGTGTTATGAGACGGAACATACAGTGGTCGTACGTACAACACTTCTCGGGCCACAGAAGAAAGAAAAGACGCATAAGAAAAAGACATATCCATATATTGTCATAAAGATACCATATACGGATAAACAGATCATATATGAATAAGAGGAGGCAGGAAGTGTCAATGGAGTATTTAAAAAAGGAGATCCGTACTTTTCAGAACGGAAAGACGGTAAATGACCAGTTCTATATTGATGATGATTATAATGTTCCGGATGCAAAGAAGGATGTAGGCAGGATTATAATAAGTGACGGGACATTACAGGTGGAAGAGATGAAACAGGTAGAAAATTATCTGAAAGTGACAGGCAAACTGGAATTCAGAGTTTTGTATACTGCAGATGAAACGATACCGGAGCCTGCAAGCCTGGAAGGAAGGATTCCATTTGAAGAAATGATCTATCTTGAACAGGAGCCGGATGGAAATCTGGTACTAAAGACAGCAGATGTTGATCTTACGGTAACGGTAATCCATTCAAGAAAACTGAATATCAAGACACTTGCAGAGATTACGATCGGAATGGAAAAATGTGTGGGAGAAGAGCTCACAACAGATATAGAAGGAGAAAATCCTGTATTTAAAAAGACAAAAGAAGAAGAACTTCTGAAGGTATTTGCAACAGGAAAGGATACGTACCGGATTAAAGAAGAGGTGTCTCTTAGCGGGACAAAAGAGAATATCGGTACGATTCTTTGGACGGATGTGACAGGCGGAAAAACAGATACACAGATTGGAACGGATGAACTCCTGATACAAGGAGAACTGAATATATTCTGCCTCTATGAAAGTGTGGAAGAAAAGACAGACTGGATAAACAGGACGGTTCCATATGAGGGAAGGATAGAATGTATGGGAACTGTGCCGGGAATGTATCATCAGGCCAGTCTGAATCTTACAGATGTGAATGTTGAAGCCCGCATGGATGAAAACGGGGAAATGCGTATTCTTGGTATAGAGGCGACACTGGAAGTACGTCTTGTTGTATATGAAGAAGAAAAAATCCAGATTCTTGAAGATATGTATATGCTGGATCATGTCTGCGTTCCGGATATAAAAGAAAAGAAGTGCTTCCGCTTAAAGCTTCAGAACCATTCAAAATGCAGGATCGCCGAAGAACTGACACTTCCGGAACTAAAAGACAATATTCTTCAGATCTGTTACTGTAAAGGAAAGATACAGCCGGAATCTACGAAAGCAGAAGAAGATGGAATCCATATCGAAGGTGTTCTTCATCTGATGTTTTTGTATGTCAGGGAAGATGATCAGATGCCGTTTGGTGTATGGCAGGGAATGGTGCCGTTTACATATCTTTTAGAGAATGGGGGCGGAGAACCTGAAGCAGAAGAACTGGACTGGACAGTTGAGCAGCTTTCCGTAGGACTTATGGGAAACGGAGAGGTGGAAGTAAAGGCTGTGCTGGCATTCAACTGCTTCCAGAAAGAGCCTGTTATGGTGCAAAATATTGAATCCGCAAAGTTCACCCCGATGAGTACCGAGGAGCTGGAAAACAGACCCGGCATTGTGGGATATTTTGTGAAAAACGGGGATACATTGTGGAATCTGGCGAAAAAATATAATACGACTGTGGAAAATATAAAAGAAGTGAATCATATGGAAAAAGAAGATGTAAATAAAGGCGATAAAATATTGATTTTTAAGCAAAATTTGAGTATACTATAAGCACATTGTATACAAAATGTAAGGAGACAAATAGAATGGATAAAATGGAATTGAAGGCACTTGGAAAGATCAATCTGGGTCTGGATGTTCTGGGACGGAGAGAGAACGGATATCACGATGTACGTATGGTGATGCAGACAGTGTACCTGTACGACCAGATCCGGATAGAAAAGACGAAAAAGCCGGGAATAGAGTTGTCGACGAATCTTTTTTATCTGCCGGTGAATGAGAATAACCTGGCATATCAGGCAGCAGACCTTCTGATGAAAGAGTTCGACGTAAAAGAGGGTGTAAAGATCACCCTTGATAAACACATACCGGTGGCAGCAGGAATGGCAGGAGGAAGCTCGAATGCAGCGGCAGTTCTGTTCGGGATTAACCGTATGTTTTCACTTGGTCTTTCACAGAAAGAACTGATGGAAAGAGGAGTGACATTGGGAGCGGATGTTCCGTACTGCGTTATGCGGGGAACTGTTCTTGCGGAAGGAATCGGAGAGATACTGACACCACTTCCGGCCTGCCCGAAATGTCATGTGCTGATCGCAAAACCGCCGATCAGTGTATCGACGAAGCTGGTCTATGAAAAACTGGATTCGCATGAGATAGAGGATCATCCGGATATTGATGGTATTATAGACGGACTGAAGGCTCATGATATCGAAAAAGTTGCTTCGAGCATGGGAAATGTACTGGAAAAGGTAACGATCGAAGAATATCCGGTTATTGAACAGATCAAGAATGTAATGAAAGAACATGGAGCTCTGAATGCTATGATGAGTGGCAGTGGGCCGACCGTTTTTGGAATTTATGACAGCAAAGAGAAAGCAAGAAAAGCAGCAGCAAAGATAAGAGAAAAGCAATTGGCAAAGCAGGTGTATGTGACAGGCATACATAATGCAAGGAGGAAATAAGCATGGAATCGAATTTTAAAGTAAATATGAATGAATATCTGCCGCTTAGAGATGTCGTGTTCAATACTTTGAGACAGGCGATCTTGCGAGGAGAGTTAAAACCGGGAGAAAGACTGATGGAGATCCAGCTTGCAAATAAACTCGGAGTAAGCCGTACCCCGATCCGTGAAGCAATCCGCAAACTGGAATTGGAAGGCCTGGTACTGATGATTCCAAGAAAAGGAGCTGAGGTAGCAGAGATCACAGAAAAGAATATGCGGGACGTTCTGGAAGTAAGAAAAGCACTGGAAGAACTGGCTGTGCAGCTTGCATGTGATAAGATCACGAAAGAAGAGATCGAAGAGATGAAGAAAGCTGCGGAAGATTTTAAGAAGATCTTAAAGAGTAAAGATATTACAGAGATCGCTGAAGCAGATGTACGTTTCCATGACATTATCTATATGGCAACAGACAATCAGAAACTGATCCAGCTTCTGAATAATTTAAGAGAACAGATGTATCGTTATCGTGTGGAATATCTGAAACGTGAAGAAGCACATCCACAGCTGATCGCAGAGCATGCCGCAATCATAGAATACATCAGTAAAGGTGAGAAGAAGGCGGCAACAGATATTATGTGTAAACATATTGATAACCAGGTGACCACTGTGATCGATGTGATCCGCACAAAACAGAATTAAAAGACTGTAAAAGTGTATAGATAAGATAAGCTGTGTCAAGACTTCCTGTATCAGAAAAATGCAGTATACAGGAAGGAGATACATAGATGAAACGAGAAACGATCTGCCTGATCATAGCCTGTCTGATATCGTTCATACTGACAGCGGGCATTATGAACTGGCGTATGGAAATTGTACATGCAGAACTTAGCGATACACAGCAGTCACTGGCCAAAGAAGTCTTCCGTTTTCATGTGATCGCAGAAAGTGACAGTGCAAATGATCAGAGAATCAAACTGAAAGTGCGGGATGCGGTTCTAAAGTATATGAAAGCACATATGACCAGAGCCGAAAGAAGGGATGCAAAGGCGACAAAAGCATGGACCCTGACCCACAAAAAAGAACTGACGGATACAGCGGATAAAATATTGAAAAAAGAGAAAGTATCATACCGGGCGAAAGCGGAGGTGACCACCTGCTATTTTCCGGACAAACGGTATGGAGATATCATTTTTCCCGAGGGAAATTACGAAGCACTGAGAATTGTACTTGGGAAGGGAAATGGACATAACTGGTGGTGTGTACTTTATCCAAATCTGTGTTTTACCAATGCAACCTGTGCAGTGGTAGATGAAGATGGAAAGAAAGAACTGAAAGAAGCATTAAGTGCAGAAGAATATGAAATGGTAACGGCCACTTCAGAATTTAAGATAAAGTGGTTTTTCTTCGGAAAAGATCATGCAAAGGAGTCAGACTAAAATGAGAGACAATCAATATACGATAGATGGAAGAATACGATTCAGTGAAGTGGATCATACCAGAAGAATTACCCTGCCGGGAATCGTAAATTATTTTCAGGACTGCAGTACATTCCAGTCAGAAGATCTGGGACTTGGAATCGAACACTGCAGCGAAAAAAAGCGGGCATGGATCCTGTCATCTTGGCAGGTAGTGGTAGAACGTTATCCGAAGATCGGTGAAAAGATACAGACAAGTACATGGGCGACGGACTTTAACGGTTTGTTTGGAGAACGTAATTTCTGTATGACAGACAGTGAAGGAAAAGATGTAGCATATGCAAATTCGCTGTGGGTATATATGGACATGGAAAAGGGACGTCCGTCAAGACCGGAAGAATCGGAGATTGCACCATACGGGGTAGGAGATCCGTATGAGATGGAATATGAATCAAGAAAAATCGCACTTCCGAAAGAGGCGAAAGAACTGGAAAGTTTTCCGGTACGCAGATATCATATTGATACGAATGAGCATGTCAACAACTGCCAATATGTACAGATGGCGCTGGAATCATTGTCAAAAGATAAAGAAGTGCACCAGATGCGTGTGGAATATAAGAAATCAGCGGTATATGGTGATGTGATCTATCCGAGGATTGCCATAGAAGAGGACAGAACGGTTATAGAGCTTTGCAATGAAAAGGCCAGACCGTATGCAGTGATCGAATTTAAGTTTGCATAGACATTCTTATATGGATGCTGATACAATAAGAAAACATATACACTTTGGAAAAAGAGAAAAGGAAACAGAGAGGAAAAATATGGGATTAACAGATTATTTAGGAAAGAAAAGAAGATTGATGATCGTTAAAGAAGTAGAGTTCGGGGTATATCTTGGTAATAAAGATGACAAAGTCCTGCTTCCGAAAAAACAGGTACCAAAAGATGTAGAAGTCGGAGATCCTGTAGAAGTATTTTTGTATAAAGATTCGTCTGACCGTCTGATCGCAACAACGCAGGAGCCAAAGATCACGTTAGATGAACTGGCAGTATTGAAAGTTGCAGATACCGGAAGAATCGGGG
>OHVB01000555.1_pt1 | contig 13256 bp, 3 predicted proteins | sample 1579331 | NCBI WGS metagenome assembly OHVB01 (sample SAMEA3882503, study PRJEB24775) | human gut metagenome | biome: human-associated habitat; feature: intestine environment; material: feces | place: Netherlands | collected 2009/2010
AAACATGTTGGGTGGCATCTTAAAGTCAAAGTTTTCTTATGACGCAGACAATGACGCTGCATACCAGGCCTACAAGGCACAGTACCAGGCGCAGGGCCGTAATGATATGCTTGACACTATGGGCCAGATGGCGTCAGCAACAGGTGGCTATGCCTCCTCTGCGGCGACTACGGCGGGTAATGCTGCCAACCAGGCACAGCTGAACAATCTGTCTAATATACAGTCGCAGCTTTTATCCCTGGCATATCAAAAGTATGACCAACAGCAGCAAGGCAAGCAGAACGCCTATGACCTTCTTGATAGTGTGAATCAGCAGCAGTATGGACGGTATCAGGACGCTGTGGGCAACGCCTATAACAAGATGGATTACAACACGAATCGGTTCAATACTTCCTATTCCAACGGTTACACGAAATGGAACGATGATCGCAGCTTTGCCTCCGGTCAACAGCAGTATTACGGCAACCTGAACGAGAGCCAGCAGGCACGCAAACAGGAAAGGGCTATTGCCGATCGGAATAACAAACTGCAGCGTAAAATTCTTAACAAGAAGTAAGGAGGAATTGGATGAGTTACAGTTCTAAGACCAGAAAAGCGCTTGGCAAGGTGAAACAGTCTGCGGCAACCAAGAATGCACAGAAAAACAGGAACGACTATGACAAAAAACTCAGCGCAATTGGACCTTACCGTAACGGTACATTCGCTAAGATGGTAGAGGGTGCGGTGGATGATATTCTCAATCGCCGTGCCCAGTCTTCCAATTTCGGCAACGCTGATGTGTTCGGCGATTATGCCAGAGACTATGCGGCGCTTTCTAAGCTGGCAGCAGCGGACACGCAGACTAACGCAGAAGAGAATATGGCCGGTGGCTATGACACGGACTACACCGTGCCTGCTGCCCAGCAGAGCTATATGAACGGATTGGCCGGTCAGAATGAGGACTTGCTGTCCAAACTGTCTACGGCAAACCAAATCCACTCCGGGGAAATGGATAATAAAGCCGCCGGTGGGCAGCGAGCCAACGAGGCCGGTGCGTTTGATTACCAAAAGTACCAGGACAAGGTGGAAGCTTTACAGAATGCACGCTCTCTGTGGGACGCAGCGGTGGAAAAGACCGGTGCGGTAGATAGCCAGGCATACAGTGATAACCTGTCCTTCCTTAGCGATATGGCTAAATACGAGGGCAACTTGGGTGAGAGCAAGGCGGACAGAGCGCTCTCCAAGTGGAAGGCTGATCAGGATTACCAGCTGGATGTACTGCAGTGGAAACGGCAGCAGGAGGAAGCTGCCAAGGCTGCAAAGGCCGCAAGGGCTGCACGCTCTTCTCGCTCTTCCAGATCCAGTGGACGCGGTGGCTACGGAACCGGGTACGGAAAATCAAAAGGCAATGGGTATGCATCTTCTAATGTGAAGTCATCATGGGAAGAAAAATTTGGACATTCAAGATATGAGAATAGAGGGGAAAGATGGACGGAACGGCAAATGGATGGCTTTGTTAGAACCGTTGGCATGAATCGTAGCCAGCAGGGTAAAGCGGAAGCGATCGAGGATGCATATTTTGAGGGCCATATATCTAAATCTCAATACAATACATTGTGTCGAAATTATGGGATAACGCCTAAGAAGAAATAGTACAAAGGAGAGTTTCAAATGGGATATTGGGCAGACTTACAGAAATCTGTAAAGGAAAAGGACAAGCGTGAGGGTGTACGCCGTTCTGATTATATCAATCGAGATGTGGTGAAAAAAGCTGCTGTTACTGGTGCTCAGGAGAGTGACCAGGCTAAAAATGCCAACTGGAGAGCTTCATCTGCTGCGTTGAAGGCTGTTGACGATTTTGATGTACCGAAACTGTACCAAATCGCTGAGGCAAGAGTGAATGCCGCTGGATACGATGCGAGTCAGTCATATTTGCGCGCACAAAGAAGTCAGGCGCGCAAGGATCGTTTCGCTACGGCAGTAAAACAGTTTGCCAGTTTGGGTACAGATGAGTACAGTTCTGCTAAAGCAGAGCACCAGCAGGCGGATAGTCGTTACGATGCTGTGAACGAAAAACTCAAGGCTCTAAAAGAGGCAGAGAAAGAAGCAAAAAAGAAAGGACAGGACACAGGAGAAAACAAAGACGCTAAACATTTATTTAAGTCTGTTCTCAAAGACCAGAAAAAGAACGAGTGGGAGTATAGTCAAGAGAGCAATTTAAAGTTGCTGAACAGCAATGCAGATGTTGCAGCCGTTGTTGCTGCGGCCGCCAAGGCTAAGTCTAATGCGGAAACTGCACAATCAAATATTGACAATACTCAAGCGCTGGCAATGCAGCCTGGTAATACTTCTGCGTTTCAGGGCTTGCAACAGTATCAGAAAGACTACCAAACCGCATATAATGATTACCAGGCTGCGGTAAAGCAGTTACAAAGTAATGGCTATGACGCTGAAAGTCTGATTGATACATATTCCAGAAAACGAAACGAGATAGAAACACAGAAGTTGAGTGAACAGATGGCTGACTTCTCAGATAAACACCCGGTAGCGTCATCGGCTGCGTATGTAGCGCTTAACTCCGCTCAGACAAGTGTCCTCCCGCAGATTGCAAAAGAGGGACTGAGTTCTGCAATTACCGGCAAATACAAGCCGCTTGACACCAACACTGGTGCCTTTGGGGCCACAAATCTGCGAGACGCCATTGCAGATAAGAATTCCGAAAACATCCAGAACAAAGTGTTGGACAAGACAAATAGCGAATTTGCATCAAAAGCAGCAAGTTTCCTATATCAGACCGGACTTTCTATTGGTGATTTTGGCTCGTTAGCCGCTTTGCCTGAGCCGCTATCTTTGGCTATCATGAGTTCCGGTGCAGCGGCAAGCACAGCAAAAGATGCAACACAGCGTGGCCTTTCTGCCGACAAGGCTATGTACACGGCAACGGCTGCAGCTATTGCAGAGTCCTTTTTTGAAAAATTTAGTCTTGAAAATCTGAAAGCAATGAAAGCCAGCGGAAAGACAGGGTTTGTCAATCAACTGATAGATGTTGCGAAGCAAAGTTTTACCGAGGGTTCAGAAGAATTCTTTAACGATCTGGCCAATGCGGCTTCCGATTTTATTATCAATGGACGAGATGCAGGCTTGGCACAACAATATCAATATCTTGTTAATAAAAAAGGCTTTAGCAAGAAGGAAGCCGCAAAGAAAGTGGCGGCGAACTTTGGAATGCAAATCGGTGAGTCCTTTTTGGGCGGCGCTATTTCCGGTGGTGCTCTTGGTGGTGCGGTGTCTACAATGAATTCAATTGAGGGCGCCAAGATTCAGCATGAGTATTCTCAATACGGAAAAGATTTGCGCCGCAGCGGGAATACTGGAGAGTTGATTGACGCCGGGCTGACAGCAGATAAGAATTCTAAGCTGTATCGCATTGCCGCCGAGCTGGCTGATGCAGAGGATAGCGGCAAAACTATATCCAAGCGGCAGCTGGGCAAGCTGGCTATGGAAATGCAGACCAGCGATGATGCTGCGACTACGCAGGCTCAAAAGACCGTGCTGGAGGACGCTGTGCGCCAACGGCTGCAAGACAGCGGCGTTAAGAATGTGGACAAGGCCACCAGCCGCTTTGTGAGCAGCTATTTTGACGGCGAAGGGAAGATTAAAGGGGACAAGACCACAAAGGCCCTGTACGCCGAGCTGCGGGACAATAGCACTGACTGGGCACAATCCACTACCCGCAGTATGGCCTATGAAATGCTGCGTGGCGGTTCTTCTGCTGCATATATGAATGAACTGCTTGTAAACCCAAAAGCAAAAGGGTATAATGAGTTCAAGGACACCTATGGTGGTATCACTGAGGCTAAAATTGCCCAGTTGGAGCAGGAACGCTTAGAACAAGAACCTGCCGAACAGAGAGAGACTGAGCACGGCTCTGCGGACACGAGTTATAATGCGCTGGTCACTGAAGCTGCCACGCCGGTGGATTTGCAGCGGGCAGAGCCTGTGCCGGAGAGCCAGGTGAAAGGCGTTCTTAAGGTCCAGGACGGCCATATCGTGGTCGAGCTGCAAGACGGTACAAAGACCACTACGGATTATTTGCAGTTCAACAACCCCAACACCAAGGCGGTTTACAAGAGCGCTGCCAAGTTTGGTTCCCTGGGCGCTTATGCACTGGTGAAAAATTACGACAGCAAGGTCAACCCTTATTCCTATCTGCACGCGGCGGAGAGCTTTTACAACGCCGGTGCGTCAGGCAAGATTACATTTGACCAGGCAGCCAATACACTGTCTGCACCGATTGAAATGGGGATTATGGACCGTGGTGCTGCCAATGAGTTGTTCCTGAGCGGTCAGGAGCAGTCTAAGGAGATCGGCACCACCAAGACCGCCGTTACCCAAGCAAATAAGAACCAGGGCGGCGTTGTAACACTGACCGGAGAAGCTACGGTTACCCCGCAGGAAAAGGAAGTCCTGGATCGTGTGGCGGCCAAGACCAAGCTGGATATTGTGCTGGACGGCAGCCTGGAAAGCAACGATAACGGCTATATTGATCCTGCCAACGGCAAGGTGGTGCTGAACCCGGACAGCGGGCATATCTACGCCACCCTTATGCACGAGCTGGGCGAGTACACCCACGCCTACAACACGGCGGAAATGCTGGACGCCTGCCGGCCCATCGTGGAGTATATGCTGGCAACCGGCGATTATGCGCACGATGACAAGATTGACCTGCTGCAGAAGTATGTAGATGGGTACAGCGAGAACGGCAAGCAGTATTCTATTGAAGATGCCGTCAGCGAGATGATCTTTGACTTCATCAGTGGTGAAGCCAGCACGCAGGAGGGCGGCGAGAAGTTCGCCAAGTGGCTGGCGGAAGATACAGACCTGACCCAAAAAGAAAAGAAGTCCGTTATCGAAAAGATCAAGGACTTCTTTACAAAGCTGCTGGACGCTGTGCGCAGCGTAATTGAGGGACAGGGTACACTGAATACCACTGCACGAGCCGGTCAAAAGGCGGCGCAGCAGGTGCCGGTGCTGGACGACTTCTTTAACGCGCTGGACAATGCCATTGACAACCGCCAAAGAATGTTAGAAGGTAAGCATGGCGGTGAAGCAGAAAATAGTCAGTCCGAAATTCGCCATTCTATTGAAATTACAGAAGACGGCGAACCGTGTGTCGTTATTGATAATGATGTACTGGCTGGCGTGTCCAAGTCGCGGTGGGCGACAAAAATCAAAAATATTTTGTCTGAATATAAATCAGGCGTAGATTTGTGGGGTGGCGTAGTCAAAGTAAATGCCATTAGCAAAAATGAGTTTTTGAATTCAAAATATTCTCAGTACCTTAAAGCAAAGGAAAAGACAGCCTACAAAGATAAACTGCTATCCGCACAGAATTTGGATGAGATCCTGAAATCCGGCAAAAACAAAAAGATTGAAGACTTGAAGCACAGCCGAAATGATAGCTTCAAGCAGTTTGCACATTCTGATGTGCTCCTTAAGGTTGGTGAAAACGGATATACCGCTGATGTGATTATTGGCATAACCACACAGAACGCGATGGTGTTCTATGATATCGTGGATATGCGGAAGGCAGATGTGAAAATAAAAAACGCAACCCCTCAAGGCTATGCAAATAGCAGGAAGCCTTTTAAGCAAGGGATTGCGTCTGACAACAAGGTAACACAAAATGGACCTGATGTCAATACTCATTCTATGCAGAATGGGCAAAAAAATGCACAGAACGGCAAAAACAACACCAGGCATTCCTTGGAAGTGGACAGTCAAGGCAACGAACTGACGGAGGCGCAGCAGCGGCGGTATAAGCATGTGGCGCCGGAGCTGCGGGACGAGGACGGTAAGATCAAACCGTTCTACCACGGTACTGCCAGAGCGGACCGGGTAGGTTATGTGTTTGACCCCAAGCGGGCAACCTCCGGGCCAATGGCGTATTTTACGGACGATCCGGATATTGCCACAAATTACAGCAGGGACAAAGCAGATACTTCTCTCGCCTACGATAGCGATTATGACAGCTACGAGACCCAGTTTCAGGTAAACGGCAAGCCGGTTACAGAATACTGGAACACCTTGACCGCAGCTGAAAAGAAAGCAATGACCGAGAAGATCAAGCAGGTCACGCTGGACGACAACGATAACATTGTCTTGAAGCCCGGCAATCAAATAGGCATTGGTAGCTTTAGCGACTACGAGCTGCACCGTGCCAAGGGCAATGCGCTGTCCGTACTGGTAGACATGTGGCTTGGTGATGGAAATCTTTGGAACGAAGAAAGCCGTTTCTTGGATGTGCTAAAAGCGGTGGGTATTGATCAGGCCCAGTACAACGACCCGGACTACCGGGAAGAAAAGGTGTATCAGGCTTATCTGAATATTACCAATCCGTACAATACCGGCAAGCTGGATCAGTCCTTTATTGATGATTTGCAGTCGTATGTGGACGATGCAGACATGAGCCGGTACGACACAGACAATGCTCAGGCGGATATGTGGGATAAGAACGGCATTCCTATTGAGGATTGGCTGGAGCGGTTGCAGGACGATTTGGATAACGGCACAACCCATGCTTGGACCACGGTGCCGGATGTAGTCACAGACTTCTTGAAGGACAGCGGCTATGACGGCATTGTAGATCAGGGCGGCAAAAACGGCGGCGATCAGCACACCGTTGCGATTCCGTTCTACTCCAATCAGATCAAAGAGGTTACCAATGGCAATCCTACCGACAGTCCGGATATTCGGTACTCAAAGCGGGTTGGGTTTGATAATGCTCTGACCGGTGCTGAAAAGAAAAAGTATAACAGAGCGTTGCAGACAGGTGAAGACGCCGGACTGCGCATTAGTGACAACTCTATACTGGTGGAGTGTGAGAACGACTCCAAGTACCAGTACAAATATGTGGTCTATGATGATATGGAAGATGGGCCTGTTATCCGTGATGTGTACGCCATTGGTAGGATTGACCCAAATGTGGAGGACGATGTTGCTTCACAGTGTCATAACATAGCAAGATATATCAACGATGTAAAGGAGTTACACTATGATAACCAGCAAGTATATGAATCTATACTCAGATCTCGCGTTGAAGGTACTGCATACCTACTCGCCGGGTACAATAATCGAAGCAAACGATTTCATGTCATCGGACGAGGCAGTGTTGAAAATGGAACAAATACTCTCAACAAATCCGTCAGAGAGCGAACTGCTGGACAAGATACACGAGCTGCAGGAGAACTGACGGACAGCCGCAAGTCCAAGAGCATTGACGACACCGGGCGTACCTCTCTGCTGCGGGATGACAAGCGGTTGGACGAGATGAACATTACCCTGCGCCAGGTGTTTGACGGTCAGGAGCTGGAGACCGGGCACCATACTTCCCAAACCCAGGTACAGCGTGTGGCTCGACAGCTGAAGAAGTCTACCGGCAGCAAGATGGACACTCCCCGCTTGATGGTGCAGCTGAAAGGGCTGTTTGACTATATCGGCAACAACGATGATGTGACCTTTTCGTCTGTCATGGACCAGGCAAAAGAAATTGCCCATGAGCTGCTGGACAGCACCCCGGAACACACGGTGCGTGACGAGTATGCACAAGAAGTTTTGGACACGCTGCGGGGTATGGCAATCACGCTGTCCGATGAGCAAAAGGCAGAGACGGCTTACCACCATGATCGGTACGGCAACTACCGCAAACGACTGTTTGGCGCGGTCAATCTGGCTAAGAATGGACAGTCTTTGGATAGCGCTTGGCAGGAGCTGGCTGAACTGTACCCGGGCACTTTTGATGCTGAGGAGAACAGCCAGAACATGCCGGAGCGACTGCTGGAGATCGTGGAGGAGTTGAAGGATTCTTATTATTCTTATGACGGCATGGACATGGACGATGCTGCCACTACCGTGGCCTATGATATTTTCGATTTGTACATGGACACTCCGGAGTACAAGACCTATGCCCAGCGACAGAACGATCGCTTTACTGCGATGCAAAACAAATACCGCAAGCGGCTCCAGTCCGTTAAGGATGATTACCGCCAGCGGTATGAAGAGAAGCTGAAGGCGGTACAATCCAAGAGTCGGCAGGACAAAGCAGATATGCGCACCCAGTACGCCGATCAGCTGAAAGCCCAGCGGCAGCTATACGCAGAACGGCGGCACCGCGATGTGGAAAAGCGGCGCAAGACGGTGCAGAAGAACAAAATCAAGAAGCAGATACTGGACTTGATGAGCCTGGCGGCAAACGGCGGCAAAGAGCGCCGGGTGCCAAATGGACTTCTGGACAGCGTGAAAGAACTGGGTCGGGCTGTGGTACTGGACGGCAAAGCCGGGGAGAGGCTGGACGGCTATCTGAATAAGGTGCGGGACGGCTTCGACAAAATAGAAGGCAATGATAGCCAAAAGACCGAGTATGCCACTCTGGTGGAGGACTACAACAATCTGTTTAAGGGACAAATCCTCCAGTTAAAGGAGAGCATTGGCGACAAGTCCATTAACGACATGACCGCTGATGAGCTGGAAAAAACCTATCAGCTGATCCGGTCGGTCAAAAAGGCTGTTACCAACAGCAACCGCCTATTCAAGGCAGAGAAAACTGCTACGGTGGAGAGCCAGGGCCAGCAGATCATTCATGAACTGAAGGGCAGCAAAAAGGATCCCAATGGTAAGAAGACCAACGAGCGTATCGAGTTTATGAAGGGCTTTGGCTACAACGCATTGAAGCCGGAGTATTTCTTCAGAATGCAAGGCTCGCCTACGCTGGAGAAGCTATACCACAACTTGCGCGGTGGTCAGGACACCTGGGCCCGGGATTGCTACGATGCGCGGCAGTATTCTCAGCGATTGAAAGAGAAGTACCATGCCTACAACTGGAACCAAAAAAGGACCTTTACTTTGGAGACCCAGTACGGCGAAAAGCTGAAATTCAATTTGCAGCAGCTGCTCTATTTGTATGCGCTCAGTCGGCGCGAACCGGCAATGCAGCACTTGACCCAGGGCGGTATGGTGTTTGACAAGGTATCTACCCGCTCCAAGCGTGGCAAGCGCATTGTGGAGCTGACGGACAACACGGCGCACCCGCTGACCATAGAAGACATTGCCAAGGCCACCGATATGCTCACCAAGGAGCAGAAAGCCTACGCCCAGGATATGCAGCGCTATTTGGCGGATACAATGGGCGCTAAGGGCAACGAGGTATCTCGGGTGATGTACGATATGGACCTGTTTACGGACAGCGACTATATCCCCATGCGTTCCGCCGGTGATTATGTGCAGTATATTCAGGATAAGGCCAACGGTGACGCCAAGATCAAGAACAGCGGCTTCACTAATCAGCTGAATGTACACGCCAACAATGCCCTGGTCATTTCGTCTTTTGACGATGTGTGGGCCAATCATGTAAATGATATGGCATTGTATCATGCGTTCACACTGCCGCTGGAGGACTTCCAGCGGGTGTATAACTACCACACCCAGGTGGGCGAAAACGGTACGGTGTCGCAGGCGGTGCGTGGCTATATGGACACGGAGTCCAAACGGTATATTGAGCAATTCATCCGAGACCTGAACGGCGGTGTGCGACCGGACAATGGCTCACGGTATGTGAACAAGGGTATCAGCCTGTTCAAGAAGGGCGCCGTGTTTGCGTCTGCTTCTGTGGCTATCCAGCAGCCGTCTGCGATCGCCAGAGCGATGGCGGTTATTCCGGCTAAGCATTTTGTGGCCACGACTGTTAGTAAGCGGGATTATGCACAGTTGAAAAAGTACGCCCCGGTGGCTATTGTCAAGGAGATGGGCTACTTTGACACCGGCATGGGAAAGACGGCCACGGACTGGATCAACGAAGACAAGCCGCGTGGATTTGGCCAAAAGTTTGGAGCGCTGTTTACGGATAGCGACTACCGGGACAGCGTGCTGTCTGCGTTGCCGGAGAAGGCGGATGAACTGACCTGGGCACATATCTGGAATGCCTGCGTACACGAGGCCAAAACAGATTTTCACCTAACCGGTGAGGCTGCATACCAGAAGGCCGGGGAACGGTTCTCTGAAGTGGTAGACCGCACCCAAGTGTATGACTCTGTATTTTCCAGATCTGGTATGATGCGTTCGTCTGATAACGCTATGAAGATGGCAACGGCCTTCATGGCTGAGCCTACCACTTCTCTGAACATGCTGGTGGACGCTGTGTACCAGGTGAAGAACGGAAATGCCCCAAAGTCCTATGGCGCAAGAGTTGTTGGATCGCTTGTGGCAGCTGCGGCGCTCAACGCTATTCTTCAGTCTATCGTTACAGCAGCACGAGACGATGATGACGACAAGACTTACCTGGAAGTGTACCTCGGTCAGCTGCTGCCGAATATGTGGAGCAACTTGAACCCGGCAGGACAAATTCCGATGCTGAAAGATGTAGTCTCTATTTTTCAGGGCTACGATGTGAGCCGGGCAGATATGAACCTGTTTGCGGATTTGTATGACGCTGTACAGGCTATGGATAGTGATACCATCAGCACTGCCCAGAAGATCAACCGCTTGGCCGGCGCCTTGTCCGCCTTTGTCGGTCTGCCATACAAGAATGTGGCCCGGGATGTGCAATCTGTATTCAATGTGATCCACAAGGCCACCTTGGATATGCACACCGGCGCAACCGGCACCAAGGAAGTGTTTAATGACGAGATGAAGGGCCAGCTGCTCATTGATGATCTGCTGGAGAAGTTCGGCATTGAGATGTTCCCGGATACAGACAAGTCCGCAAAGCTCTATAAGGCTGTATCTACCGGCGATCAGGAGACCGTTGATCGTATGCAGAGAGAGGCCGGAGACGATGAGACCTTTAACCGTATGCTGGTGGCTGCGGTCAAGGCCAATGATCAGAATGCCGGCAAGGCTGCGCAGGCTCATTTGGAGGGTGACTATGACGGCTTTGATGCTCGGCTGCAAGACATTATCAAGCTGGGCTTTAGTGACGAGATCGCTGTTAAGGCAGTAGATGGTATTGAGTCCGCCGCCAAGGCATTGGTCACGGCCAAGGAGAATGACGACGGCACAGAAGAGTATAAGGCGGAGTACAAGGAAAAGTTCGACCAAGTGGTAGCCACCGGCTTTGATGCCAAGGCGCTGGAGAAGTATGTGAGCGATCATGTAGACACCAGCAATGAGCCTAAGGGCAATATGAAGTCGCGCTATGATTACAGCGATGTGGCGCTGGCGATCAGTAAGAATGACAACTCTGGCACCAAGCGTATGCGCCAAGACCTGATAGACACGGCTGTCAAGAACGGTTATACCAAGGACAAGGCCGAGGATATGGTGGACAAGGCCATACGCCGAGAGTTCGCCAAGTCGGATGAACGGCTGCTGCGTGCTGCGGAAGCCTATAAGGTTGGCGCGTTTGATACATACGAGGCGAATGTGCGGGCCATTGCTTCGGATGACTACTTCACGATGGATGAAGTGGCAACGATGGCTAAGGGCCATACCAACAAGACCGGCATACCGTACAGCAGCTCCGATGTGGTCAAGGCTATGGATACCAGTTCCGGCAAAGTGAAAAGCATTATCTCACAGCTTGAGAAAGCCGGAAAAGCGGGCAAAGACGGTGCTTATATTAAGAGCCGCATTACCGCTGCGTACAAGGATAAGTACATTAAGGGCGATGAAACCACCCGCCGAAATATTCGACAGAAGATGTACAACACCGGACTGTACACGGCAGACGAGATCTATAAGCGTACTAACGCCTGGCTGAAAAGCAAATAACCCGCAATCGGGGGGGTGACGAAAGTCGCCCCCCTTTTGCTATACTCAATGAGAGGTGAGAACATGAACAAAGTACAGATGTATATATCTCTTGATGTGTGCAGACCCGGTTTGCAGGAAACGGTATATGTGACCGGCGGAGACCAGGCGTCAAGAGAGCTGTGCATTTCGCTGAATGTGGGCGGAGTTCCACTTGATATGCAATCCGGAGAGGTGACAGCTGCTTATTACTCGATGATCAATAATAGCCCAGTGTTAGGTGAGTGTCGGCTGGAAGGCGGGCGTATCATTCACGAACTGACGGCTACTGAGTGTGCAAACACGCATACTGCCAATATCCGTGTACAGGATGCAGATGGTGCGGTGCTGTATTCTCCGCAGTTGCAAGTGGTGTCCAGCGCACCTATTTACAGTGATAGAGCCCTATCACAGAGTGATGAACTGTCCGCTCTGACCAAGGCCCTGGCAGATACAATGAAGAGCCAGATCGCAGGTATCACAGAGAGTGCGGCTAACGGTGTACACACCTATACGGTCACATTCGGTGATAACAGCACAAGGACTTTCACTGTGCAAGATGGCGCAGCCGGGCCGCAGGGCATTCCTGGCACGGACGGCAAAGACGGAGCGCCAGGCGCGGATGGTGCTCCCGGTAAAAATGGTACGGACGGTCGTGGTATCAATACCGCGTGGGTGAATGACAATGGAGAGCTACAACTGGAGTATTCTGACGGCGAAGAGGATAACTTGGGTAATGTTAAGGGACCGCGTGGTGCAAAGGGCGTAAAGGGCGACACCGGTGCACAAGGACCTGCCGGTGCGGATGGCATTGGTATCACCGATGCACAAATCACAGAAGCCGGAGAGCTACAGATCACTTACACAGACGGTACCACTGTACTTCTGGGTGAGGTCGTAGGCCCCAAGGGCGATACAGGTTCCGCAGGCAAAGACGGCGTGAACGGTAATGATGGTGCCAAAGGCGACAAGGGAGATAAGGGGGATCCCGGTGAACCCGGCGCATCTGGCGTTGAGACCTGGGAGACCGTGTTTACCAAAACATTTGATGTCGATACAACGGACAAGCAAAACTGGGTTTTGTCTAAGCCGTGCAGAAAAATTAAGTTGCGCATGGTTAGCGTTGGAACTGCTACCAATAGTAGTGCCGGAGACCAAACTGTATATTTGAATTCGTACACATCTGAGACTTACATACCCAATGCGTTTCGTTTCGATGTTGCAAAAGATAAGGGAAGCTTCGTTGTTGCAGAGGTTGAATTGACTGCTGACATGGTGCGTGTAATGCAAAACAAATCAGATAAGTCAAGTGGCTTCAACCCAGCTGATGTCATGGAAAAAGGCTGTATATGGCTTAGCAACAAGGTTAACTTCAACATATTCAAGGATGTGGAGGCTCACGGTGCGATTAAGTCGTTAGGTTTCCCAACCAATGGACGAACAATTGGTGCAGGCACACAAGTTGAAATACTGGGGGTGGCAAAATGAGCATTGAA
>OHVB01000557.1_pt1 | contig 13223 bp, 12 predicted proteins | sample 1579331 | NCBI WGS metagenome assembly OHVB01 (sample SAMEA3882503, study PRJEB24775) | human gut metagenome | biome: human-associated habitat; feature: intestine environment; material: feces | place: Netherlands | collected 2009/2010
ATGATCTGTGATCTTTTTCTCAAAATCATCGAAATCAATCGAGAATGGAGAATACTCGATTGATTTCGATGATTTTGAGAAAAAGATCACAGATCATCAGGTGAAATTATTTATATTGTGTTCACCACATAATCCGGCGGGAAGAGTATGGAAAAAAGAAGAGTTAAAGCGGCTTTTTGAAATCTGCAGAGCGCATCAGGTGTATATTATATCAGATGAGATCCATCAGGATCTGGTATTTGGAGAGAATAAGCATATCCCATCTTTGTCAACCGGAGAGTATGATGATATTATGGTATCGATCGTGGCTGCATCGAAGACATTCAATATTGCGGGTGCACAGAATTCTATGGTGATCATTCCGGATGAAAAACTTCAGGAAAAGTGGGATGCTTATGTAAAAGGCAACAGAGTACTGGGAGGAAATGCTTTTGGTTATGTTGCAGCTCAGGCTGCATATGCAGGAGGCAATGAATGGCTGACACTGGTATTGGATCAGATTGAAGAGAATTATCAGTACTTGAAAGCAGAACTTGCAGAAAAACTTCCAGAGGCAGTTGTAACTCCATTGGAAGGAACATATCTGTGCTGGATTAATCTTGAAGCATATGTAAGAGCAGATGAGATGAAAGAAGTAATCCAAAAGAAATGCCGCTTGGCCGTTGATTTCGGTGACTGGTTCGGTGGAGAACGGTTTGGTACGTTTATAAGAATGAATCTTGCGACATCAAAAGAGAATGTAGAGATTGGTGTCAATGCACTGATTGCGAATTTAGTGAGAAAATAGTTATAGAAATTATCAATAAGACGAAATCACTGGCATATGATTTTCTATTTGACAGAAATAATTTTCTACGAGAAAATATCTGTATATGGAGTGAAAAAGATATGTACGAGATTGAAGTCTGTTATAAAATAATTTTTGAAGCAATGCTGGAAAAACCAGTATTAAAAAGTATTGCAGAAAAGATAAATGAATATACAGGTGCGAAAGTAATATTTGTGTCAGGGACAGGAAAAATCCTGGCATATTCGCATACCTGTGAACAGGATGGGAGCGAATCCATCAGATGGAAGCATGTGACATTTTCAGACTATAAGAAATTCTGCCAGGAAGCTGATACGAAAGAACATCAGCTTGTACTTCAACCTGTTGAAACAATGGGAAGGTTAGCTGGATATGTAGTTATTCTATATAGTGAAGAGGAGTCCCGGCGTTTTTTTGAAGAATTGGGAAGTGTGATCGGACAGGCAGTAAGGCATCAGTTTGAAGATGTGGTAAAAGAGACGATGGTTTTACAACCGATGCGCGAAGCCATACTTGCTTGGAGTCTGTTTCACGGGAAAGCAGATGGGATTCAGCAGACAGAAAAAATATGGACAGGACAATGCATAGAAGTATTAATGTTAAAAAAGGATATTCAGGAAAAGAATGTATTGTGGATAAAAGAAATATGGGATAGATATTGTATCTGCGAAGAGACAGACAGGATCCAGATATTATTTTATGGATTAAGAGCGAAAAATACGGAAGAAATTTACCAGAAGATCATGGAAAAAAAGATTGGTTGCAGCATCAGTGAACCATTTGGAAAATTAGACAGATGTGTTACAAAGTACGAGTTGTTAAAACGTATGTCTATGGTAAACGGACTGGAAAATGACCCGGTTATGAAACGGGAAAAGGAATGGTCGGTACAGGGACTTTACACATATACAACACCGCTCTTTAAAGAAGCGGGATTAAGTGATTACCGATTGTTACGGCTGCTTCAGGAAGACCGAGAGAATAATACGGAGCTCTACTATACATTAAAGGTATATTTGCTGAATGAAAATAATGTAACAATGGCGGCAGACAGCCTTCATATTCACAGAAATACACTGGTCTACCGGTTAAAGCAGATCAGGGAATGTATAGAAGCTGATATCAATGATAACGAAACAGCAAGGGAACTGCTGGCATTTATGATGATGTATGATATATCGAGACAAGATGAGAAAAGGCAAAAGTAAGGAGAGCATATATGAAACTGGTGCAGAATTTACCAGAGATATTTGAAGAGTTTGGAGAAAAAAAGAGAGAAGCATTTCTGGAAATAAAAGAATATAAGGATAAGGGAATTCCGGTTATAGGGATGTATTGTGCCTATTTCCCGACAGAACTTGCAATGGCAGCGGGAGCAATCCCGGTAGGCCTTTGCTCTTTTTCAAATGAGACGATCACGGCTGCGGAACGCGATCTGCCGAAAAGTATGTGTCCGCTGGTAAAATCCAGTTATGGATTTGCGATCAGTGACAGATGTCCGTTTTTTCATTTTGCTGATCTTGTGATCGGAGAGACGACCTGTGACGGAAAAAAGAAGATGTACGAGCTGATGTCGGAATTCAAGCCAGTTCATGTAATGGAACTTCCGAACAGTCAATCCGAAAGAGGACTTGCTTTCTGGAAAAGTGAGATTATTCGTACAAAAGAATATCTGGAAGAATTCTTTCATATAGTGATTACGGAAGAGATGATCCGTGATGCAGTACATTTAAATAATGAGATCCGTATGTCGTTGAAGAACCTTTGCGAATTGATGAAACTGGATCCGGCTCCTGTAAAGGGGGAAGATATCCAGAAGATGGTGCAGGGGAGTAAATATCGATTCGATTTTGCAACAACTCCGGGAGTGGTGAAAGAAGTGATCGATAAGATCATGACAGAATACAGACAGGGAAAGCATCTGGAAAAACGCCCGAGAATACTGGTGACAGGATGCCCGATTGGCGGCGACAGCCTGAAAGTGATCCGTGCGATAGAAGATAATGGCGGAGTTGTTGTGGCGATTGAAAACTGCAGCGGTGTGCGGACACTGGGAAATCCGGTGGAGGAAGACTGCGAAGACATCTACGAAGCCATTGCAAGAAAATATCTGTCAACGGGATGTTCGATCATGACACCGAACGATAACCGGATCGATCTGATTGGTGAGATCATTGATGAATATCATGTAGATGGAGTTGTCGAGATGATATTGACCGGATGTCATGCGACAGGGGCAGAGTCTGTCTATATAAGAAAATTTGTGACAGAAGAGAAACACTTACCGTATATTGCGGTCGATACGGATTATTCTACTGCAGATCAGGGACAGATCGCCACCAGACTGACAGCGTTTCTGGAAATGATCCAGCCAGGGACAGATGAAGATCTGGATATCAATTATTGCTATAAGATTGTGCTGGCAGGGATGACGGAACAAAGGTCAAGAGCAGAAATTTTGGAAGAAATATGGAAATATACGCATATTCCGGTATGTATAAAGAGCGGGGAACAAGAAACAGAAGAATGGGTTGGAATCAGCAGGGAAGAAGCAGAACAGGAATGTGGAAAGAGAATGGAATATAAACTGTCAGAAAAGAATGGAGTTGTGATGGCAGTTGTTCCAGAGGGCGTCAATAAGGAAAGCGTGGAAGAACTCTTAGAATTGTTGGCAAAAAGCTATCACATGAGAACGCATACCCGTGAGACAGAAGAAAGAGAAATTCCGGATTATATGTGGATTATAACGGAAGAACCAAAAAATCTTATACATATCGGACGGGATCTGACAAAACAGGCCAGAGTGAACAAAATGCTCACCGGATTGAAGCTAAGGCAGATACAGGATAATGAATTATTTATATCGGGAATGGATGGCAAAGAAGCCAGAAACGGTATAATTGATGTGTGTCGCAAATCTATGGAAGATGAAGATGGAAAAATAATGATCGGAAATGGATTTTCGGACTGGGGGAAAAAAGAAGAGAACAGACAGTTGCAGTGGCAAGTATTGAATATGGCTGTAAGACAGAAACAGAAAGAACAGGTACTGCTTGTGGAAAATTATTACCATGAACTTGCAATTAGTTGTATCAGTGAGAATCTGGGACAGGAAAACATATATCTGGAAGAATTAGAGATTTTGAAAGAGGAGGATAGGAAAACGGGAAAAGAACTTTATAAGACTTTGTACTGGTACCTTCGGATGAAACGGAACGTTGCACAGACGGCCGCAAGACTTAGGATCCACAGAAATACATTACTGCCAAGAATTGCACGGATCAATGAGCTTTTAGATCTGGATGAAAAAGACGGAATGGAATGTGAAAGAATTCTGATGGGAATGGAAATAGAAAAGTTAAAAAATGACTGATACGCAGGGTATCGGTCATTTTTTTAATTATGTTTAAATTCTTCAGACATTCGATACCCACGGAATAAAAGTTAGGATTCCTAACTTTTATGTAGGTCCAGGTAGCCAGTCTGATGCATTAAATACCAATTTTATTATGTATATTACTGTTTCTGCTTCAAATATTGCTTCGTATAAGTACAGACCGCAAAGCACTTCCCGCACAGATCCGTATCAATCCCAGTACTCTTTCGCATAATTTCCCGCTGCTTCTTATAACATGCAGAAACAGATACGATATCTTCGCGTGGCATACCCGAACGCCACAATGTATTTTTCAGTGCATGTGCCGGGCAATACCGGACGCAGGCATGACAGGCACCGCACTGAGAGCGTGTAACCGGAGCATCGCAGGTCAGCGGGGCATCGGTCAGAAGAGAAGAAATCCTTACAGCAGAGCCATATTGTGGTGTTACAAGCAGACAGTTTTTGCCGATCCAGCCGAGGCCGGCTCTGGTGGCAACAGTTTTGTGAGGTAAAGGACTGCGGTTGTCCGAGTCTACTGTTATCCGGTCTGTTGTCTGGGCATAAGCCTGGTATCCTCTGCCTGTCAGATATTTTTCACCGGCAGTTACAATGGCATTCAGTTTGTCGTTCAAAGTAGTATACAGTTTGTAGTATTCTCTGGTTGGAGCAAGTTGAAGATCTTTGATGACATGTTTCGGCAAGGGAATTGCGACTGCAATTCCAACCGGATAGTCAGAAGATGGAACTGCGGTCAGATCCCCAATTCCGACCAAAGCAGCACCCTGTGAGATCATATAATCTCTGAATTCTTTTGTGGGATTCATAAAAATCCCTCCTTTCAGAACATTTCCGTTCATTGACTTATTGTACATTCAATTTTACAATAGAATGCAGAAGAAAGATAGTGGGAAGGGAAACTATTATGGAAAGTAGAATGATGGAATTAATGGAAGCGATTCAGGAAAGTGAAGGACAGGCAGAACGCAGGGTGCTTACTTTGCTGGGCGGCAGATACATTTCTGAAAAGGCACTGGTCATAGATGGAAAAATTGTCTGGGAAAGCAGGAAAAATGGTTATTTTCATGGATATACAGATGAGATAAAGAATATTACAGAAAGTGGAATCACCTATATTGGAAATGAGAAAGTATTCTGCGATACATTGGGACAGGAAAAACAGATTGTGATCTGTGGTGCCGGTCATGTGTCGATTCCGGTGATTAAAATGGCAGTGATGATGGACTGTGAGGTAATTGTACTGGAAGATCGTCCGATGTATGCGGATCATGCAAGAATGGCCGGGGCGTCACAGGTTATCTGTGAACCATTCGAAGAAGCACTGGACAAGATACAGGGAAGTGCGGATACGTATTTTGTGATCCTGACGAGAGGACACCGGTATGACCAGATCTGTCTGGAGAAAATAGCTGCAAAAGAGCATGCCTATATCGGTATGATCGGAAGCCGCAGAAGAACAGCACTGGTAAAACAAAGTCTGGCGGAAAAAGGCGTGGATCAGGAGGTGCTGGATGCAGTGTATACACCGATCGGTCTGGATATCGGAGCGCAGACACCGGCAGAGATCGGAGTGGCAATTATTGCAGAGATTATTGAAGTAAAGAACAGGAAGAAACGGACTTATGGATATTCCAAAGAAATTATGCGTGCGCTGACTGCTCAGGAACCGTATCCGGAAAAGAAGATAATGGCAACGATCATTACCAGACATGGTTCCGCACCACAGGGGCTGGGAACCAAAATGCTGATATACAGAGATGGCCGCTGCGTTGGGACGATCGGCGGTGGATGTATGGAAGCAAGAGTCATCCAGATTGCCAGACTTATGGCAGCAGGAGAGGGAGAACAGGCAAGGATCTGCCATGTAGACATGACCGGAAATGAAGCCGAAGAAGAAGGTATGGTCTGTGGCGGGGAAGTGGATGTATTTCTGGAAATCGTCTAAGCGCGGAAAACAGAATCATCGGAGGCATTAAAAAGATGATAGAAGTAGAGGTTAAAATACCCATTGAAAATATAGAAAAGATAAAGCAAAAATTGCTTGAAACAGGGTTCATATATCAGAAAACCGTTGTGGAGACGGATACTTATTTTACCAGTGATCACTATGATATGCGGAAGAAGGACAAGGCACTGCGCATCCGTAAGACGGAGAATCTGGATACGGGAGAAGTAAAAGCACAGCTTAACTGCAAAGGACCGAAATTAGACCAGGTATCCATGACCAGGAAAGAAACAGAGATTGATATCTATGAGCCGGAAAAGATGGAAGACATTCTTAAAGAACTTGAATTTTATCCAGCGTCTTGCAGAGTGAAGAAGACAAGATGTTATTATATAAAAGATCATATGACAGCGGCTGCAGATAAGGTAGAGAATCTGGGCAACTTTCTGGAATTGGAGATAATTGTTGCAAAAGAAGAAGAACGAGCAGGTGGATTGGATATGATATATGAACTAATGAGAATGTTGGGATGCGAAAAGACAGAGACAGTAAGGGATTCATATCTGTCAATGTTAGAAAAACGAGGTGTCTAACATCAGAAAGAGCCATAAGGGACAGATAAAGAGCCAAAATTCCCCGTCCCCGTGGTTAGCTGTTGACAAAAATTATCGATAAGCCTATACTAACCTTACGAGTTGAGAAATATTATCAGTAACAGTGGAAATAATACCACTGCCTGTAGATAAATTTGGAAGGAAGTACAGACGATGACATTAAAAGAATTACCGATCGGCAAAAGTGCAACCTTGACAGTTGTAGGTGGAGAAGGTGCATTGAGACAGCATTTTCTGGATATGGGACTTATTCCGGGGGCAGACGTTACCATGGTAAAATACGCACCAATGGGTGATCCGGTGGAACTTCGTATCCATAGTTATGAACTGACACTCAGGCTTGCAGATGCGGAAAAGATAGAGATTACAGATGTCCGTGATGAGATTAAGATTAAGAATCAGATTCCGAAAGAGAAGATTGATCATCCGGGACTTGGAGAAGGTGGAAAATATCATGAAAAAGCAGATGAAAATCCACTGCCGGATGGAACAACACTGACATTTGCACTGGCAGGAAATCAGAATTGCGGAAAGACGACACTGTTCAACCAGCTGACCGGCTCTAATCAGCATGTGGGAAATTTCCCGGGAGTGACAGTTGACCGTAAAGATGGAGTGATCAAGGAACACAGTGATACCCTGGTGACAGATCTGCCGGGAATCTACTCTATGTCGCCGTATTCCAGTGAAGAGATCGTGACCAGGAACTTTGTGTTAAATGAGCATCCAAAGGGAATCATCAATATCGTGGATGCAACCAATATTGAGCGGAACCTGTATCTGACCATGCAGCTGATGGAGCTGGATATTCCTATGGTTCTGGCACTGAATATGATGGATGAGGTGCGGGACAACGGCGGTTCGATCCTGGTAAATGAGATGGAGCAGGAACTTGGAATACCGGTTATTCCAATCTCGGCTGCGAAGAATGAAGGAATTGGCGAACTGATTGAGCATGCCGTGCATGTGGCAAAATATCAGGAAAGTCCGGGGAGACAGGATTTCTGTGATGCAGATGACCATGGCGGGGCAGTACACAGATGCCTGCACGGGATCATGCATCTGATCGAGGATCATGCAAAGAAGGCAGACATTCCGGTAAGATTTGCGGCATGCAAACTGGCAGAAGGGGATGAACTGATCCTGGAACAGCTCAAGCTGGATGAGAATGAAAAACAGCTCCTGGAGCATATTGTAAAGCAGATGGAACAGGAACGTGGACTTGATCGGTCCGCAGCAATTGCAGATATGCGTTTTACATTTATTGAGAAGATCTGTGATGCTACGGTTGTGAAGCCGAAAGAAAGCAAGGAACATCTGCGAAGTGCGAAGATGGATAAGATCCTGACGGGAAAATATACAGCTATTCCATGCTTTGTTGCAATTATGGCGGCTGTATTCTGGCTGACATTTAATGTGATCGGAGCTGCGTTGTCGAATCTGCTGGATATGGGAATCTCTGCACTTACGAATCTGGTAGATGGTGCGTTGACATCCTGGAATGTCAATTCCGTTATTCATTCGCTGGTAATCGATGGAATCTTTAATGGTGTGGGAAGTGTGTTAAGTTTCCTTCCGGTTATCGTTACCTTATTCTTTTTCCTGTCCATTCTGGAAGACAGCGGATATATGGCAAGAGTTGCATTTGTGATGGATAAATTACTCCGTAAGATCGGACTTTCCGGACGGAGTATCGTACCGATGCTGGTAGGATTCGGATGTACGGTTCCCGGTGTTATGGCGAGCAGGACACTGCCTTCGGAGAGAGACCGTAAGATGACGATCCTTCTGACACCATTTATGAGCTGTTCGGCAAAACTACCGATATATGTACTTTTTACATCGTTGTTTTTTAAAAAATATGCAGCACTTGTAATGATTTTGTTGTACATAGGCGGTATACTTACAGGAATACTTGTAGCCATTATTATGAAAAATACGGTTTTTAAAGGAAATCCTGTGCCATTTGTAATGGAACTCCCTAATTACAGAATGCCCGGTATGAAAAACGTCATTATGCTCTTATGGGAAAAGGCAAAAGATTTTCTACAAAGAGCATTTACGGTCATTTTTCTTGCAACCATTGTAATATGGGTTTTACAGACTTTTGATATTCATTTTAATATGGTAACCGATTCTAAAGACAGTATACTTGCAGCACTTGCGGGAATAATAACACCGATATTTGTTCCTTTGGGATTTGGTAACTGGAAAATATCAACGGCACTTCTTATGGCAAAAGAAAGTGTTGTATCCACTTTGTCCGTTCTTGTACATGGCAATTCAGAAATACTTGCCATACTTTCTCCGGCTGGGGCATTGCCATTACTTGTATTTTGTCTTTTATATACACCATGTATTGCGGCAATAGCATCAATTAAAAGAGAACTGGGTATAAAATATGCTGTCCTTGTTGTAATAGGTCAATGCCTGATTGCGTGGATTATGGCTTTTGTGGTCAGAATGATTATGATAATATAAAGAAGAATTACTTGAAAAACGAACTAATGTTCTGTATAATAAAACTAAAAAGACTGGAGGTGCATTTGTGAATAACAGAATATACGCAGCAATTGACCTCAAGTCTTTTTATGCTTCGGTAGAATGTGTAGAGCGAGGACTTGACCCTCTGACAACTAATCTTGTGGTAGCAGACCCATCAAGAACAGAGAAGACGATATGTCTTGCGGTATCACCTTCTCTTAAAGCGTATGGTATTCCCGGAAGACCGAGACTTTTTGAAGTTGTTCAGAAAGCAGGACGCCGTGGAGTTGAGTATATAGTAGCACCTCCGAGAATGGCTCTTTATATGGAGTACAGCACACGGATTTATAGTATATATCTTCATTATGTGGCTCCGGAGGATATTTTTGCATATTCCGTAGATGAGGTTTTTATAGATATGACATCATATCTTAAGACATATGAGATGTCACCGAGGGAACTTGTTATTAAAATGATAAAAGAAGTTCTTGACACAACGGGAATCACAGCTACTGCGGGAATAGGAACCAATATGTATCTTTGCAAGGTAGCTATGGATATAGTAGCCAAGAAGGCAACACCGGACAAGGATGGAGTAAGAATTGCCGAGCTTGACGAGATGAGTTACAGAAAGCTTTTGTGGAATCACAGACCTATTACAGATTTCTGGCGTGTAGGTCCGGGTTATGCAAAGAAACTTGAACAACACATGCTGTATACAATGGGAGATGTGGCAAGGTGTTCTGTTGGGGATGATAAAGAGTATTACAATGAGGCTCTTTTGTATAAGTTATTTGGTGTTAATGCAGAATTACTTATTGACCATAGCTGGGGATATGAACCATGCACCATGGCAGATGTTAAAAGTTACAGACCTGAGAATAACAGCCTCAGTCAGGGACAGGTTTTACAGAGCCCCTACACATACGATAAGGCAGGACTTATTGTTAAAGAGATGACAGATATTCTTGTGCTTGATCTTGTTGATAAGGGACTTGTAACCAATCAGATAGTTCTTACCATAGGATATGATATTGAAAGTCTTAATGACAGTGAGGTACGAAAACGTTACAGAGGAGAAATTACCAAGGACAGATATGGAAGGTCAGTTCCAAAGCATGCCCATGGTACGATTAATCTTGAGAGGTTCACTTCTTCTACAAGAGTTATTATTAAAAAGACAATGGAACTTTACAACAGGATTATTGATAAAAGCCTTCTGGTAAGACGTATTAACGTGGTGGCTAACCATGTGATGCGGGAAGAGGATGTTGTTAAGGAAGATTCATACAGACAGCTTGATATTTTCACCAATTATGAAGAACTTGAACGTATAGAAAAAGAACAGAATGAGGAGTTTGAAAAAGAACGCCATATTCAGGAGGCTACCATTGAGATAAAGAAAAGATTCGGCAAGAACGCACTTCTCAAGGGCATGAATTTTGAAGAAGGCGCAACAGCAAGAGACAGGAACAGGCAGATAGGAGGACATAAAGCATGACAGACAGTTATGATGATATTATTAATCTTCCCCATCATGTTTCAGATAGATATCCGCATATGCCGATGTACGACAGGGCGGCACAATTTGCACCCTTTGCGGCACTTACGGGCCATGAGGAAGCCATAAATGAGACCTCCAGATACACGGAGGAACGGATAGAACTGACAGAGGAACAGAAGGAGAATATTGACAGGGAACTGCAGGAACTAAGGGACCGCGGTACTGAATGCAATGTGCGGATAGTATATTTTGAACCGGATGAACTTAAAAAAGGAGGAACATACGTTGAATTCAGAGGTGTTGTTAAGAAAATTAACAGCCGCGGACAGTTGACTCTTGAGAATGAAACAATACTTCTATATGATAATATATATGAACTTGAGATTATGGATTGAGTGACATCCATTATAGGATAATTTACTTGCAAAATATGTCGAATGTTGATACAATAAGAAAAAGCCTTGAGAAGGAAGTAAATGATGAATATTATGATATATGAGGATAACAGAGAATGTATAGGTAATTTACAAGGGATACTTAGAGAATATTTTGAAGAACGAAGCATCATGTTTAGTATGTTTATTACTAAGCTTGGTGCTTTTTGTGATTTTGATTCAGGAAATAATACTGATATGGTATTTATTGATATAGACGGAGAAGAGGGCGATGCAATTAATTTTGCAAGAAGAATAAGACAAAATAATAAAAATGCTATTATTTTCCTCCTTACGGATAAGCTGCAGATTATACCTGAGATGATGAAAGTGGGAATCTTTCAGGTGATATTGAAACCGATAGATGCGGATTTAGTATATGATGAGCTTGACAGGGCAGTTCAATTATATGCGGATATATACAGCATATATGATATAAGTTGGTGCGGAGTCAATCATTTGCTGAATTATAAAGATATATTCTATATAGAAGCATATAACAGACATTTGTATATTGTTACCGGAGAAGATAGTTATATGAGTATGGGTTCAATACATAAAGAAAAGGAAAGATTTGGAGGACGCAGTTTTGCAAGGTGTCATTGTGGTTTTTTAGTTAATATGCAATATATAACTGAGTGCGGCAGTAACTATATTAAAATGAGTAATGGTAAAGAGATTCCGATTAGCAGACAATATAGGGATGAATTTATGAATTTATTTACGAAGTATTTAAAAACAAAAACAATTCATTAGGTCAAAAATGCATCGAAAATGGTTAATTCTGCATATTGCATTGAAAAATATACATTTATATGATATTTTCCGTGGAGAAGGTAATATTGTTCTTGAGTGAGTATTAAATTTAGGAAAGGAGAAGTATACAGAGCAATATTATATTTACAGGGAGTGCTATTATCTTCGGGTGATTAATAATGTATTAGGAAAGGATAAAATAATGAGAAGAACAAATTTAGTAAAGACAATTTTATGTGGCCTTATTGGAACAATTGCAATGGGAACAGCAGTATTTGCAGGAACTGTCAGCAGGGAAGGATATGTGAGAGGAAAAAACTACACTAATTCTTACAGCGGAACATTGGGCAAGTATGCTGCCGGTGGTGAAGCAGATACAGCAGCAACCAGTGCACAGAATACAAGTGGAAGCAGTAGATGGTTCTCTGTACAGGTGTATGAATATAATGTAGAGACCTATAGGAGTAACAGAAAACAGGTTATATCGGATTGTGTAATCAACGGAAGTTCAATTAATGCACAAATTTACAGAAATATCAACTCAAAGATGTATAGGACAGGGATATGCATCTAATGTTTATTCATCTGCCACAATGCTTGATAATTATACATATACAGCAAAACAATACTACGAATAAAATGTAACAAAGGAGACGGAAATAATGATTAGTATGGTTTTAAGAAATATCCAAAATTCATTTATAAATTTTCGCAAAATTTTTATCTTGTTAATTGTTTCACAGATAATCTCCATTATGAGTATTTTTTTTGTATACGGAATATACGGAAGTTATGCAGCCAAGATGCAGGAAATAGAACTGAACACTTACAGGATAGGTATTGACTTTGAAAAAACAGATACAAATATATTTGGTACATTTAAAGAAAATCTTCCGGAAGTATTAGACAGGATTAATGATAAACTGGAGTTCGTGTTTGTTGCAGGAGCAAGCAATCATATAATGGTGGCAATGAGAACAAAGTATATCGAATTCATCCATTGTGTAATTACTAAAGTTACCTGTAACCATCTTTTTTATTGCATTATAATCATTAACCGTAGGTAACTCTTTAAAATAAAAGCTGCACCAGCTAAGCTGCAAATCATCAGGACACGAATTATAAGGTATATCATAACCAGCCGCAAACAGGTCATCACAAGTTCCTACAATTTCAAATTCAGTACCTGCTATGTCTACAATATCGCCCACCGAATCTTCCTTGCCTTTTGCTGAAAAAATAACTCTGTTACATTTTTCATCATCTTCTGAATTGAGATAT
>OHVB01000558.1_pt1 | contig 13215 bp, 10 predicted proteins | sample 1579331 | NCBI WGS metagenome assembly OHVB01 (sample SAMEA3882503, study PRJEB24775) | human gut metagenome | biome: human-associated habitat; feature: intestine environment; material: feces | place: Netherlands | collected 2009/2010
CCATTGTATTTTTCTCCTTTGCTTTTGTTTTATTGCCAATTCACACAGTTTCTGTGCAAATACCAGCCTTTTGTTACGGCTCTTCGCCTGCAATCCGCAGAATATCTTCAATCTCTTCCACGGACATGTCAAGATACGCGGAAAGCTCTGCCACACTGAAATCCATGTCATCGCCGTCGGAGAGTTCCTCGATGGCGTCTTTTAAGCGGTTTACTTTATTGACTACAGTATTGTCCTTGTGTTTCTGAACTCTGTGTTCTTCCATGAAATCGCTGATCGTCTCACGCACAGCCGCATCAATCGCCTGCTCCGCCGTCTCAGCTTTTACAACGGACTCCAGCGCTACTAAAAGTCCGACATTTCCCTCCTGCACCAGATCCATCAGGAAGAAATCGCGGGTGTGCATTTCTTTTGCGGTCTCAATAACTTTCGGAAGCCAGAGCTGCACGAGCATGCTCTTTGCAAGGGAATCGCCCTCTGCCGCTTTCCGGTAAAGCTCTGCCGTTTCTTCCTCCGACGGTGTTTCTGTCTCCGGCAGTTCGTCAAGATACTGCTGTAAGGCACGCAGCTCCTCCTCGGAAAACTCCGGTTTTTTCTTTTCTTTTTCGGTCTCCTCCGGCACGACGCCCGGCTCATAATCTGCCACATCGACCTGCTCCATCGTCAGATATTCGCAGACAAAGGTGACTTTCTGCTCATCCAGTGCAAAGTCTTCAAAAAAGTCTCTGACTTCTTTCATCGTTACTTTATTTTCATGGTTTCTGGCGTAGGACAGCAATTCGGAGAGCTTCTCCTGGAACTTTTTCTGTTCGTCCTGCATCTTTTTTACCCTCTCTTTCTTCCGTTTCACGATTCCATTTCTTCGTACATTTTTTTCAATTTGTCCATTGCTTTTTCTGCTTTGAAAAGCTACTATAAAAGCAAACGAAAAACCACATTCAAGTGGAAAGGAGAATCCTTATGAAACAATTTTTTCAGGATGTGAAAAACAGTTTCCTGCTTTCAGCCGCTGTCTCTATTATACTAGGTATCGTGCTGATCGTCTACCCCGTAAAAACAAGTTTGCTGATCTGTTATATCGCCGGAGCACTGCTCCTGTTCGGCGGCGTTGTTGCGCTGATCCGCTACATTGCAAGCCGCGGCGAACCGTTTTTCTTCCGCTACGATCTGTTCGTTGCCCTGGTACTGATTCTGTTTGGCTGCTTCGTTATCTTTGAAAGTGACCTTGTAATCGCATTCATCCCGGTTGTCATCGGTATCATCCTTCTGGCAAACGGACTGCTCAGCATTCAGAAGGCGTTCAACCTCAAAAAAACAGGGCTGGAAAAATGGTGGCTTGAGTTCCTGCTGGCTCTTTTAACCAGCGTTCTCGGCATCATCATCTGTACCAATCCGTTTGATGCCGTTGCAACCACAAACATTTTCATCGGTATCTGCCTTGTCTACAGCGGCATTTCCGATCTTGTCACCACCTACTACATGGGCCGCGCAAAACGCCGGATCAAAAATGTCATCCAGACCGAGATCAACCAGCAGAAAATCCTGCACGATGACAATGTGATTGATGTGGATGAGGACGAGCTTCACTAAAAAACAGCTTCTTCCATAAAAATCTTCTTTCATACAAAAAACCGGAACCCGGCACCGCTTTCAAACAGCGGCTCCCGGGTTCCGGTTTTTCTCTGTATTTCTTTTTTTATTTATTCCTCGTGTTTGCTCAGTACTTCCATGCCTTCTCTTAACTTCAGGCGGATCTTTCCAAGCTCCAGACCATTTGCGCCGAAGTACAGCTTCAGGTAGTGGTTCGGGCCGAAGAAGAAGCCAAGGTCTCTCGTCTCTTTGATCCACTCACCTTTTGTTCCGCGGATGCTGATCATAGTTTTTACGATATTGTCGATGTACACGGTTACCGGCAGCTGTGCGAGGTCTTCCAGATCGGATTTCATCTCGATTTCGATATCGTACGTTCCCATCTTGTCAGCCAGAATCGTAACACCGCATACTTCACTGTTTCCTTTTTTCGTGTTCCATGCGGATGCGTCGATCACAACATCTCCCGTTGCCGGATCTGCCTCGTATGTTACAAGATCTGCTGCAACGAAATCGTTGTCGCCCATCTGCTCCTGTGCTTCTTTCTCTTCCTCGCTGATGCGGTCCAGGAACCGTAAGATGCTTGGAGTTCCAAGGATGAAATGCAGGACATTCATCGCATTTCTCTGCAGGTCGCCTCTTGTGATCTCGCCGTTTTCCAGTGCCTCTTTCACATCGTCCTGTCCCATATCGGAGCAGTCGGTGCATACCATGAAGACATCGTTTCCGGCAGATACCATCGGTGCATGGGTTGTTTTGGTTGCTTCATATCCCTCACGGTTTGACATTGCCCACCAGTCAGTCATAACGAAGCCGTCGTAGTTCCACTCGCCGCGCAGAATCGTGGTCAGAAGATCGTAATTTCCTGCAGTCCAGATGCCGTTGACCGGTCCGTAAGTGCTCATGATGGATCTTGCGCCGCCTTCTTTGACTGCGATTTCATATCCCTTCAGATAGATTTCACGCAGGGCACGCTCGGAAACAACGGCATCCACATGATGTCGGTTGGACTCCTGGTTATTTGCACAGAAGTGTTTGATGGTTCCGGTTACATCGGATTTTTCCATACCAAGAATCTGTACGGCACTGATCCATCCGGTCAGGTACGGATCCTCGGAGATATACTCAAAGTTACGGCCGTTCAGCGGGTTTCTGTGAATATTCATACCAGGTCCGAGCAGGGCATCGACACGGTTCTGTCTCATCTCGCGTCCTGCCATCTCGTACAGATCTTCTACCAGCGGAAGGTCAAACGTACAGCCAAGCAGGGTTCCGTTCGGCATGGAGAAGGCTCTCGTTCCGCAGTCAAAGCGGAGTCCGGACGGGCCGTCGGTACAGCAGGCTGCCGGAATACCGAATTCCTGCAGTTCCGGTGTCAGGCCGCCGAATGCTGCTGCGGTTCCCGGAGTAACCTTCGGGCTGCACATGCCCTCGCCGCGGAAGATGCAGATCAGATCTTCATCGGAAAGCTGTGCCACAAACTCTTCCATCGTTACTTTCTTATCCAGGACATCACCGAGCTTGTAGCCTTTGTCACCGGTATAGATGATCGGCTCCATACGGTTTTCTTTCATGCGCTCGATCGGATCTACGGTGCGCAGAGGAGCTGCCTCATATCCCGGTTTTAACGTTCCGTCTTCGCCCGGAACAGCTTTCATGCGCTCAAATGCTTCTACCGGAGCCATGGCCTCGGTCAGGATCTCAACCACTTTGAACGGCTGCTCGTATGCACCGGCAAAGGCTGCGCTTCTGACATCGCTTCCGACGTAGAACTCATAACTGCCCTCTTCGAGTACATAGCAGGATTTGTGGCCGGTTGCACCGCTGTCATCGTAGGATGCAAAGCTCTCTTTGGTCACATCGATCGTCAGCGTCTCTTTTGCGCCTGGTGCAAGAACACCGGTCTTTGCAAAACCGACGAGTGCGCGGGATGGTTTTCCAAGAACACCCTGCGGAGCTTTTACATAAACCTGAACAACCTCTTTACCATCCGTTTTGCCGGTATTTTCAACGGTTGCCGTCACGGTTACATTGTCAACATCTTTCTCTTTGGCCTCTGCGGTCACGGCAAATGTCGTATAGGAAAGACCAAAACCGAACGGATACAATACTTTCTCTTTTGCAAAGGTCTCAAAGTAGCGGTATCCGACGTAGATATCCTCTTTGTACTCATTGCGGGTCAGATCGCCGAAGCAGCTTTGGGACGGATAGTCCTCGATATTCTCTGCAATCGTGTCGGTCAGCTTACCGCACGGATTGACTCTTCCCATCAGTACATCGGCAACACCGTTTCCGCCTTCCTGACCGCCCTGCCATACATAGAGAACAGCTGCCGGATTGCACTCTTTCACCCATTTCATGTCGATGATGTTTCCGACGTTCAGCACAACGATTGTTCTTGCAAATGCTTTGCTGACTTTTTCTACCATCTCTTTTTCAGTATCGGTTAAGAGATAGCTGCCTGCCTCATTTTTGTTGTCCTGATCCTCACCTGCGGTACGGCCTACAACAACGATGGCTGCATCGGCGCCTTTTGCACTCTCCACGATCTCGTCGGTCAGCTCCATCTCTTTTTGGGACCACGGCACCTTGCCCCAGCCCTGTCCTTCGTCGTACGGATTTTTCTCGATCCATTTTTCGTATGTTCCAAGAAGATTCTCGTCGAGTGTAATGTCTTTTTCTTCTTTTAAGGCATCCAGAATACCGACAACGTATTTCGTATTGACAAGACCGCCGGAGCCAAGTCCGCTCTTATAATAGTGGAATGCAATTCTTCCGAAAACAGCCACTTTGTCTCCTTTTCGAAGCGGGAGTGCCTCATTTTCGTTTTTCAGAAGTACACAGCCTTCTGCCGCTGCCTGACGGGCCAGTGCTGCATATTTGTTGAAATCCAGTGGTGTAAATTTTCCCATTTTGTTCCCCTTTCTCCTGTATCCTTTCTGATCCGACAAGTGCCGGGACACCTGATACTTCCGGGTCCCGGCACCTGTTCTGGTCTCTTGTCTTTTATTATCTCGTATTCCTGGCTTTTTTTCCAGTTCTTTTCTTATCTTTTTTTCGTCCGATATTGACCTTTTTGTTCCTGTCTTATCCGATCAGTCCCTGGACAATTAATACCAGAAGCAGCAACGGCAGAATATAAGAAAGATAAACCCGTACCCAGTCCGGCACTTTCAGGCCCCCGCCCTTATTTGCCTCTGCCTGGTAGTTTTTGAAGCCCCAGCCCCATTTTGAAGTACAGAACAGAAGGTAAATCAGAGAGCCGACCGGCAGCAGAAGGTTGCTGACGATAAAGTCCTCAAGATCAAGAACGGTGCTTCCTGCGCCGAGCGGCTGGAATCCGGACCACACATTGTAGCCGAGTGCACACGGCAGGGATCCTAAGATCACCAGAATGCAGTTGATGATGGCTGACTGTTTTCTGGAAACGCCGAAAATCTCAGAAAAACAGCACATGATATTCTCAAATACAGCAATGATGGTAGACAGCGCCGCAAAGAACAGGAACAGGAAGAAGAAGCTTCCGAAAATCCGTCCGCCCTTCATCGAGGTGAAAATGTGCGGCAGCGTCATAAAGATCAGCTTCGGGCCGCTGTCCGGCTGTACGTTGTAGGAGAAGCACGCCGGGAAAATGATGAGGCCTGCGGTAATCGCTACAAACGTATCGAGCGCTGCAATGCTGACTGCCTCGCCGAGCAGGGATTTTCCGCCGTTTAAGTAGCTGCCGAAAATCAGCATCGCGCCGATACCAAGGCTCAGCGTAAAAAATGCCTGGCTCATCGCGTTTGTGATAATGTGGAACAGTCCCACCTGTTCGATCTGCTGCATATCCGGCACCAGATAGAATTTCAGTCCCTCTTTGGCACCCGGCATCGTAAAGCTGTAAACCGCAAGGAAAATCATGATGACCATCAGCACGATCATCATCACCTTTGTAACACGCTCCACGCCGTTCTGCAGACCCACCGAACAGATCAGAAAGCCTGCAATTGTAATAATCAGCATGGTAATGACAAGAATCGACGGAGATGAAAGCATCTCGTTGAATTTTCCGGTTACGGCGTCGCCTGTCAGGCCGCTGAATTTTCCGATTAAAAAGCTGTAGAAATAGTACAGCATCCAGCCTGCAACGACGGTGTAGAACATCATCAGCAGATAGTTTCCGATGAGGGCAACGTATCCGTGGATATGCCACTTCTGCCCTTTCTTTTCCAGTTCCCCATACGCGCGCACGGTACTCTTTTTGCTTCCTCTTCCGATGGCAAGCTCCATCGACAGAATCGGAACTCCCATGATGGCAAGGAACAGCAGGTAAAACAGCACGAAAATGCCGCCTCCGTTGTTTCCTACCATGTACGGAAATTTCCATACATTTCCGATGCCGATGGCACATCCTGCCGAAAGCAGAAGAAAGCCAAGGCGCGATTGGAATGTTTCTCGTTCCATTTGTTTTGTTTCCTCCCTTTATTTCTTCGTACAAAACTCAGATTTCAGACGGCACCGTTCTGCCGTTCTTTCCGGTACGACGATGGTGAAATTCCCATATGATGACGGAAAACTTTTCCGGGGCTCATCTCATACGTTTTTCCGTTTTTTTCAAACCATCCGGTTCCGGAAAGTGTATACTGCATCAGCCACCCGGAATACGTTCCCCGCTCTGCATTATGAAACGCATACGGTTCCTTCCATCTTATCTCCACTCCGCCGTCCAGCAGCTGAAACGGAGCTTCCGGCCAGTGATCCCGATCCAGGATTCCATATACTCCGATCAGATCTTCCATCAAAAAATCACCTCTTTTATCCGGTTTGTCTTCTTGTTTTGCACTATGCTCTCTATTATACTTTTCTTATCAGAAAAAAACAAGCAATTGCTGCGGCGAAAAGCTCACTTTAAACGGCAGTTTCTCTGCAGCGCTTGCTCCGCATGCCTGCACCGTATGCCGGTTTGAGACACGGTAACCCTTTTTAACCGATGACCGGCAATGCCCTGCCCAGGCAGAAACCTTTTTTGTTTCCTCCGGGCAGGGCATATTTTTCTATTCTCAATTCCTATTTATTCTCTATTCATACCGCGCAATCTCTTTCCGCAGCCGTTTCATAATCCGTTTTTCCAGCCGCGAGATATACGACTGGGAAATCCCGAGAAGATCCGCGACTTCTTTCTGCGTTTTCTCCCGTCCCTCCGGCATATTGATGCCGAACCGGAGCTTCACAATCACCTGCTCCCGCTCCGAGAGCTTGCTGATTGCACTTCCGAGCACGCGGTGTTCCGCCTCCTGCTCGAGACCCTGGTAGATCACATCCTCCTCCGTTCCGAGGATATCGGACAAGAGCAGTTCATTTCCATCCCAGTCCACATTGAGCGGCTCATCAATCGAAACTTCCATGCGCGTCTTGTTGTTTCTCCGCAGATACATCAGAATCTCGTTCTCGATGCACCGGGACGCATACGTGGCGAGCTTGATCTTTTTCTCCGGATTGAACGTGTTGATCGCCTTGATGAGGCCGATCGTCCCAATCGAGATCAGATCCTCCACACCGACTCCCGTGTTGTCAAATTTCTGTGCAATGTAGACGACAAGGCGCAGATTGTGTTCGATCAGCTCGCTCCTTGCCGTCTCGTTTTCCGGATCGGAAAGCCCGGCGATCGCGTCCGCCTCCGCCTGGCCCTCCAGAGGCGCCGGGAGAACGTCTGCGCCTCCGATATAGAAAATCTCTCCTGTCTGACGAAATACAGCCGGTACGGACCGCGGCAGCATACGAAGCCGGAATCCGTTTGGCAGTGCAGCCTGCAGCATACTTCATTCCTCCTGTCCTTCCATGAGATCTGGATGCAAAATTATTTCATAGCCCCTGGGAGATGAACTATTTTCTCCGCCAAGCGCAATCAGCGGTCCGCTTATGTGCCTGGCTGTATGTTCTGTCACAAGAATCATTTCCGAGATCCGGATCACCGGCAGAAAGCCCCCGCCCTCCAGTCCGCGAAACGGTATGTAACGGGGCTGCAGCGCAAGAAGCTGTTCCGGCTCCGGCACCGTCTCGTGCCTTGCAAGCGCCGCAATCCCTGTCCGCATTTCGTCCGGGAACAATTCGAGTATCACAGTGTACGGTACGACCGAGACCGGCTTTTTGGTTGTGGCATCCCGCAAAGTATTGCCCGTGTCGTACAGTCCTTTTACTTTTTTCCATTTCCCATTCTGCACAAGCTGTACCGTAACCTGCCTGGCGTGTTCCAGGAGCATCTCCTTTCGGATCTTCAGCAGGAGGAGCGTTCCCGCATATGCGGCACTCCCGGAAAGAAGAAAAAGAAGAATTCCCCTTCCCGGCATCAGCTCCCGGAACAGGCGGTATGCACTGCCGATCAGAAAACCGGACAGTATATAGCCTGCCATTCCCACCGCAAGATCCCGTACTGTCGTGATTCTGCAGCCAGATTTCACCATCCCTGTTGTAATTCCGATTCCGACCAGGGCGAGCAGCGCACCCGGCAGATACCGTGCAAGCACGGCATACAGCACCGCATAGCCGGCGCCGAGCGCGGCTGCCGCAAAACTCCTTCTTCGCGTGGCAGATCGTTTCAGAAGAAAGGAGGAAAGACGCAGAATAGTATAATTCAGCAGAAGATTCTCTGCAAAGAGAAGATCCAGAAAGATCTCATAGTGCAAAAAAACACCCCCTGCGCCTTTTGCATGGTCTGAATTTCTAACAGACCCTATTATAGACGGAAGGGGGTGAATTTTTTGTCGTTTTCGGAAGAATGACCTTCTTTTTTGTTCAACAAACTTCGACACGCCGCAACATTTTCGGTCTGCGGCGTGTCGAGGCAAATTCGTTATTTGCTTATTATTCTTTGCTTATCTGCGGTTTCTTAAGAAATCCGGGATCTGGATGTCCTTTTTCGGAACATTGCTTGTCATGGTCTGCTGAGCCTGTACCTGCGGCTGCACCTGAACCTGTGGCTGCGGCTGTACCGGAGCGGAAGCTTTCGGAGCAGTGTGTACCGGAGCGGCTGCCTGTGCAGAGAAGCTGCTGCTGGAAAATGCGCTCTTTCTTGCATCTGCCGGCTCTTTGCGGGATACGCTTGCCTGTTTCGCCGTTGCATCGTTGAGGCCTGTTGCGATAACGGTGATCTTCGCTGTATCGGTAACAGAATCATCATACATAGCACCGAAGATGATGTTTGCATCCTCTCCAGCCAGATTCTGTACGTAACTTGCAGCATCGTTTGCATCCATAAGGGAGATATCTCCGGAAATGTTGATGATAACGTGGCTTGCACCCTCGATGGTGGTCTCAAGCAGCGGACTGGAAACAGCCTGCTGTACAGCCTCGAGCGCTTTGTCGTCGCCCTTTGCCTCGCCGATACCGATGTGGGCGATACCCTTGTCGGTCATAACGGTCTGAACATCTGCGAAGTCGAGGTTGATGAGTGCCGGCAGGTTGATCAGGTCTGTGATGCCCTGTACGGCCTGCTGCAGAACCTCGTCTGCTTTCTTTAATGCCTCCGGCATGGTTGTCCGGCGGTCTACGATTTCAAGAAGTTTGTCGTTCGGGATCACGATCAGGGTATCTACGTTTTCCTCGAGTTTTTCGATTCCCATCAGCGCATTGCTCATACGGGTTCTTGCCTCGAATTTGAACGGTTTTGTTACAACGCCGACAGTCAGAATGCCCATTTCTTTTGCAACGCCTGCTACAACCGGTGCTGCACCTGTTCCGGTTCCGCCGCCCATACCGCAGGTGACGAATACCATATCAGCGCCTTCCATGATCTGTTTGAGCTCTTCGATGCTCTCCTCGGCTGCTTTCTCTCCAACCTCAGGTTTTGCTCCTGCGCCCAGTCCCTTGGTCAGCTTCTCGCCGATCTGGAGAATGGTAGGTGCCTTACAGAGGGTCAGCGCCTGTTTATCGGTGTTGATTCCAACGAATTCAACGCCGCCGATGGATTCCTCCACCATTCTATTTACAGCATTATTTCCTGCACCACCTACACCGATTACGATAATCTTTGCAGATGATTCTGCCTCATTTGTCATGATCTCTAACAATTTCAACTTCCTCCTTTTGATTATGAACTGCTGTCTATCTCAAAATAATCTGATATTCTGATGGTCATACATAAAGATATAATATAATTTCTTCGGAAAATAATCAACTGTTTTTTTCGTATTTCATAAAAAATTCAGGATTATTGCGTTTTTTTTGACGGCTTTCCTTTCCTCTTATACATCTTTCGAGAAGACAAAGCTGCTGTCGCCGTCCTTGTAATCCTCCATATGGAGTTCTCCGGAAAGACCGGAAAGGCTCGGCAGGATTGCTGCTACGCGCGTCATCTTTTCTTCTAACGCCGTATCGGTTCCAAGCAGAATCCGCACGGTATCATAGTAATGCAGAATAATTTCGCTGTTCTCATTAAATTCCACACTGTCCGGCGTGATATTGTATTTCTCCGTCATTCTCGTAAGTGCGAGCATGGTGCGGAAAACTGCCGGTTTTTCAACCGGGAGCTGCTCGTTCACGGTCACATAGTCAAACGTAAGTCCTGTTACAAGCGGAACATCGGAAAGGGTCGGCTGAAAGTCTGTCGTTGTCACACGTGCACTTTTAATCGTATCCGCCGAGAGCGCACCGTCGGATGTACTGCTTTCGGATGCTGTGCCATCGGATGATACGCTTTCGGATGCAAGCGGCTCACTCGTAAGGGATCCATCCGCACTCGTTCCATCGGAGGCGGTTCCGTCGGAAGACTCACCCTCCGCAGGTGTTTCCTGCTCCTCGTCCACGCACTCCAGCACGATGCCGTTCTTGTCAAAATAGACCTTCTGGCCTTCGTACTCGACATAACCGACCACTTTTTTCTCATTTACCTGGATGCAGATGGTGTCATAGCTTACAAACGTAAACTCCACGGAGTTCATAAAAGGAATATCGCTCATATCAACCTTCGAATGAAACGTCGTAAGAAGCACCGTGTTTTTCATCCACTTGTCGTCCGCGACCATCTCTTTGATTTCATCTTTTGTATACCGGGTGTTCCCCGCCACCTGGATATTGCGGATTTTGAACACATTAAAAAACAAGGCACCTGCAAGGCCGACGCCAAGCACCACCCCGGTCAGAATCCGTATTTTTCTGTTTTTCTTCTTTTTTCTGTTTTTTTTCTGTCTCATATTTCTTTTTCTACGATAATCTTGGCTCCGAGTTCCCGGAGCGTTTCTGGAAACCGTTCATACCCCCGCTCAATCAGTTCTGTCTGCCGGATTGTGGAAAATCCTTCTGCGGCAAGCGCCGCAGATACGAGTGCCGCGCCGCCCCGAAGATCCTGGGAAACAACTTCTGCACCGTGCAGACGGCTTTTTTCGGCCGTCAGCCATTTTCCGCAGATCTGCAGCGTACCGCCCATTTTCTGCAGCTCCTCTGCCGTCCGGAGGCGGTCCTCAAATACATTTTCACAGATACAGCTCTTTCCTTCCAGCGTCATCGCTGCCGCCAGATACAGCGACTGCAGATCCGTCGGAAAACCGGGATATTCCTCTGTCTCCACGTACGGAACAGCATGCTGCACGTTTTTGCTGTCTGCTACCAGTGTACCACTCTTCCTTGTATATTGTCCACCTATTTTCTGATAGAGGGACAGAACCGCCCCCATTTCGTCCAGCGGCGCGCCGGAAAGCGTCAGGTGCCCCCGCGTCGCCGCGCCCATCAAAAGATACGTCCCTGCCGCAATCCGGTCACCCGGAACACGATACCGGCAGCCGGACAGCAGTCTCTTTCCCTGCCTTCCGTAAACGGTAATCTGCTCCGTCCCCTCGCCGGTAATCTCCGCTCCCATGGCCTTAAGAAACCGGCAGAGATGAACCACTTCCGGCTCCCGCGCACAGTGCTCCAGCCTTGTTGCACCTTCCGCTCCGACAGCAAAAAGAACCGCATTTTCCGTCGCCCCGACGCTCTTTTTCGGAAAGCAGAGCACGGCTCCTTTCGGATGATCTGCCTTTGCCCGAATGGTGCCGTCCTCCTCGAAGACCTCGGCTCCCAGAAGCTCCATTGCCCTCTGATGCAGGTCCGTCGGCCGCTTTCCGATCCGGCAGCCGCCAGCCCCTGCAAGGTATGCCTCCCCTGTCCTTGCAAGAAGACTTCCCAGAAACAAAAGAGAGGCGCGCAGTCTCTTCGAAAGCGCTCCCTCCACACGGCTTTTTTCGATCTTTTCACAGTTCAGGTGGAGCGCATTCCTCTCCCACCAGACTGTTCCGCCAAGGCTTCTTACAATCTCCGCCATATCCTCCACATCGGAAATCTTCGGGCAGCCTTCCAGCACGATCTCCTCTTTTGTCAGAACCGCCGCCGCGATCATGGGAAGAACGGCATTTTTGGAACCCTGGACTGTTACCGTTCCGCAAAGCCGCCTTCCGCCGAGAATCTGATATACTCCCACCTGTTCTCTCCCATCCGGCCTCTCTTTTTACGGTATGCATTACACTCCCGTTTTGTTCCCGTTCTGCAGCGCTTTTCCGCCTTTTTAATCGGTGTCCCTCGAGACCGCCAGGGCAAGCCCCATCTCGCCGAGCAGAAACAGCACGGAGGTGCCGCCGTAACTGATAAAAGGCAGCGTAATGCCGGTATTCGGAATCGTATTTGTCACAACCGCGATGTTCAGGATCACCTGAAGCGCAATATGCCCCATAATTCCGCCCGCAATCAGTGCTCCGCCAAGATCCCGCGCATGGATCGAAATGACCATCAAGCGCCAGATCAGCACCGCAAACACGGCGATCACCAGGCAGGCGCCGAACAGTCCGCCCTCCTCACAGATAATCGAAAAGATCATATCATTCTGCGCTTCCGGCACAAAGCCAAGCTTCTGCAGGCCTTTTCCAAGCCCGCAGCCAAAGATTCTCCCGCTGCCGATCGCATAGAGTCCCTGAATGGTCTGGAACCCCTTCTCGTACGCCTCCGGGTTGCGCCAGATGGCAAGGCGTTCAAGGCGGTAGCTCTCCATCATCAGAAAAACGGCAATAAACCCGATGCCGGCGCCTCCGATTCCGAGAAACGGCAGGTAGCCCGGATGTGAAATAAAGATCAGAAACGCACAGATTCCGAGCAAAATAATCGCCGTACTTAAGTTATTGCTTCCGACAAGCGCTGCAATCGGCAGAGTGCACAGCACCGCCTTTGTCATAAACCAGAGACTGTCGGACCGGCCTTTCGTGTGCTCCATCACCCAGGGCAGGAAGAGAATCACCGCCATCTTGGCAAATTCCGTAGATTCTGCGATCTGTTTTGCTTTCCCGATATTTCCCTGGGCAAATGCCGCGTCGATCTGCGCCTGATATTCCTGCTGCTTTTGCAGGGCGGCCTCATATTCGCTTCCCAGCGCTTCATGCTCGGCGAGCGCCGGGCGGATGAGATGCACGCCGAATACGGCGAGGATCGCGAGACAGGCCGTCAGTCCGAGCAGCTTTTTGTCGCGTTCGGTCAGGGTGAGGTTCATTCTGCGGTCTCCTTTCCCTGCAGGATGCAGTTCAGGCTGAGCACGTACATGCCGTCCTCATAGGTATAGCCGGTGTAGTCCACCTTGCGGAACAGGCCGAGGCTTTGCAGCTTGAGCACATAGCCCGGGATGTCGAT
>OHVB01000559.1_pt1 | contig 13197 bp, 10 predicted proteins | sample 1579331 | NCBI WGS metagenome assembly OHVB01 (sample SAMEA3882503, study PRJEB24775) | human gut metagenome | biome: human-associated habitat; feature: intestine environment; material: feces | place: Netherlands | collected 2009/2010
CGTACACGAAAAAGTTACATCTTTTGAGCAGTTCAAATGAACAGGCATTTGTACTGCCGAAAATCATCCGTACCGGCATACACCGGTGTGAAGGAACCGGAGTAAGAAATACGGAAATGGCTGCACAGTACAGAAAAGGATACGTCCCGGTTACGCTGGGTGTGGACGGGTTGCGGCTTACAATATAAAAGGAAAAGCCAGAACTGCAGGAAACAAGCAGTGCTGAAGATGTGCCAACCTCATCTAATCCAAATCCCCAATCCCACCTCCGCCCCACCGCCTATTCGGCCTTCAACCTCGACTATATCACATTTTGCAATATTTAGGCTACAAAATGTGAGGAAAAAATAAACGAACTTTGATATGATAGGGATGAAATAAAAAGGCTGCTATGGATTATGGGGAAAGGAATGGCGGTTTCTGTTCAATATGCCCACTGACGAGCAGAAAGTGCGTGACCGTAATTTTTAAGCAGGCCAAAAAAACGGACAAATACATGAAACAGAAAAGGGAAGGAGCTTGTATATGAAAGTTTGCTACACGGCAGGCCAGGTCAAAAAGCTGGAAAACTGCTTCTCGGTTTCCACCAATGCGGTGGAGATCCGCATCTGGTTTTTGACGGACGATATTCTGCGTATCCGCGCCGGTTTTGATGGAGACTGGGACGAAGCGTCCTACAGTCTGACCATGACCGCCTGGGACTCCCGCACGGACGAGCTGATGAAGGACTGCCGTAAGCGCGTGCAGACCGCCGCTGCCGAACTGACCGATGGCGACAAGCAGGCCGTGATCCAGGGCAGCCGCCTGAAGGTGGTTGTGGAAAAGGCACCCTTCCGTATCATGGTATACGATAAAGATGGCAGCCTGCTGCATGCAGACATTCCCGACCTTGCTTATCGTGAGGATTCCAACCACCGCCGCATGCACGCTTCCCAGATCGAAGCCGATGACTGCTTCTATGGCTTTGGCGAAAAATCCGGCGAGATCAACAAGGCTGAAAAGTACATGAACATGGCCCCCGGCGATGCCATGGGCTACAATGCCAAGGAGACCGATTCCCTGTACAAACACATTCCGTTCTACATCAAGCTGAACCGCGGTACCAAACAGGCAGTTGGTTACTTCTACCACAACACCGCTGAATGTGATTTCAATATGGGCCGCGAAAAGCGTAACTACTGGCACCGTTACTCCACCTACCGCACCGATGCCGGGGATGTGGATCTCTTCCTGATCGCAGGCCCCTCCATCCGCGATATCATTGAGCGTTACACCGATCTGACCGGCAAGTCCGTCATGCTGCCCAAAGCAGCGCTGGGCTATCTGGGCAGCTCCATGTACTACCCCGAATTGCCGGAAAACAGCGATGACGCTGTGCTGGAATTTATTGATACCACCCATGAGGAGGACATCCCCGTGGACGGCTTCCAGCTTTCCTCCGGCTACTGCGCCGTGGAAACCGAGCAGGGCATCAAGCGCTGCACCTTCACCTGGAACAACAAGCGCTTTAAGGACCCCGCTGACTGGTTTGCCCAGATGGTCAAGCGCGGCATTATCGTTTCGCCCAACATCAAACCCGGCATGCTGCTGGTTCACCCCCTGTTGGAAGAGATGAAGGCAAAGGATATGTTCCTGCCCGCATCCGATGACAACGCCGGTGTGGACGGCCTGGCGGTGGGCACCTGGTGGGGCGGCCCCGGCCTGTTTGTGGACTTTACCAAGCAGTCCACCCGCGAACACTGGAAACAGTACATCAAGGACGCCCTGCTGCGTTACGGCTGCCGCTCCCTGTGGAACGACAACTGCGAGTATGACTCCCTTGTTGATAAGGACGCCAAGGTCTATTTTGAGGGCAAGGGCAGCACCATCGGCACCATGAAGCCGGTGATGAGCAACCTGATGTGCCAGCTTTCCAACGAAGCCATTGAAGAGTACGACCCCAACTGCCGTCCCTTCTCTGTCTGCCGTTCCGGCCATGCCGGCATCCAGCGTTACGCCCAGGTTTGGGCAGGCGATAACCTGACCCACTGGGATACCCTGAAATACAACATTGCCACGATTTTGGGCATGGCGCTCTGCGGTGTTTCCAACCACGGCTGCGATATCGGCGGCTTCTATGGCCCCGCACCGGAGGCCGAGCTGTTCGTGCGCTGGGTGCAGAACGGCATCTTCCAGCCGCGCTTCTCCATCCATTCCACCAACACCGACAACACCGTGACCGAGCCCTGGATGTTCAGTGATAAAAAGCAGTACATCCGCGATGCCATCAACTTCCGCTACAAGCTCAGCCCGATGCTGTATTCCCTGATGGTGCGCGCCCACGAAAGCGGCCTGCCGATCTGGCAGCCCACCTTCGCCGTGTTCCAGAACGACCCCGCCACCTATGATGAGGGCGTTGACTTCATGTTTGGCGATTCTCTGCTGGTTGCCAACGTTGTGGAAAAGGGCCAGACCGTGCGCCCTGTCTACCTGCCCAGGACCGAGAACGAAAACGAGCGCTTCTACAACTTCTACACCCGCGAGGAGTACGCTCCCGGCCAGACGATCGAGGTACCGGTCGATATTTCCAGCATCCCGCTGTTTGTGCGCAGCGGTGCTATCCTGCCCATGAGCGGCAACCGCCTGCACAACCTGATGACCGAAAAGACCACTGAGTTGGAGATCCTGATGGCACCGGATGTGGATTCCGAGTTTGTTCTGTACGAGGATGACGGCTGCACCAATGAGTATCTGAAGGGCGCTTACCTCAAGACCCGCATTGCCGTGACCGCAGGCGTAAAGACTTACGTTCACTTTACCAACGAGGGCGATTACGATACCGCTGTGGAAAGCATGTATCTGGATATGATCCACCGCGAAAAATCCCCGTTCTATGTGCAGCTGGACGGCAAGGAGCTGCCGCACTTCCTGCACCGCCGCAAGTTTGAGGAAGCCGAGAGCGGCTGGTACTACAGCCAGCGCCTGAAGAGCGTGCAGGTCAAGTACCCCAACCCCAAAAAGGACCATGAGGTCATGGTCTCGTTTGAGCAGTTTGATCTGATTGGTATGTAACGCGCCGTAAAACGCGATACAAAATAGAAGGAGGAAACAAAATGTTCAAAAAGATTGCAGCGCTGGCAACGGCTGCTGTGCTGTGCGCCGGGCTGATGGCTGGCTGCGGCGCATCCAGCACCACGGCTGACACCAGCTACAGCGCAGAAAACCCACTGGTTCTGACGCTGGCCCACGGCCTGTCCGAGGCCCACACCGTCCACATTGCCATGACCCAGTTTGCTGAGGAAGTGAACGAAAAGACCGGTGGCCGCGTCCAGGTCAAGATCTTCCCCAACGGCCAGCTCGGCAGCGAAAACGAGAACCTGGAGCAGCTGCAGGCAGGCGTTATCGCCATGACCAAGGTTTCTGCCCCCGGTCTGGCAACGTACAACGAAGCCTACAACGCATTCGGCCTGCCTTACATCTTTAATGATACCGAGGATTTCTACCATGTCATGGACTCGCAGGAGATGCAGGACTTCTTCCTCTCGACCGGCGAGGACGGCTTTGTCACGCTGACCTACTACACCTCCGGTGCCCGCTCCTTCTACACGAAGGATAAGGCCATCCGCACCCCGGCAGACCTCAAGGGCCTGAAGATCCGCGTGCAGGACATGAAGTCCCAGACCGATATGATGAACTATCTGGGCGGCATTCCCGTTGCCATGTCTTACGGCGATGTGTATACCTCCCTGCAGACCGGCATCATTGACGGCACCGAAAACAACGAAACCGCACTGACCACCGGCAAGCACGGCGAAGTGTGCAAGGTCTACTCCGTTGACCAGCACGCCATGATCCCCGATGTTCTGATCATGAGCGAAAAGGTATGGAAGCAGATCTCCCCGGAAGATCAGGAGATCATTCTGGAAGCTGCCCACAACTCCACCGAGGCCCATAAGGTCATGTGGGATACGGCCATTGAAGAAGCTGTAAAAGAAGCACAGGAAACCATGGGCGTTGAGTTTGTTTACGATGTAGACAAGGAAGCTTTCCGCGAAGCAACCCAGCCCATGATCGAAGCATACGAAGAACAGTATCCCGGCGTTAAGACCCTGATGGATACGATTGAAGCTGCACGAGAGGGGGAATAAAACATGAAACAGTTTTTGGGTAAAGTAAAGTTCTGGATGGATAAGTTCCTCAGCATTGCCTGCGCCGTTCTGCTGTCTTTCATGACCATCCTGGTTCTCATCCAGGTGTTCTCCCGTTATGTCCTCAACAGCCCCGTTGCTTTTACGGAGGAACTGGTGCGTTACAGCCTGATCTGGACCGGCTTTATCGGTGCAGCTTACGCATTCTCCACCCGCGAGCATATGTCCCTGACGCTGGTGCGCGATAAATTCACCGGCAAAGCCCACACCGCTCTGCTGGTTGCCATCGACGGCCTGATCCTGCTGCTGGCGATCTTCGTCATCACCATCGGCGGCTTCAAGCTGGCTGTTTCTGCCAGCCGTGAATTCTCCGCTCTGCTGGGCATCCCCCGCAGTCTGGTGTACTCCATCGCTCCGATTTCCGGCATTTTCATCATCATCGCCCAGATCATCAACATTTATGAAGATATCACCGGCGAAAAAGTTGACTGCTAAGGAGGGCACAGAACAATGAGCATTACACTGACAACCGTTATCCTTTTTGCTGTGTTCGGCGTGCTGCTGTTTTTGGGCGTGCCCATCTCCATCAGCATCGTGGTTTCTTCCATTGTAACCGCCATGTCCACCCTGTCTTGGGACCAGATCACCTTTATCACCATGCAGAAGATGAACTCCGGTGTCGAGAGTTTCTCCCTGCTGGCCGTGCCGCTGTTTATTCTGGCCGGCAACATCATGAACAACGGCGGTATTGCCAAGCGCCTGGTCAACTTTGCCCAGCTGTTCGTTGGCAAGATCCCCGGCTCCATGGCACAGGCCAACATCCTGGGCAACATGCTGTTCGGCGCACTGTCCGGTTCCTCCGTTGCTGCTGCTTCCGCCATGGGCGGTTGCATCAGCCCCATTGAGGAAGAAAACGGCTATGACCCCGCTTACTCTGCAGCAGCCAACATTGCTTCCGCCCCCACCGGCCTGCTGATCCCGCCCACCTCCGCATTCATTGTTTACTCCACCGTTGCTGGCGGTGTTTCCATCTCCACCCTGTTCATGGCTGGTTACGTTCCCGGCATCCTGATGGGCCTGTGCTGCATGCTGGTTGCCTTTGTCGGCGCCAAAAAGGCAGGCATGAAAGCTACCGGTTATGATAAGAGCAAGAGCATCGGCAAGACCATTTGGGACGCTGTGCCCTCTCTGCTGCTCATCGTCATCGTTATCGGCGGTATCGTTTCCGGTATCTTCACCGCTACCGAGGGCGCTGGCATCGCAGTTCTGTACTGTCTGATCCTCTCCATCGTCTACAAGAGCATCACGTTCAAGAGCTTCTTGAAGATCCTGCTGGATTCCGCCAAAACTTCCGGTATCATCCTGTTCCTGATCTCCGCTTCCTCCGCCATGTCCTTTGTTATGGCTTACTCCGGCATCCCGGCAGCCATCTCCAACGGCCTGATGAGTCTGACCAGCAACAAGTACATCATCTTCCTGCTGATGAACATCATCCTGCTGGTGATCGGCATGTTCATGGATATCACCCCGGCCATCCTGATCTTTACCCCGATCTTCCTGCCCATCGCTACCAGCTTTGGCATGACCGAGATCCAGTTCGGCGTTATGCTCATCTTCAACATGTGCCTGGGCAACATCACCCCGCCGGTTGGCTCCGTTCTGTTTGTCGGCTGCGGCATTGGCCATGTTTCCATCGAGCAGGTCACTTCCAAGCTGATCCCGTACTTTGTCGCATTGGTGCTGGCCCTGCTGGCTGTTACCTATATCCCGGCACTGTCTCTGGGTCTGCCCAGCCTGATGGGCCTGATCTGATCGCAGGCTTTGCCCCGCAACTCAACAATAGCATAAACAAAAACGGCACCGCTGCCCAAAGGAAAAAACCCGGGCGGCGGTGCTGTTTTTGCTAAGGTTCCAGATACACTTTAGGGTGTTGAAGCAACCGGTTTCTGCACAATACCTAACAAATAATTCCATAGTTTTTGCTTCCTAATGATTGTCTTGATTTAGTAACTTCATGGAATAATCGTAAAAATCACTCAATTCCTTATATGTCTGTATCTTATTTTTGCGTTTTAGATAATCAGCATAAAAGGCAAAGAAGCAAGCAAGGGCAGCACCAATAATCATCAATCCGTATCCCCATAGGGTACTTCCACCATTTAGCGTAATGATAAGACCAGTTACCGCAATAAGCAGTCCTATAATCATAACCAGGCCGCTTTGGATCAGTTGTATTGCATCTTGGGGGGATTTATTTAGAGTTGTGTTGGCCACTTCTTTTTTCATCGTTTCTATATCTCCTTTCATAAGGTCATCCAAAGAAACGGAATAAATGTCGCAGAGCATAATTAGATTGTGAACATCAGGATAGCTCCTTTCATTTTCCCAACTTGAAATTGTTTGCCTTGAAACATCGAGGAGCTCCGCAAGTTTTTCTTGGCTAAAACCGCTTACGGTTCTCAGTTCTTTTAGTCGTTTACTTATGTACATCGCATTTGTTCCTTTCTTCTGTATATTCTTTATAACACATTTCCGCAAAAATACGATCAAGTTTACTTTCCAACCACCGTCAAAATCTCTTTACATAGGTGTTTGAAACGCAGAATCAACAATGTTTTTTATACCATCAGAGCGCCTATAACACCGTGGAAAAGCAGGCGGCAGCCTTTATTGCAGACTTTTTTGATAGCACTTCCTGCTGAACATGCCGCCAAATTTTTTCAGCCTTTCTTCCTGCCGGGCCTTGCAGGCGCTCTTTTTTTGTGGTACCATGCCCTACAAAAGTAAAAATGGCCGCAAGCGGCAGGGGAGCCCCCCTGACCATGCAGCCAACAACAGGAAGGGCACATCATGAAATTTTTCAGTCTCGAAAATCCAATCTGGAAGTTTATCGGCAATTTGGCGGATTTTTTCCTTTTGTCCTGTCTGTGGTATCTCTGCTGCCTGCCGGTGGTGACGGCGGGTGCGGCCACAACGGCGCTGTATTACGTTACCTTAAAGATGGCCCGCGGGCAGGAAGGCCAGCTCATTCCCGCGTTTTTCCATTCTTTTAAGCAGAACCTCAAACAGGCAACCGCGCTGTGGGTGGGGTACTTGGCGGTTGGCATCCTTCTGGTACTGGATTTGGTGATCTGCCTGCAGACCAGTTCGGTGTTTGCGGGGGCAATGTTTTTTACCAGCGTAGTGCTGCTGGCCTGTTGGGCGCTGTTTATCACCATGCTCTTCCCGCTGGTTGCCCGGTGCGATAACACCATCGGCGCGCTGTTCAAGATGGGCATTGCCATGGCACTGCGCAATGTAATGCCTGTTCTGGCCGCGCTGATGGTCACCGTAGCATTTTTTGCCGTGGGCGTTTTTGTATTCTGGCCGGTGCTGCTGGTGGCGCCGGGGCTGGCGAGCTACTGCAACGCCTTTTTGTTCAACCGCATTTTTGATAAATATGGCATGACGCTGGAATAACTGCACAATAAAATACGGTTTGGTTACGGCACTCCGTGCGTTACCCGTTATCCCGCAGGTGGGGGTGGATGGGCAGCCCGGAGTGCTTTCTGTATTCACGGGGGGAACGCCCGGTGCTGGCGCGGAACAGATCCTTGAAATAGTTGCTGCTGCCAAAGCCGCACAGCATGGCAATTTTGGTGATGGAGTTATCTGTCATCAACAGCATCTGGGTGGCCTGGCGCAGCCGGATGTAATTCACATGCTCTTTGAACGTCTGCCCGGTGATCAGCCTGAACTTGCGGGAAAAATAGGTGGGGCTCAGGTTGCAGTACCCGGCCACTTCTTCCAGCGTTAAGGGCTGCTGGTAATTCAGCGCAATGTATTTCAGCGCGCGCTCAATGTCGGCGCTGTAGCCCTCTTTGGGAGACATGGTTTCATGGCTGAAAATGCCATTCCGCAGCAAAAGCAGCACCAGATGCAGCGATTCCAGCTCCAGCACCTGCTCCGAATATTTGCGCGGCAGGTCGTTTTCCAGCAGCATCTGGTCCAAAAGAGCTTCTACCATCGTGCGGGTCTCGGCGTTCAGGATCACCTTGCAGGAACGCTCCAGCGCCTGCTGTACTTCGGTCGGGTCGCCACGCATCATGCCGGCAAGTACATCTGATTTACAGAACACGATAATGCGCTCGCAGCTGGTTTTGCCCTCGTAGCGGGTGCTGTGGGGGTCGCCCGCAGCCACAATAAACAGGTCGCCCGCTTCCAGGTGCCACTGGCCCTGGTTGACGGTGTAGGTGCAGGTGCCGCTTTTCAGGTAAAAAATTTCGCAATAAGTGTGGGTGTGCTCGTAAGACATGCGGAACACCGGGCCGTGCAGAGCACGCTCTACATAAACATCAACAGTTTGCTGCTCCAATTCTTCCGCCGTGCGGGAGTTGGAGTCGTTCTCCATCGGTTCGCGTTCGGGACTCATTGGCAAAGATGTCCTTTCATAAAGTTGTAACTTTTAGCATTGTGCATAAATTTGCGAAAATGGGTTTATGTATTATAGATATATATAATACACTGTTTTTGGGGAAAGTCAAGAAAACTGTGTTTTGCAGCAAAAACTGCATATTTTTTTAGTATTTTCGGTGCTTTCCAGCAGGTATAATGACAGTGTTGAAAGAAAGACGGGGTGCACACCGCCTGAATAAAAAATGTTAACGGCAAAGCTGGTTCATCGCTTGCCCAGCCGCCGTTCCACTGCTTGACATTAAGGAGAACACCATATGAAAAAGAAAATTATTGCAGCCACAATGGCCGCCGCTATGTGCGTAAGCCTGGCAGCCTGCGGCGGCAGCACCGCCTCTTCCTCCGCCGCTGAAAGCACCGCTTCCTCCACTGCCGAAAGCACTGCATCCTCTACTGCAGACGCTGCTTCCACCGGCGATGAAGAAGTTGACCTGCGCATGGCATGGTGGGGTTCTCAGGACCGCCATGACCGCACCATCAAGGCCATCGAGCTGTATGAATCCCTGCACCCGAACGTAAAGATCGAGTACGAATATTACTCCTTTGATGACTATTTCACCAAGCTCAAGACCCTGGTTGCTTCTGACCAGGTGTGGGATATTTTCCAGCTGGGCGGCAACTTCCCCATGTACATGGACAAGATCTATCCGCTGGATGACTATATCGCTTCCGGTGTTGTGGATGTTTCCGGCATCGGCGATGCCAACCTGAAGACCACCCAGGATACTGAGGGCCATCAGCTGGGTATCTCCAACGGCCTGAACTCTTACGGCATTGCTTACGATCCCGACATGTTCGCTGAAGCCGGCGTTACCGAGCCCACCGATACCTGGACCTGGGATGACTACGCAAACGCTGCCAACACCATCCATGAAAAGCTTGGCGTTTACGGCTGCTCCTCCATGCTGACCTCTGAATTCATCGCTGGCTGCTCCGTTTACGTTGCACAGTATGGCGATGTTGGCCAGTACAGCTTCTTTAACCTGGATCTGACCGGCATGGGCTTCGATGACCCCCAGATGCTGACCCCCTACATCCAGATGCGTGCTGACTCCATCAAGAACGAGGTTTACCCCGATGCCGGTGCTTCCGCTGAGATCACCAACATCGAAAACGACTTCCTGGTAACCGGCGAAGCTGCAATGGCTTGGGTTGCTGCCAACCAGTTCCCGACCATGTACAACGTCTGCCAGGAGCAGGGCCGCACCCTCAAGCTGGCAACTCTGCCCCGCATCACCAGCGATGGCCCTTCCGGTGCTGTCATCCAGTCCTCTCAGATGCTCTGCGTCTCTCAGGACAGCCAGCAGAAAGAAGAAGCTGCTAAGTTCATCAGCTGGTTCGAAAATGACCCCGACTGCAACAACATCCTGCAGGGCGAGCGCGGCATTCCTGTAAACGCTACCGTTCGTGAGACCCTGTCTGCCAACGCTACCGAAGGCCAGCAGATCATGTACGACTTCATGGACAAGGTTTCTAAGTTCAAGATGCCGGACAAGGTCAACGTGCTGAGCCCCGACGGCCAGGACGAGGTTGTTGATAACTACCGCAACTACATCCAGCAGGTTGTTGACGGCCAGATCACCGCAGAAGAAGCTGCCCAGAAGACCTATGACGATGCAGCTGCACTGTTCACTGAGTAAGGTTTAACACAAATTCATAATGCTCCGGGCGGGCACGGTCAGGAAGAAAGGGCTGTGCCCGCCCTTTTTTGAAAGGGAGGTATTCTTTCGTGAAAGGTCAAACTTCCACCTCGGCACTGAAAAGGTTCATGAACAAAGATAATACCGTCGGCCATGTGTTTGCGTTCCCGTTTATCTTTGGTTTTGTCTGCTTTTCCCTGATTCCGGTGTGCATTTCATTTTATTATGCATTCACCAACTACTCGCTCGGCTCCAAAACCGCAGCATTTATCGGGTTCAAGAACTTCCTGCGCCTGTTCCAGGACGAGGTTTTCCTGAAATCTCTGGCCATCACCTTAAAATACGTTTTGATCTCTGTGCCGCTCAAGCTGACTTTCGCTTTGCTGGTGGCGTACCTGCTCACCCGGCCCAGCCGCATGGTTACGTTCTACCGTTCACTGTACTACCTGCCATCCCTGGTTGGCGGCAGTGTGGCCGTTGCCCTGGTGTGGAAACAGCTGTTTGCCCGCAAAGGTCTGTTCAACAGCGTGCTGGCCAACATGGACATGAGCACCATCAACTGGTTCGGCAACCAGAAACTGGCGCTTTACCCGCTGATTTTGATGTCCGTCTGGCAGTTTGGCTCTTCGATGATTATTTTTGCCGCTGGCTTAAAAGAAATCCCTGTCAGCTATTATGAAGCTGCCAGGATCGACGGCGCACGTGGATACCAGAGCTTCTTCCGCATCACGCTGCCCTGCCTGTCTCCCATCATTCTGTATAACCTGATTATGCAGACCATCTCTGCTTTCATGGCATTCACCCAGGCTATGATCATCACCAACGGCGGCCCCAACAACAGCACCATGCTGTACGCCCTGTACGTTTACAACCAGGCCTTCAAGTACAATGATATGGGTTACGCCTGCGCCATGTCCTGGTTTATGCTGGTGGTTATGGGCCTTATCACGTTCATCATCTTCAAAACATCCAAGTTCTGGGTGTTCAGCGAAGCAAACTAAGCAGGGAAGGAGCGTACGGTTATGCATAACAGAAAAACAGTCACCAAAGTGTTGTATCACGTTTTTGTCATCCTGTTCGGCTTTATGATGGTTTATCCCGTATTGTGGATGATCAGCGGCTCGTTCAAGGGCAACGCCGAAATTCTGCGCGGCACCCTGTCCCTGATCCCGAAAGAGCTGAAGCTGACAAACTATGCCACCGGCTGGAAAGGCTTTGGCGGCACCACCTTTGCAACCTTCTTTACAAACTCCATCTTCATTACGGTCATTGCAACCTTCGGCACCGTCATCAGTTCCTCTCTGGTGGCCTATGCTCTGTCCCGTGTGCGGTTCCGCGGCCGCAAGTTCTGGTTCACCTGCATGCTGGTCACCATGATGCTGCCCACCCAGGTCATCATGATTCCCCAGTATCTGATTTATTATCGCCTGGGTCTGGTTCCCGGCTATGTACCCCTGATCCTGCCTTACTTCTGCGGCCAGGCGTTCTTTATCTACCAGATGATGCAGTTTATGCAGGGCATCCCCAAGGATCTGGACGAAGCCGCTACCATTGACGGCTGCAGCAAATACCAGATTTACAGCCGCATCATCCTGCCGCTGATGAAACCCTCCATCGTAACCACTGTTATCATTCAGTTCTACTGGAAGTGGGACGACTACATGGGCCCCCTGCTTTACTTGAGCCGCCCGCAGTCCTATACTGTATCTATCGCCATCAAACTGTTTGCCGACTCTGCTTCCACCACGGACTACGGCGCAATGTTTGCTATGTCCACCCTTTCGCTGATCCCCGTGTTCCTGATCTTCCTGTTCTTCAACCGCTATCTGGTTCAGGGCATTGGCACCAGCGGCCTGAAAGGCTGATGTTTGTATGAAAACCATCCAGAACCCCATCCTGCGCGGCTTTTGCCCGGACCCCTGCATGATCCGCACCGGGGACGATTATTACATTGCCACATCCACCTTTGAATGGTGGCCCTGTGTCAACCTGTACCATTCCAAAGAGCTGGCCCACTGGGAGCAGCTGCCAAGCCCGCTGCGCGAACCCGGCCAGATGGACCTGCGGGGGGACCCCAACTCCGGCGGTATCTGGGCCCCGGACCTGAGCTGGGATGGGCAGTATTACTACCTGCTTGTCACCAACGTGACCACCAAAAAGGGCCGTTGGTACAACACCCATAACTATATGAGCCGTGCCGCTTCCATCACAGGGCCGTGGAGCCAGCCGGTGTACTTGAACAGCATCGGATTCGACCCTTCGCTGCTGCATGATACCGACGGTAAGTGCTACCTGGTCAATATGGTCAACGGCTTCAAAGGCGTGCTGGTGCAGCAGATGGACCCCGAAACCGGCGCCCTGCTGGGCGAACGCCGCAAGGTATACAGCGGCTCCGGCATCGGCTGCACCGAAGGCCCCCGCATCTATCACATTGGCAGCTGGTACTATCTGGTTGTGGCCGAAGGTGGTACTGGGTACTCCCATTGTGTCACGATTGCGCGGTCGGACAACGTGTTCGGCCCCTATGAGACAATGCCGGACAACCCGCTGCTGACTTCGGATCAGAACGATCTGACCGCCATCCAGAAATGCGGCCACGGTTCCTTTGTGGAAACGCAGAACGGTGAATGGTACATGGCACACCTGTGCTCCCGCCCGAACTCTGCCCGCGGCAGCCTGCTGGGGCGCGAAACAGCGCTGCAAAAAATCACCTGGCAGGATGGCTGGCCGCGGCTGGCCTGCGGCGGAAAAATTGCCCAAAACGCCGTGCCCGCCCCAAAAGATTTGCCAGAAGTGGAGCTGCCCGTAATGGCGGAACAGGATGACTTTGACGTTCCGGCCCTTGCCCCCGGCTATGCCACGCCGCGCACCCCGCTGGGCGATTGTGTGAACCTGACCGTCCGCCCCGGCTGGCTGCGGCTGACCGGGCAGGAATCCATGAACTCGCTGCACCATGTCACCCTGGTGGCCCGCCGCCA
>OHVB01000560.1_pt1 | contig 13193 bp, 7 predicted proteins | sample 1579331 | NCBI WGS metagenome assembly OHVB01 (sample SAMEA3882503, study PRJEB24775) | human gut metagenome | biome: human-associated habitat; feature: intestine environment; material: feces | place: Netherlands | collected 2009/2010
TGGCATTCTTTGCGGATAATGCCCTTGGAAGCTGTTTTGATTTGGCGAGATGCCCTGTGCAAACCACAGTCACTCAAGAATGGCTCTGCTGCTTTGATTTGTTTGAAATGTTCTTTGAGGTGAAATAATCTTCATTTCCTTCCCGCTTCTTCAGTCAGACAGCACAGCTATCTTTCTTGGAAGGAGCGGTCGAACCTGAAGTTTTTCACTCTCGCATTTTCTGACAAACAAATCAAAACCGCTTCTAACCTTTTTGTGGCATGTGTAAGATTGCCGTATGGGGCATTCGGGATGCCGATTTGTGGCATGTGTAAGATTGTCGTATGGGGCATTCGGGATGTCGAATAATTTGAGTAAATTTGTAGGTTGTACGGTTCGTTGGGCGGACGGGTTGTACGGTTCGTTGAGCGGACGGACTGTACGGCAATGAAAAGACAATGGAAATATAAATAAATTAAGATATTATGGCACAGGATTACAGCGAGAACGCCAGGAAATGGCTGGAAGGGGATTTCGATCAGGAAACCAAGATGAAGGTGCTGGAACTGCGGAACAATGATCCGGCAGGGTTCGAGGACGCTTTCTACAAGACTTTGGAATTCGGCACCGGTGGCCTGAGGGGTATCATGGGGGTCGGGACCAACAGGATGAACAAATATACCGTCGGGATGGCTACCCAGGGGCTGGCCAACTATATTCTTAAGAAGGTGTCCGGGGATGACATCCGCGTCTGCATTTCCTACGACAGCCGCAACAACTCCAAAATGTTCGCCAAGATCGCCGCTGACATATTCTGCGCCAACGGATTGCACGTGTTCATATTCGATAACCTACGCCCTACGCCGGAGTTGAGCTACTCCATCCGCAAGATGGGCGCGGTCGCTGGTGTGATGGTCACGGCCTCGCACAATCCTAAGGAATATAACGGGTACAAGGTCTATTGGTCTGACGGGGCGCAGATCACCGCGCCGGTGGACCGGGAGATCATCGACGAGGTAAACAGGATCACTGACCCTTCCCAAGTGATGTTCGAGAAAAGGGAACATTGCGGAGAGGTAGAGCTGATGGGCAAGGCTATGGACGATGCTTACATCTCTGACATTCTTTCTCTTACCCTCAGCCCTGAAGCCCGCGAGAAGCACAAGGACTTGAAGATTGTCTATACCCCGCTTCACGGAGCCGGGGTCCGCATCGTGCCTGAGGCTTTGAAACGCCTTGGCTTCGAGAATGTTATCCACGTGCCGGATCAGGATGTGAGTGATGGCGACTTCCCGACAGTTGTCTCTCCGAATCCTGAGGAGCCGGCTGCAATGAAAATGGCTCTTGAGATGGCCGACAAGAAGGGTGCGGACATCGTGATGGCCTCTGACCCTGACGCTGACCGCCTCGGAATCGCGGTTCGTGACAACGACGGCAAGATGGTTCAACTGAACGGCAACCAGACGGGCTCCATTCTGACATATTACATTCTTACCCGTTGGAAGGAACTCGGCAAGCTGGATTCCACAAAGTACATCGCCAAGACCATCGTCACGACTGAGCTGATCGCCGAGATCGGCCGCAGTTTCGGCGTGAAGTGCTACGACGTGCTGACCGGTTTCAAGTACATCGAGGAAATCGTGCGTGAGAACGAGGGCAAGGGCGAGTTCATCTGCGGCGGCGAGGAGAGCTACGGGTTCAATGTCGGCGAGTTTGTTCGCGACAAGGATGCTCCGGTTGCCTGCATAATGGTCGCTGAGTGCGCCGCCTGGGCCGCCGATCAGGGACTGACCCTCTACCAGCTGCTCCAGAGGATTTATTCTGAATATGGCTACCGCAAGGAATCGCTTGTCTCTTTGGTGCGCAAGGGTAAGACCGGCGCTGAGGAGATCCAGAAGATCATGGCAGACTTGAGGCAGAACCCTCCGGCAGAGATTGTCGGCTCGAAGGTCATCAAGGTCATCGACTACAACGAGCCGGAGAAGACCGGACTTCAGAAGTCGAACGTACTCCAGTTCTTCAACGAGGCCGGCGACATCGTCTCTGTCCGTCCTTCCGGAACCGAGCCGAAGATCAAGTTCTACTTCGGAGCCAAGGGACTGGACGCTGATGCAAAACTTAAGGCTCTTGAGGCTCAGTTCATCAGTTAGGCGACTTTTTTGGCGATAGGCCAGCCCGGTCACTGAGCGTGCCGGAATGATACCTTGAAAAGTCGTGGCACCTATTGTCTTGATAATGGTGTGAATAGATGTTTACCTATAGTGGAAATGAATCATAGGTGATAACGTAAAGATTTTATGCTCAATAATTTATCTGCCACGGGGAAATTCACTATCCGTGATGCCCGGCCGTCAGACGGCGAGTTCATCGCAAGAAATGTCCTTGCGGCGATGGGGTATGAGGTTTTCAATGTGGATGCCGACTCTGCGATCGAGTTCGGCTCCACATCTTTGAATGTCAAGGATGCCGTCAAGCTCGTCGGAGAGATTTGCGCCAGACCCGACACGTTATATTCATACGCCAGAACGAGGATCGCATGCGTGGAAGGCAATGCAGTGGGATCGCTGACGGCATATTCAGGAGATGACTATCTGTCGCTGCGCGAGCTGACGTGGGGACTCCTGAACTCTATGTTCGAGGGTGGCGCTCCGTCAGAGGATGAAGATCCGACGCGGTCTGCGGCTTGTTTTCCGTCCGTAGAGGTCTCAAATGGTACGCGTGATCATGAAAGCGCGGGGGAGGACATCCTTGTTACGGAGCCGGAGTGTCTGCCAGGCGAGTTCTATCTCGATAGTATGGCTGTACTCCCCGAGTTCCGCCGGATGGCCTTTGAATATGCCGGCGCGACCGACCGCATAGGCCACCTGCTGATGCTCGACGGCATTGAGGAAGGCCGCAGGAAAGGCTTTCCACGCATCAGCCTGATTGTTGACAAGTCCAAGCCCCGCCTCTTCACCTACTATTCCGCCCTTGGCTTCCGCCCCGACGGAGAGATCCTCTTTTTCGGCCATCTTTATGACCGGATGATCAAGGTGTTAGACTGAGAAATGAATGGTGGTTGGCAATTGTTGATTGCCGGAGGGGTGGAGTCCTATTGATTGATAGGAGGAGACTGTCTTAAAAGTAAAAGTACCCCCTGCGAGGATTGAGAATTCGTTGTCGCCCCTGTAGTGGGGTACAGACTTTTCAACTCTCGCCGAGACTTTTCAGACAGTCTGGGGGGGTGGAGTCCTATTGATTGATTATGAGGGAATTGTGGTATCCTGCTATCTCGAATTAGAGGGTAGGATTTTGTAATTTGTTAATAATGAGATATTTGGCAATAATGTCTCGAGAGTGGCTCAAAAAAGGGAAGTACATGCTCAAAAAAAGGGAAGTACCGTATGTACTTCCCCTTTTTTTTTGAGCCACTCATCAGGCTCGAACTGACGACCTGCGCGTTACGAATGCGCTGCTCTACCGACTGAGCTAAAGTGGCTTGCTGCATTTCACGTGGAAATGGACTGCAAAGATAAGTAAAAATTTTTAACTTTGCACCATGTATTCAGACATTATCATCATTGGTGGCGGAGCGGCAGGACTTATGGCCGCTTACGGTGCCACGAAGGCTCTTCCGCTTGGAAGTCCGGCACGCATTACGGTTCTGGAGAAGATGCCACGTCCGGGCAGGAAGATATTGTTCACGGGCAAGGGACGCTGCAACTTCACGAACCTCAAGGACTGGAACGAGTTCTCGCAGCATATTCGCACGAATCCTAATTTCGTGAAGCCGGCGTTCTATAACTTCACTCCGGAAAATACCATTGATTTCCTTGAAAGCAATGGTTTGGAGACCGTTGTCGAGAGGGGAGACAGGGCCTTCCCATATTCACACAGGGCATCCGATGTGCTGGACACCATCGTTGAGGTGGTGCTGCGCCATGGGGTGACACTGCTTACGGATCGTGAGGTGAAAGACATCCTGCCGGGATTTTCGATCCGATGCGCTGATGGTGAGACGTTTGAATGCTCGAAGCTGATCATCGCGACCGGAGGGCTTTCCTATCCTGGAACCGGCTCGACCGGTGACGGTTACAAATGGGCTAAGTTTTTCGGCCACAATGTCACACCTTGTTTTCCGTCTCTGACAGCCCTCGTTCCTAAGGGTTATAAAATTATCGACAGACCGGAGACAGACCTGAAGGGACATATTCACAGGGAGACACCGATGACTGGAAGTGGAGAGGCGCTGAAGGGCGCCAAGTTGAAGAATGTCAGCCTTACCGTCACGTTTGACGGCTCGAAGTCCGAGACGGAGTTCGGAGACGTGGACTTCACTGACGGAGGAATTGAGGGACCGATCGGATTTCAGGTCAGCCGCAAGTGCGTGAAAGCCTTGATGAATGGTGGTAAGGTGGCGTTTTCGCTTGATCTGAAGCCAGGTGTCTCACTGGAAGAACTGACAGACAGGATCAAGACTCTGTGGAACGAGATCAAGAACGACCCCCGCACCCGCCAATGGAAGGATGGACGCGGGCTGAACGGCAAGGAGATGTATAGAATCCTGCTCGGCAAACTGATGCCGTGGGAACTGATCCCGGGATTTCAGGCGTGGAATCCTGACATCATGAAGATTGATCTTAAGAAGTCTGAATATGCTGACGGGCGCTCCGGCGCTTCTACGGGTCCGGCGTCCCGTTATGCCAATCTGTCGAATCGTTATGACAGGTCGCAGAGTTGGTCGAAAGGCCCGAACCATCGTTCCAACCGTCAGCCAAGACGTTATTACGACATTGATCTTGATCTGTTGGCCAAGACATTGAAGGACTGGAAGTTCGAGATAATCGGTTTTGTGGGTTACGAGCGTTGTGTCATCACTGCCGGTGGCATCTCGACCGACGAGGTGATGCCGAAGACGATGGAGTCACGTCTCAAACCTGGCCTCTACCTTTGCGGTGAGGTTCTTGACATGGACTGCGACACCGGCGGCTACAATCTCCAGTGCGCCTTCTCCACCGGCTACCTTGCCGGCGAGTCCGCGGCCAAGTCTCTGAATATTCCTGGACAGCATTAGGTCCCGATGATAGTGCGTTCCCCTAATTTTTTCGCCGTGGAGGCTAACTTCTTATTAATCAGTTAAAAACCATACTCTCCTCCCCGTTGGAACGGACAGGAGGAGGGTGTGCTATATATTTGATAATAAATACATTATCCTCCATGCCGTTGGCCCAGCTCCCCTCCACAGACTGTCTGAGAAGTCTCGGCGAGAGTAGAGAAAGTCTGTACCCCTATACAGGGGCTACAACTAATTTTCAATCCTCACTGGGGGTACTTTTACTTTTAAGACAGTCTCCCTCGCCGGCGGCAAAAATACCTTACACACAGAGCCTGTATGTCAGGCAGTCTTGTCTCCACGGCTAATAAACTCCGGAGCCGAGCATCTCGTCATCTGAGGAGTACCAGGCGGCGAACTGGCCGTCGGAGATGCCGCGCTGAGGAGTGTCGAAGAGTATGAATATGCCGGCGGGCCTCTTGATCAGGAACGCGTCCTGGAGAGGCTGGCGGTAACGGATGCGGACCCGGTAGCGACGGATCTCACCGTCCGCCATCGCAAGGTCTGTCCTGATCCAATGAATATCTTGTGGCGCGATCCGTAGGCAGCAGCGTGACAGTCCCTTGTGAGTGTGACCCTCCCCGACGTAGATGATGTTCCGCGGAACATCCGTGGCGATCACAAAGATGGAGTCCTTGTGTCCTCCGATGTTGAGGCCTTTCCGCTGGCCGATCGTGTAGAACTGCGCGCCGTCGTGCCGTCCGACAATCTTTCCGAACGGATTCTCCTTGTACCGGGTCTTCTTGATGTGCTTTTTCCCGGCTCTGTAGGTTTCGGTCTCGAACTTGATGTCGTCGTACCAGATTGGTTCCGACAATCTCATCAGATCCTCATCGCTCAATTCCGCGATCTTGTTCACATCGAACTCGTTCCGATGTGATAACCGTTCGGTTGGAGTGGAAGTGGCTCCGGACCCGTGGCCGCCCGTGGCCTCGTGAACGTGTGGATCGCCGCAGGCGAGACGGGATTGAGAGGGAAGCGCGGAAGCTTCGGAGCCATATTCACTCCAATCGGTCTTTCCCGTAGATTTGGTCACTTCGACAGGTTCAGTGACCGAAAGAGATTGTGGTTGCTGAACTTGCGGGGGACTGAGTTTGTCGGAGTGTCGAGGCGTAGCAGGTTCAGTGACCGAAAGAGATTGTGGTTGCTGAACTTGCGGGGGACTGAGTTTGTCGGAGTGTCGAGGCGTAGCAGGTTCAGTGACCGGACTGTTATTGTCAGTGACCCGCCGGTTGTTGAACGGTTTCCCGCCGGAATCCTCGGAGGTATATTCAGTGATCATCATCGGCTCGCCGGGAGTCTCCAGCAGTGAGGCGAGGGTGTCGTGGACGAAGCGATACTGCTCACTTTGAGCGTAGTAGGCATCATAAACCTCCACCACGTTCCCCTCCGCGGGCTTGAGTTTCTGCTGGAGGAATGTAGGAAGGTCAACCTTGCCGACGAAGCATATTCCTTGGGAATCCTTCTTGTCGGCTGACGGCAGATCCGCCTCACGAGCGATCTCTCTGACCTCCGGCTTGGTAAGGTTCCCGATAGGGAAGAGCGCCTTGCCGAGCTGCTCCTGAGTGAGCTGGCAAAGGAAATAGCTCTGATCCTTGTTCGGATCCACTCCTTCCAGAATCCTCCACTGAGGCAGTCCGTCAATCACAACCTGCTTTCCCTCGGCGTCCATCAGCGGAGCCCTGCGGCAATAGTGCCCTGTCGCCACCATGTCGGCTCCGAGTTTCTGAGCGGCCTTGAGGAAAGCGTCGAACTTTATCTCGCGGTTGCACAGCACGTCCGGGTTCGGGGTGCGGCCGGCGGAATATTCATTGAACATGTAGTCCACCACCCTCTGGCGGTACTCCTTTGAGAGATCGACAAAATAGAACGGGATGCCGATCTTCCGCGCGACCAATTCCGCCACGAAGCGATCCTCCTCCCATTCGCAGTCGCCGTGCAGCGTCGCGTCCGCGTCGTGCCAGTTCTGCATGAACATGGCAAACACGTCATAACCCTGCCGCTTCAGCAGCAGAGCGGCGACACTGGAGTCAACTCCTCCCGAGAGGCCTACACAGATTTTCATAAAGTAACCTCATCTCCGGCAAGCCGGCGGCCGCTTGCCAATAAACGCTTGCCCGTTAAAAAAAGTGACTGCCCGCCATGGGTCACCTGCGATGCCTTCGCAGCAAGCGGTGGAATGCCCTCGCGCAAAGGTGAGTGCAAATTTACTCAAATGCTTGAATATGCACAATTTTTGCTAACTTTGAAAACTTATGTATAAAGACCACTGAATATGAGAACAGTAAAACTGGACATCAACTATACTGAATATTCCTCCATCGATGAGATGGAACCTCAAGACATAGAACTCGTGAATGCCGCGATCGAGGCGCGGAGGGGTTCTTACGCACCGTATTCCACATTCAATGTCGGAGCCGCTCTTCGTCTGGAAGACGGCACTATCGTGAAGGGTGCCAATCAGGAGAACGCGGCCTATCCGTCGGGACTTTGTGCAGAGAGGACCGCGATGTTCGCCGCCAGCGCCAACAACCCGGGCAAGGCTATGCTTTCACTCGCCATTGTCGGTGGCTTCAACGGCACGCTGAGCGAGACTCCATGCTCGCCTTGCGGCGCATGCCGTCAGGTGATGGCCGAGTACCAGACTTTGTCCGGCCATGCGATGAGCGTGATCATGTACGGAACGAAGAAAACGTGGAAATTTGACAAAGTGGACGACATCCTGCCATTCATTTTTGACAGTTTCAACGAAAAGTAGTATATTTGCAGTCAGGGAAAGTCGTACACGACCAGCTCCCTCTGAATTCCCCCAGGGTCGGAAGGCAGCAAGGGTAGGAGGTCGTAGCGGTGCGATGTACTAAGCTTTCCCTTTTTTTTGTGCTCTTTTTTGAATATCCCGGATCCCGCTCCCGGCGCTTCGGCGGGCTCGGTTATCGGCGAACCCAGTAGCCGACAGGCTCCTGGAAGGAGCAGGCTCGGCGGCTGGCCGGGTCAGAGAGTCTGTTGTCGAAGTACCGAACCGCGGAAGGTTTAGATCACGCGCATCTTGGCGTATTTCAGGAGCAGGAGTTTCTCGCCGTAGGAGTCGAAGGCGATCCTGGCCTTGAGGTCGGGGGCGGCGCCGGTGATCTCAAGGATCTTGCCTGGGCCGAAACGGTTGTGCTCGATCCGCTGGCCGGTCTTGAAGTCGGTCATCGGAGCCGGGACAAAGTCGGCGTCGGAGGTCTTCGGAGGGAGAGGACGGTTGCGCAGGGCCTCGATCCTGGAGGCTGTCGGGTTGGCCGCAGAGGTCTGCTTGCTCTCGTACCTGACACTGCCGGAAGAACCGTAGGGATTGCCTCCGCCCATTCCGAATCTGTTGGCAGGGCGGCCATTGCCTCCGGAGTACCTGCCTGAGCCTGTGCCATGGCTGCCGCCGAGCCTGCCTGAACCTCCGCCGTAATCGCCGCTAAACCTGCCTGAGCCTGTGCCATGGCTGCCGCTGAACCTGCCTGAACCTCCGCCTGAGAAGCGGTCGGAGCCATGACCGGAACCGAATCCGCGCGAGCCGAAGCCACCGAAGCCAGGAAAGTCGTCATCGGTGGTGGAATCCGCGAAGTCGTCATTCCTCAGAGGATTGGCGACATATTCAGAATCAATCTCTTTGATGAAGCGGCTCGGGGAGTTGGACTCGTGCTTGCCGTTGCGCATCCTGGTGTTGGCGAACGAGAGGCAGACGGCCTTCTTGGCGCGCGTCATCGCAACGTAGAAAAGGCGGCGCTCCTCCTCGATGTCGGCAGGGGAGGCCAGCATGCCTCCGGTCGGGAACAGATTCTCCTCCAGGCCGGCCACATAGACATAGGGGAACTCAAGACCTTTGGCCGAGTGCACCGTCATAAGGGCGATCTTGTTGTTGGTGTCCTCCTCGTCCTCCACGTCCACATTGGAAAGCAGGGAGATGTTCTCCAGGAAATCTCCCAACGTGAACACAGGGTAACTGACCTCCGTGTCCTCCTCGGCCTCTCCCTCGACGATGAGGTCGCGGAGATATTCATCCCTCCTTTCCTCGATGAAATGGGTGACACTGTTGATGAGTTCCTCGATGTTGGAGGCCCTGGACTGAGCCTCGATGGACGGGTCGTTCTTGTGGAAGGCGTACAGGCCGCAGGCGTTGGAGATGCCCGTGGCAAGCTCGTCGGCGTTGGTCGAGGCCACCTTCGACGCGAATCCGTCGATCATCTCACAGAATGAGCGGATCTTCGCGACGGCGGCCTGCTTGAGGCCGAACTCGGCGAACCTTTCTGAATATGCCGCCTTGAACAGCGAGCATTTCAGGTCGAAAGCCAAGGCTCCCAGGGCGTTGAGCGATGTCTCGCCGATGCCCCTGGACGGGGTGTTCACTATCCTCTTGAAGGACTCGTCGTCGTTGACGTTCACGACCAGTTTCAGGTAGGCCATCATGTCCTTGACCTCGGCTCTGTCGAAGAAGGAGTTGCCGGAGTAGATCATGTAGGGAAGGTTCCTCTTCCTCAAAGCCTCCTCCAAGGCCCTTGACTGGGAGTTCGTCCTGTAGAGGATGGCGAAATCCTGGTACCGGGCATGGTCGGACTGCATCCTCTCCACAATCCCGGAGGCGATGGCGACGGCCTCGTCCTGCTCCGACCAGCTTTTCAGCAGTCGGATCTTCTCACCTTCCTCGCCGACGGCCACACATGTTTTCGGGATTCTGTTCTCATTCTTGGCTATCAATGAGTTGGCGGCGTTCACGATGTTGGCCGTCGAGCGATAGTTCCTCTCAAGTCGGAAGATCTGACTCTCGGGGAAGTCCTTTTTGAAATTAAGAATATTCTCGATCTTGGCTCCGCGGAAGGCGTAGATGGACTGCGAGTCGTCACCGACCACACAGAGGTTGCGGTGCCTCTCGGTCAACTTCTTCAGGATCAGGTACTGTGCGAAGTTCGTGTCCTGGTACTCGTCCACGAGAATGTAGTCAAAGCGGGCGGCGATGGCCTCCTTCGCCTCGGGAAAGTCCCGAAGCAGGATGTTCATGTTCAGTAATATGTCGTCGAAGTCCATCACTCCCGAGTTCTTGCACTTCTCGGCGTAGCGGGAGTAGATGTCGCATATTCTTGGCTTGCGTGCGTGGGTGTCGTTGATGATCGCCTGCTGGTTGTTCCGATAGGCGGCGGCGGTGATGAGGTTGTTCTTGGCCATGGATATTCTTGAAAGGACATCCTTCGGCTTGTAAACCTTGTCATCCAGCCCGAGTTCCTTTATGCAGGCCTTTATGCCGCTCACCGAATCGCTGGTGTCGTAGATGGTGAAAGTGGAAGGGTAGCCGAGCAAGGCGGCATATTCCCTTAGAAATCTTATGAATATGGAGTGGAAAGTCCCCATGTAGAGCCTTCTGGCCTTCCTTTCCCCGACCATCACGGCGATTCTTTCCTTCATCTCGCTGGCCGCCTTCTTCGTGAAGGTCAATGCCATGATCCTCGCCGGATCACATCCCCTCTCAAGAATGTAGGCGATCCTGCTCGTCAACACCCTTGTCTTCCCGGATCCCGCACCAGCCACAATAAGCACCGGTCCGTCCACACTGCCGACCGCCTTCTTCTGCTCGGCGTTCAGCCCTTCAAAAATAGCGCTTTCTTTCTTTTCCATAACGGGTACGAAATTACGGAAAATTTCCCAATAGTAAGTACTAAGTAATCCTTAAATATGAAGCCTGCGCCAAGGGATGTCTTTCCGCCGGCATAGCGCCGTTTGTCATTATCATTACAGATGGCCGGAAGTTTTAATTATTTTAGAGGTCTTCAGAATTGGCCAGATAACCTCGGATATTTGAGAAACACATGTCTGGCGGCGCAGGAAATAATTATGCTGAATGTGAAAAAAGAGATATATTTGGTGAAAAATAGAGGAGTATGTACATGAGAAGATCTGATTTGTTGACTTGCGTGGTGGCGACATTGATGTCACTGATGCTGGCAGGGTGCCACAGAAGGCCTTTGACGATGATTGTGGGTACGTACACTGACGATTGTGCGAGCAGAGGTGTTTACAGCTACTTTTTTGATCAGGAGAAAGGTATCCCGGTCGGCGATAAAGGTGAAGATAGGTTTGTGGAGGCTCCAGGTGCATTAGGTCTGGTCGAGATGAGGAATCCGTCTTATCTGACGTTGTCCGCTGACGGGAATTATGTCTATGCGGTGAGTGAGGTCGGCGACAGTTCTGCTTCGGCTGTCACGTTACGGCTTGACAGGAAAACTGGTGCGATGCAGTTGTTGGGCAGTGAACTGACTGACGGAAAGGATCCGTGCTACATTTCGACAAATGGCAAGGTCGTGATGACCGCCAACTACTCGTCCGGGAGTGTCACAGAGTTCCCTGTCGGCGATGACGGTGTCCTGCGGCCTCACGATTTCCTTTACGAGACAGGTTTAGGTGGCCCGGACAGCACACGCCAGGGTCTTCCTCATGCACATTGCGCACAGTTCAACGCCGCAGGAACAGAACTGTATGTTTCAGAGTTCAGCGCGGATGTCGTGGCAAGATACGATGTGGCTACCAGGCAGTGCAAACGCATTCAACTGCCGTCGGATTTCGGTCCAAGGCACATAATCCTTAATTATGGTGAAGACAAAGCATATGTCTTAGGGGAATTGTCGGGGAGGATCGCTGTCATTGACACAGAATCCGATAGTGTCATCCAGACCGTGTGCGCTGACACTGTCCACGCCAGAGGCAGCGCTGACATTCATCTTTCTCCCGACGGGAAATACCTCTATGCCAGCAACAGACTTCAGAATGACGGAATCGCGATATTTAAGGTCAATGCTGAAGGAACATTGACTTATGCCTGCTACCAGAGCACAGGTGTCCACCCAAGGAACTTCAACATCACTCCGAACGGAAAGTTCCTTCTGGTCGCTTGCCGTGACAGTGGCTGCATCCAGATTTTCAGACGCGACCTCAGAACGGGTCTTCTTTCTGACACCGGGCGCACCATCGTCCTTGACAAACCCGTCTGCATCGTGTTTGTTTAAACAGTATCGCCAGGAGTGTAAAAGCTGATGCTCACGGAGGTAATGCTAAGTAACCTTCAAAAAATAACCTGCATCATCTTAAGGAATCTTTTCGGTTTATGTCTCTTTTCTCATCAGTCTTGTGCCACCGGCACACTCCTTCTTCGAAAATAGATCTATCCTCGAAAATATTCTCTTAATCTGAGGCAACTTATTTTTTTCATGTTACTAAGAAGCTGTTTTGAATTGTTTGTCTGAAGTTTTTTTTCACCTCAAAGAACATTTCAGACAATGAGTCCACTTGAAAAAGTCATTTTTGAAAAAACATGTGCCTCGCAGATACTTCTGTAAGGGGAAAAAGTGGCAAATGGCACTTTTTCAAGTGGGTTCATTGTTTATTATGACGTATTTCACAAACCGCCGGGTTTAATAATAGCAGGGCGCGCTGTCTGCCATAGCGCAAATAAAGCCGGATGAGTATGAATGGTTTTACCCAGTCATCTTATCCGGCCTTTCCGTGTATGGTGAAGACCCTCCGATGAGGATTACAAAACTCCTCTTCGATTAATTTTCTTTTTATTAACATACCGGCAGCGGGTACAGATCCTATGGGCAGCCAGCGCGCAAGGCTGCAAGATGGGTTTTGTGACCGTCAAGGTTGCAAAACGATGGGAACGGATATTGGGATTGGCTGATATTCGAGATTTGAGTGTTGGACTGTTGCAATTGTCGGGAACGGTTATCGGCTATGTAGGTGTCTGTGGCGCTGTTCGCTGCTCCTTACGCAATGAAGAAACCTGTAATGTGGAACAAGCATCTTGGCTGCATGGCCTTCGGGTGACTATGGCCGTTCCTGCCAATTACAAGACGATAGCGATGAACAGTGCGCGTGTTCTATGGGTGCTGCCCTCTCCTAAGTGTGCGGACATATTCATGATTCCTATGAATGTCTGTTTTCCATTAAGGTTTTATTAGGGTTTTGCGGAAACTTGGAAGCTGTTTTGAATTGTTTGTTTGAAGATTTTTTCACCTCAAAGAACATTTCAGACAAGGAGTCCACTTGAAAGTCTTTTTTTTGAAAAATATGTGCCACACAGGTACTTCCAACGGGGGTAAAA
>OHVB01000563.1_pt1 | contig 13183 bp, 18 predicted proteins | sample 1579331 | NCBI WGS metagenome assembly OHVB01 (sample SAMEA3882503, study PRJEB24775) | human gut metagenome | biome: human-associated habitat; feature: intestine environment; material: feces | place: Netherlands | collected 2009/2010
CGACTTGCGGATTTTGTTAGTCTGCACGAGGAATTCTCGTGGATTGCAATTAGCGAGTGTTTTCATCAGGTTTCACCATCCATCGAGTAAAATTCCATCGGCATAACGTCCTGTGATGTCATTGATACGTGTCCAGTTAGGGTCACAGATACCTGTCCTTTGCCGTTCTTTGTGGTTTTGAGGGAAAGCCCGCCAGTAGAAAGCGCGTTCGCAAGCTTTACCGCGACAAGACCGCCGTCTGCTCTGTCACCTACCCACCAAATATTCGAAAAATCGGTCTGTTTAAGGTCGCGGCGAGGTTTAACAAGATTTGCATTGGTTGTGTCAATATCAGCACAGCCAAGCGCGAGTTTGATAGATGTGGGCGATACGCCGATGGAGGTAAACGCCATCGTGCAGTTCCATCCGTCAAGGTGTTTAAGTTCTTTCATATCGTTCGGACAGTTATCCACGTCCGACCCAAAATCCGAAAACGTAGGTGTGCAAGATACGGTAATACCACCAGTTGTAGCGCAGATAATATCCGCGTCTTCGGGAGCGGCGGCGGTTGCGGGAGTAAAGTTTTTTAGAAGCACACCCGCGTCGAGCTGCAACTCTTTAAAAGTTGATTCGGGGATTTTTGTAAATTTACCCATATATAACTCCTTTTTTAATACATTAAAATGCGTTAGTTAAGCGTTAAATATTCAGCAGATACGTTGATGTATCGACGTTTAACGCCGGAATCGGTCTCATCGGAGAGGGACTGACACCAAGGCGAACCGCGCTTTAGCCATATATAGCCGTCCTCGCACGGTATCACCTTGCCACCAATGCCAATAGCCGCAGAAAGCTCATTAGCCTTTGCATTCGGCACGGCTTCGCTCTCGGTGTAGTACCACAGATTGACCGTAATTGCTACCTCTTCCTGTTCCCACGCTCCAACAACATAATCATATGTCAGATAAGGCATAACAGCGTTATCCGGCACAGAGGTTGACGGATACGCGGGAATCGAAAAAGAAGAGAAAAATTGATGAAGCGCAGCACCCTTTGTCATGTCGTTAATGCCCATTCCTCCGCGCTTACCTGTGAAAATTGAAATGTAGCACGAGAGGGAGTAACCTTGTCGTCCCCATCAGACGTGACGCGGAATATTTTACCGTCGGAAATGCGTTTGAATACATCATGATAGCTCAAATTAAAGCCCCTCGGCAGCGTAACGGTGTAAAGCGAGGTGACACCCGCTTTTTCTCCGATTCGCGCCTGCATAGAGCTGTCAAAGGTAATAGCCGCGTCAAACTCGACAGATTCTTTCCACGTGGTAAGATATCCGCCCTCGCCGTCCGGCTTGCGTACCTTGTCGTATAGTACGCATTTTGTCATAGATTCGTCAAGCAAGTTCATGCCGTCACCTCATATATCCAACTTCACGCGGCTTTCGATATGGCGTAAGACGGTCAGCAAAAACTGACTGCCAAGACACCGCCGCGCCATTATCACCGCTTGCCTTGGTATACGAGTAACCGCCGAAAGATTCCGATGTGTACGGAGAGTTGATTATTTCAGAGTTTTTCGTCTGCCACGCTTCAATCTCATCTGCAAGATTGAGTATAGCCTGAGGTATCGCCAGACACCAAATCACGCCGTAAAATTCCTCGTCGACCAAATCAAAAGCCGGATACCGATGTAAGCCGTCGTTAAAAATGCTATCGCGGACGAAAAAATATTGTCCGTCTGCCAAAAAGGGCAGCGCAATGTTGCCGCCCTCCACGGCGTAATCACCCTCCCGCACGTCTGCGATAAAGTAATTGTTTAAATGCCGTAAAATCGCTTCAAGCATTCGCGTTGCCCTCCTGTTTTACGATTTATTTAATTAATTACGAACCTTCACCGCCGCCGGACTGAGATGCCGGAGTGACAGTAGCAACTGCAATGCCGTCGAGGTATTCCGCCCAGAGCTTCATGCCGTATATCGCATACATAATACCTGTAGCGCGGTCATAGTCGCCCTTTACGTGTGCGCCGATAAGAGGTGTATCGCCAACTACTGTATACTTAAGTCCGAGGTTGCCATAATCGGCATCCGACGGGTCCATATAGTAGAGGTCGATATTGTCTGTGGGGAGCGCAATAACCTTGTTAGCGGGGATATACTTCGCGGGGAGCAGAATAAGAGTGCGATATCCGAGGAAGTTCTCAACATAGTTAAGACCGAATGCTGTCTGAACAGTAATGTTTGCTTCGCTAAGATACTTGTACGCGTCAAGTATGTTTGCAAAGCCAACAACCTCGGTAACGTCCTTATCCATACCCGCAAACTTGTCAATAACCTTACCCTTTGCCATAGCAAGCGCACCCTGCCATGTGGTTTCGGTAAGTGTAAGCGAGCCAGTCGCGAGGAAGGTGTAAAATTCGCCAAGAATCTTAGACTGGAGAGCGTTGATAAACGCAGTATCAGTCTTTTCAACCGCCATTTCTGCGCCGTACTTATCTACGGCTTCAACAGATACTTCCTTCGCAAACTTTGAGATAACAATATCCGCATAAGATACGGGTTCAACCTTCATTTTTGTTCTCGGGATAAGGTCGCCCTCTGCTACGGTTGAGCCGCCAGCGACAGTTCCGTCAACGGAAGCCTTGTAAGATACAAGCTTAGTACCCGGAGCCTTGCGAATAGGACGCATAATGCCGAGAATTTTCATGAGCGCGTCCCAGTTGTCTTGGAAACGTGTCACGAAATCTACCTCACGCGCAGAAATAGTAAACTGCGACGCAGTGGTGAGACCAGTGTTTGCTGCCATAATTTATAATCCTTTCTTTATGATTATTCGTTGCTTTGATTTGCCATAAGTTCAGCAACTGCTTTTTGGCGTTCCTCGGTTGACATTATGTAACGACCGTGGTCGTCCTTTTTGTAGATATCAGCCATAGTTTTACCGCCGTTGTTGGATGGAGGATTTTGAGTATTTGCGCCCTGCTGCTGAGTGCTAACGATAAAATCCGCCCATTCGGTTTTTATGTTTTTCGTGAGTTCAGCAGCGTTTTTGATTTTGCCCTTATCGTCAAGTTCCATGCCGTCAATATCCGACACCTTCACTACTGCGTCAAGCCTTTTATCGCTTACGCCAGCCGCCTTTAGCAGTTCACGATACGCATTTTCTTTCGCCGAGCGAGTTTCTTTCTTGCCGACTTCGGCTTTGTAATCGTCATAACTCTTTTTGAGCGCGTCATAATCGGCTTTCCATTTTCCAGCGGTTGTCGCATTGTCCTCGGCGGTCTGCTTGTCGGCTTTAAGCGTTTCGATTTCGTCCAGCTTTGCCTTGTAGCGGTTTTTATCTACAAACTCATTTCCGACAGCTGTTGAGATAGCCTTAGTAAGCTGCGCGATAGCTGTTGATGGTATATTTCCGTCCTGCCCGATATACGTTTTTATAATTGATTCAAAATCTGCCATTTTTCATCCTTTCGCTGTTACGGGTGCTACCCTAAGATGATACTTTACATAATTACGATATCACGTTTATAAAAGTAAATCAAGGATTTTAGCGACTAAAGTTAGCAACTTTAAAATCATTTTGCAACCAAAGTAAAAAAGGAGCGGTCAAGCTCCATTTTTGTCAGTCATGCGCCTTTTGGTTGAGGTATTTGTCAAGTTTTTCCTTAGCCATCGTAACGTTGTGGTTTGCGCCAAGCTGGATAAGCCCATCTAAAGCCGCAGCAATGCCAAAGCACAAAAGAGTATTTTCTTCTTTCATTTTTTGTATTTCCGCGTTTTGCTTGTTTTGCTTGAGATACCAGCGATATATAGCAAAAATGACACCGCCAATTGCAATTACAGCCGACAACACCGCCGCAGCCGTGATTATAGTATTCGCGCTAATAGTAATTTGCATTAGTTACTAACAACCTCCACATAAATTCCGACAAGCTCACTCAGTTTGTTGTACACAGGATTTCCCGTATCACGGTTGCAGATGTACGTCACGTTGTCCTCGATGTAGTACTTGCCGCTCACGAGAGCCATGTTGCCCTCATACGGTATTGCGTCATACTTCGTGCCGTCGTGTACTTCGTCAATCCTTTCGTACAGGCTTGCTGTGATATCGGGTGTCCACGTCTCCTGCGAGGTGTGCGCCTGTATGACCTTGTAGAGCTTGCCGAGATACTGCGCCTTGTAGCCGACGGTGTACTGCTTGTCCTTTTCCCACTCGGGATAAAACGCCGTCATTCGTACCGCCGTAGCGTCGTCGACGGACAAAGTGTTAATCTGCTCTTTGATGAGCATTGACATTACTTCGCTTTCGCTTATCGGGCGGTGCTTCGCTTCTGCCGCCGCTCTTGCCGCCATTTCGTTGTACTGTGCTTCTTCTTCCGCCGTCATGTCGCGGATGATGCCGTTGATACATATTTTCATTTTTTTGCCATCCTTTATTATTGTCCTTCGACTTTTACTGTTGTCCCGCTAACTGGCGCGGTATCAAATGTGATTGTGATTTTAGTGGCGGGGTCGTCAGGCAAGTCTTGTGCCGTTACGCCTTGCTCTATTTTGCCTTGTATACTTCCCATATAAACTGTACTTTCGGTGGGAAGGAACATTGCAATCCGCGAGCTGCCATTGCCCATTATCACCATCACATTTTTAGGCGAATAGACGCTCGCGTTTAAATTCAGCGTCGCAAAGTTGTTTGACGCTCCCGATGCATGAGTGAGCTTGACTGTAGCAGTCAATGCGCCCATTGCAGTTGTCGTGCCAGCAATTGTAACAATGATAATAGTTTCGCCTGTCAAGTCCCATTGTACAACTGTGGTTTCCCCATCCATTGTGACCTTGCCTATTGTTGTCACCCTTCCACCCCCGCTCGGCAAATCCGTCGCGTCAACCTCCAACGCCTTGCCGTTTAACGTGACGAGCTGCCCGTTGTGTGTTACTACTTTTGGCATTTATTTTCCTCCTTTTATCTGCCGTATATTGTGATTTTGCCTGATACTGGCGCATATGTGGTGTTTGCCGTTGCCGTTTTTATTGATGTAGCTTTGCCAACTCCAAACACAACATTATATGGGATATATGCGATTGATGGAGCGAGATTGGTTGCGGATGCAGCTACGTTCGGCTTGTGGCATTCCCAGACTATTCCATTAAATCTTGCTATTGCGTAGTTATAAGTTGTCTTGCCGCTCTTTGGCACATCCACAAAATTGGCACATACTTGTGCGCCATTTATGTATAGATTTTGCACCGAATCTGTGCTGGTGGCATTTTGCAGTCCGCTATTAATCACTAAAAATTCTGTGTAATTGTCTAATCCCGTGACTTCAAAAGTTGCGGTTGCCTCCGTCACTTCTGTTTCGAGGATTTTAGTCCACGCCCCCCCGCCCCCGCCGCCACTCGGCAAATCGACCAAAGTAGCCGCAATTCCGTCCGCCACAACTTTGTCCGCCACAGCAGTTTTGTCCGCGTCAGTGAGCGTGTATGTCGGCTTGTCCTGCGGAGCTACGATTCCATCTTCCCCAATGCCGAGGATTTTTCCCGCGTTGCCCGCGCCTTGATTTTTGTCGAGTTTTGTGCCGATTGCTTGAGCAATTTCTTGTAAATTTTCTTCATAATTTTCAGCCGGTACATAGTTATGGAGTATATCCGTTAAGGCGGTATTTGTAACGTAGTCACCTGTTTTGGCGACATCAGTTGTTTGCGAAGAAAGATTTAAACTTCCCCTCCAAACAGCTCCCGCACCATCATATACGGTTATATCTACTCTACCATAGTTCATTCTCCCAAATATTACGAGCATAGGAGACGACATTCCGGTCGGCACAGTTTGGTCATAGTCGACAGGAGAGATTATGCCATACCCAACACCCATGTTGTATAAATTAATGATATTATCAGCTTTAAGGTTTAACCAATATCTGACTGTTGGAATAGGCGAAGCTCCAATGTTGGCTCTCGCTTGCCTTTTCTGCTCATCGGTCAGCGTCTGCGCAACATACTGCACTGCATTCGGCGAGCCGCCGCTTCCTCCCTCTGCGGACAGCACGCCGTTTTCGTTCACCGCCAGCCCGCTGCCGAGCGTGGTAAACGGCTTGTTCTGCACCGCGTCCCATGTGGGTCTTTCTAACGCATTCAGCTCGTCGAGTATTTTTTGATACACATCCGGCGTTGGTTCTTTTTCTTCGTCTCCGAGGTGCGCCGCGTCCATAACCTTTCCGAGGATTCCCCAGACCGTCGGCAGGACTATAGTTTCACCCGACACGCCAAACACGCCGACTGCTAAAATTTCCCCTGCGTCTGCGAGTGCTTCCCAAGGTATTGCTGTAGTGTTTGTGTTGAGTAAGACAGATATTGTCTTTTTTGATGTTTTAAACGTCGCTGTTTTGGCAAGTCCGTCCCACGCTTCATTAAATCTAAACTCAACCGTGTTAACATTTTGAGAGCCAGCTGTCAGCAGCTCCCGCGTCCGTACGTTAAGGTGGTTTTTGTTGACTTCGCAAATAATCAAGGCTATTCTCCTTTCATCGCTTTTTTTGCGATTCGGTTATATTGCTCGGCATGGTCTGTAACAGCCGGTTTAAGATAAGGTTGCGCCTTCTGCCGTTTAGTACCAAGCTCAACATGAGGACCGTAAGAGACATTAGTTCCGATATACACCGCTTTTTCATCTATACGCACAGTATGAGCGATACTATTAGCCAGTCTACCCGTTCGCTTCGGACACAGCTTGTAAGCATATCCTTCCGCCTTTATTCCGCACTTTTCGAGAGCCTTTTCAATCGCTTTGTCAAGGTTGTCCTTTACCTCAGCGGCTCGGGATATAAATTCAAACACCACTTTTTTTCACCTCCTTTTTCTTTGTGGTTTTCTTTTTGGTTGCCGTTTCACCCTCCGCTCCTTTTGCTGCTAACCTGTCTTTTTTCCATTGCTCCCATTCAGCATAATTCATATTAGGGAGCACGACGTTTTTACCCGTAACAGGGTCACGGACACGGATTTTTGTATTTTCGTCATCCGGTTCGTCCTCAAGGTCGCCCGTTATTTTGCAGCGGCAATTGTATATTTCCTCAGGTCTGCCGTCGGGGTCTCCGGGATACCGGCAACCGTTAGAAAATTTTTTGTCGCAAGCAACAGTTTCGCCGTCAAGTACCGCATGGGAGTGCCGTGTTTTTCCGTCATATGTCGCATTCCATTTTTTTGCAAGCTTTATGCCCATTGCCTCCGCAGCTACAAGCCCATCAAGCCGCCCCGCGTTCTGTGCGCCAGTCGTGGCAGTACGCGCCGCGCGTATTGCACTGTTTTTATTCATTCCGCTAATCCGTATCATCAAGTCCTGTGCAATCTCGTCAATTGGTCTGCCCTGCAATATTCCACTTGTAATAGACGATGTAATTTGCTTTTTGCCGTACTCCAAATCAATATCACGCTTTATAGCCTTTTCCGCTGGATAATTCGGCATAAGTCCGGGGTTCTCCATGATAAGCCGTTTTATAACGCGTTCGTCGTACAGAGTAAAATCGCAGTCCCCAACAGCCTGCTCAATCTTGTAAGCCGTCCAGTTGCGGTTAATAGAGTAAATCCCCGGCGTTTCGTCGTTGACGTAAGCAATGGCGATTTCGTTAGCGTGCGTCATTCGCTCCGCCAGCTTGTCACGCATAGCCTTGTATTGATTGCCCGTCATAAGTTGTTCAAGCCGCCACTGCTGATATTGCTTTTCGGTAATTTTTTCTTCTTCAAGCAATTTCCGCTTTTTTTCGTCCGCCTTTTCAAACCAAGCGAAGAACGCGTCAACCGATTTGTCGCGCGCTTCCATCGCTTCACGATAGACTTCTTCAATACGTTTTTCCAGACGCTTTAGGCGTTCTTCTGTCCATTCTTGCGCTTCGTCTCGATTACTCATCCTCGATTACCTTTTCCGGCTCTGTAGCTCGCCGTGACGTGCTTTGAGCCGCGCCCTGCACCATGCCGAGACGGTTCAAGTCTTCCGCGTCACGCCGTTTCAATATTCCGTCTACTTCCTCCGGCGTTATCCACGGCAGATGGTTAAGTATAGTTTCATCGTCAAGGTAATTCGCGGCAAGCAATACCATTTGTGTTTCTTCGGTCATATTTGCAATGCGGTTCCATTTAAAAGACGGGTCATCCTCAATACCGACCAACTGCAGTATTTTGTATATAGTGTTAGAGATGTGATATTCAAAGTCGCCGCATTTGTCGTCCTGCGGCTGATACGCGGCGCGTATTTCCGTCGCTGTTTTGGCAGACGCAGAAAGTTCCGACACATTAAGCAGCATAGCGTCTTTGTATAGGTCTGTCCGCAGTATCTCAAGCATAGTTGAGCGAGCTTCCACAGGCACATCGACAGTGTGAGATTCAACTTCCGCGTCATCCGCACTAACCGAAGCAGCCTTTACCACGCGGAGACGGTCGAGAAATTTAACCATATCCTCATCATCAAAACCGCCCGAATTTTTTATAGTCCAGTAAATCCCCGCCGTGTCGTCTATGTCGTTTGCCAAGCCATTTTTGATATAGTCGTAACAGTCAATGGATTCGCGCAGCCCGTTCAGCTCGGATTCGTGCAAATCGTTCGCATAAAGTGGGACAATCGGAAACGACGGATAATTAGAATAAGCAACCTCGGAAATGAGATTGTCAGCCGTGCTTGTCGCGGTTTTGATATATCCGCGCTTCGCGTCGACCTGCTCCATATCAGAGCCGTGCTTGTGGATATAGGTCGCGTATCCGTCCTCTTCGTACAACGTCGCATGGAGAACATTCTGACCGTCCGCGCCGCTGTACCAGTATCGCACTCCGGCACGGAGCAGGGAAGTGTCCTCGTCATAAAGCGGAGCGAAGCCCGGGCAAGACGGAATATCCGCAAAACCGAACACCTCCACATGGTCAAAGTTAAAAAAGCAAAACGACACACCATCAATCATAGCCTTTTTTGCAGCGGTCTGTATTTGATAATCAAAGTCACGTCCGAGCTTGTCTTTCGTGTCGCTTTTTGCAAAAGTGATACCGTTCGATAACACATACTGCGTCTGCTGTATTACCATCGAGCGGAAGAAAGCAGTTTTTGTTTTGTAATTAGCCGAATAGATATCCGTTACCTTTTTGCCGGACATCGTATAGAGGAATTTTTGAAACTGCGTAATTGTAACGTTGCGTTTAGCGTAGTACTCGTTAGCAACAGCCGCGTCGCGGTATTTTTTACTGCTCCTATGGTCGTTGATAACGCTCTCAATAAACTGCATACGGACCTTTTCATCAAGCCCAACAGCGATTAAATCTTGATAAGTTTTGATAATGCTCACCTACCTATATAGTATCGGCTTATAGTTTCCCTTGCCGATTCTGTGACGTAATACCGTCGACGCAAAATAGCGTATTTCGTCCATCGCGTGGTCGTTTTCTTTAATTACGGTGTCCGCGTCCGTCGCTTTGTCGTCCCACGAGTATAAACCGAATTCGTTAATAGCGTCCTTGCAGCACCGATGTATTTTAATATTGCCGCCCATGAGATAATCCGCTACACGATGTATTCCGTTAAGCACATCGTTGTCAGCCTTACGCGTTTTAAATCCTTTCCGTTGCAATGCTGTGATAAACGACGCAGCAGAAGGGTCTATAATAACCTCTTTGATGTCGTAACCTTTCGCAAGCTCAATCACGTTGTTGCAATAGTCCTCGTCCGTTCGTTGCGCTCGTGCGGCGCGTCCATTGTAATAGTATTCCTTTATTCGCACAGCTTTGTCTCCGTTAATGCACCAAAGTCCCGCAGAAAACGGGTTCATTGTGCCGTAGTCGATAGAGATATAATATTCACCGCTTTCCGGCATATCGTCGACTATACACGATTCGTTAAAGCACTGGTATACAAGACCTTCGGCAATACAGCGTTCGCCGAGAATATCGCGCCGATACCATATAGAGCCTTTGTCATACTGCGCTTCTATTTCCGCGAGACGCTGCGGAGTAATAGTCGCGTTGTCGCGGATAGTAAAATGGCAGTAATTGTATCGGTCACCGAATTGAGAGGGAAAACGGTCGATAAAGTCCGTATAAATCCAGTGCGCAGGCGAGGACGGGTTTAAATCCCAAAATACACGACGGAGACGCGACGCGAGCTGACGGTTAAACGCTTCTTTTATCGTGTCTTCATGGTGCAAGTTTATTTCCGTAGCAATCCACATACCATAGGAGTTACCACGGATTTTTTTGAAGCTGTCAGCCTTGCCACCTCCGGCAAAGATAACAACATAATCCCGCCCGTGAGAGGTGATAATTAAAGCTTCGTTACCCTTGTATTTCGTCCAGCGACACCTCCCACGGAATATATTCTCCAAGCCGTACCCGTTCGCCGCGCCGATGTTAAGCTTAGCATTCGCGGCGGTTGAGCCTGTAGCAAGGTGGATTCTATCCGGCGTTCCTTTTTGGATGAGCGCAGCAAAAGCGGCAATATTGTCTATGGTTTTACCGGCACGCACCGCGCCCTCCGCTACGGAGATGGTGGAGCGAATAGCAGAATTAATATATTCCTTATGCTTTTCTCCGAATACCGGAAACACACTGCGCGATATCATTCTATTCCCGCCTCGTGCAGATAAGCTTCCGTGTCCTCGGTATCAACGGAATCCTCCGGCTTGTCCTTCTGCCCGAGATACTGCTTGCCGAGCCAAATAGCCATAGGCACACTACGCTCCGCGTGTTGCCATTGTAAACGCCGGAGCGATACTTTCCCCCTGCTCCTTTTTTTGGCGAAAACTACGGAAAAAGTTTCTCCATATGTTTTGCGACACCACGTATTGAGCGTTTTGTCGGTAACATCAAACCAATCACATATTTCTTCACATGTGCACTGCATTTTGCAAAGCTTCTCAAATTCGATTTGGTTTATTTCTTTCGGCGGTCTTCCTGTTCTCGCCATTTGCCGCTCCTTTCTGCCATTTTTCGTTTATGATTTGCGGAACACAATAATCCCACTCGACGTTGTGGTGCATCCGCATAAATCTGTTTCCCATCGCTGACACCTTAACACAATCTGGACGGCACATTACGCTATAAAATGATTTTACAAATGTTCCGTCCTGCTTGTAAATATCCGTTAATCCTCCTGGATTGTCCTGCGTCTGCACTTGATTTACCGAGACGTTTGTCACTGTAAACATTAGCTTTCCGATTCCGCCTAAACTTACATACATATTCGTATCTTCGTTGGTTAATCCCATATATTTAAACGGTCTATCGGTCCTCATAAACCATACGTTCATAGCTTTTCTCGACAGTCCTTTGCGGAAAAAGCCGCCGTTCACCCCTCCGATATAGTCACCACCTTGCGCCATGCATACCGTAATAGCTCCCGAAACGTCAAGAAACTCGCAGAATACCGCTATTATTTCATCAAGGTTTTTGATTTTCTGTTCTTTAAATTTTCCGTCTTCTATGTAGCGAATGCCGAATGTTTTGTAATCGTCATCTAACACACAGAAATGTGTCAAGCCTAATTCCTCCGCTATTCTCCAACATTCGTTACGAGCGAATACCACCGCATTCCTTTTTCGGCTCGGTGTCATTACGTCTGTATGTTCAGCGGCCTTTTTCTTGTTGAATTTTATTACGCTGTCACCATATTTTGCATAATATAGATTTTCCTGTTCATCTTCGTCGTCGATGACATAGTATATTTTGCCCGTGTAACCGCTTTTTTCGAGTGCTTTCGTTGTCATAACGTTGTCGGCTCTTCCGTGAGTTAATATTAATATAGCGAAATCGTCATTCATGCCGTAATACCTCTATTGCTTTCGACAGTTTGACATAACCGTTTGCTATAGCGTTATCTAAGTCAATAATTACTAACGCTGATTTTTCCATTAACCGTTGCGTAGTCGGAGATGCGTGTGCATAATATTCTGCTATCGCTTTATAATTAAAGCGGCAGTGCCGATGAGCTGCCGCTTTTAGAAAAATCTTCTCATCGTCTTCGATGTTGCTTTTCTCTATTTCGTCGATTAATTCGCTTTCTTTTGTTGTGTCGTACATTTCCTCGAACTGCGGTTTGTCTCCGGTAATAGCATACTGCGGTATATTTACGGCTGTTGTATAGGGATTATCTGCACTTTCATCTTTTAATCCCCAATCAAAATCAAACGCCGACAAATCCAGCTCCGAAAGCTCGTCCGCGAGTAAATCCATATCCCAGTCTGATTCGTTAGATTTGTTGTCCACAAGACGTAACGCATTGACTTGCTCCGGCGTTAAATCATCCACGCATACGCAAGGCACAGTCTCCATGCCGAGCTTCTTAGCGGCAAGTGCGCGGCAGTGACCGATAACAATAACACTGTCCTTGTCAATTACAAGCGGTTGCACAAATCCATATTGTTTGATAGATTCAGCAACATTCGCAATTTGCGTTTTATCGTGCTTTTTCGCGTTTTTGGAGTAAGGCACGAGCTCACTCACTTTTCTTTGTATAATATTCATTTTCCCTCCGATGTGTTTTTATTTTTATGAATGCCACCTCGCGGAATCGAACCGCGTCGTTCTCCACACTACGAGGGAGGTGTCTACCATGCACCAAGGCGGCGTGCGCTCAACCAGAATTGCACTGGCGCAGCGTACCGAGTACACCGAGCTGCTTTTACGAGCTGCAGCTTATTTTGAAAGGAGGAAAACACAGAGTACAGACCATGTACCCATAATCATAATATCACGGTTTTTAAAGTAAATCTACTTCTTTTACGACTACTTTTATATAATTTTCGGCGTGGAAATACATTGATATCCCCTTTACATAGTTTTTGTTGTCGTCTACGATTAAAATACCCTTTAACCCGTCCTCAATCATCTTTAATTCGGACGCATGATTGGAGCAGTCTAAATTGTCGTTAAAGTAAGAAATGATTTCCACAGGCTTGTCGAAAACCTGTGGGTGCTTGTTTGAGCGGTAAACTGCTTCCCGCGTCAGCAAGTGCCAGTGCTCCGCGTCCTTTTTACGTACCGCCCAATGCTTTCCCGCGTAGTATGCGTTCAGTCCGTAGCGTCTGTTCCATGCGGTCTTTCCGGCTTTGGATTTCGGATAATCAATACGAAATTCAAACGTTCTCAAAACGGCAGTTCCTCGTCGTCAGGCAACGTGCTAAAATCCGGCATGGTCATATTGGTCTGGTAAGCCTCCGGCACATAAGGAGTGCTTGCAGGAGG